>Ga0099797_100703_pt1 | contig 20440 bp, 16 predicted proteins | sample Uncmet_Sort48C_1_FD_89871 | JGI IMG/M metagenome (GOLD analysis project Ga0099797, IMG submission 89871) | Marine eukaryotic communities from CALCOFI LINE 67, Pacific Ocean - C012_Sort48C_1 | ecosystem: Environmental > Aquatic > Marine > Oceanic | place: Pacific Ocean: Monterey Bay | collected...
GGCAGATGTTTCGATAATACTCTCTGTGTGAGATAGAAGATCAACAACCCACGACCTCCGCTGCAGGTTGATCGCCCGCATGTCACGTACTGTAAGTAAGGAGTCGTGTGTTTGCTTGGAGTTACGTGTTCACAAATATTAGATTACATTTTTGCAGATACTCTTCTCGTATTACGGATGACTGGAGGACATTTGGTACAGTACTCGTAGCATGCACGCCACTGTCACGAACGTTACATAGGCATTATGTCATAAAGTATATAACAATAGTATAACTATCCAACAGTGAAACTTGTACTTCACCAGCAGGAGGGAGGAGGGCATGCGGATACGGGGGCGGAGTGCTAACCAGCAGTCCACATTAATTGTCCACTTGTGTTGGGAGCTTATTACGCTTTTGCCATTTCTTTCCTTTCTTGGAGAAATCTTTCTTGTCCATGAGACCTGCTTTCTTTTTGGCATCATATGCGTAGAAGGAGTAGAAACCCAAGCCAGCAAAGAGAAGGCCTAAAAATAAGAAGACGTGGGTGATGGGATCCGATAAGAAACTAACCGGTTCTGCGCTCGCGCTCGCCGAGCCAGCCTTTTCCTTATCCATCAACATTTTTTGAATCGTGAACTTGCAGCGGTCCGAGAGTTCGCCTTGGTTAGCCATGGCGGTTTGCATTTCCTCTTTGCAGTCGGCATCGATATTTTGAAGGATCCATTCAATCTTTTCACGGTCCAAAGTTTGTTCGCCTCGCGGTTGCGCCGACACGGCTGCAATCGCAAGCACCAAACACACAAGAATTCCAACAAGTTTCATGGTGGTAGATAAATGGCTAAGGGAACTAATTCAAAATGTTGTGGTCAGTGTTTCAGTCCCGTCTGCATCTCCGTAGCGAAGAGCAGGGAGCGACCTCCCACCATGTACACCGGTACGAAACACGCGCGAGACCGTTCACGCAACTTGCACCATTGATTAAACTCATCAATAAAAAAGCTTTGATCGGATAGATCTCGGCGGGCGGCTGTCTAGTGTTATGGCTAGGGTGATCACTCCGAGACATGTACGTACAATGGAGACCGTGCGGGTGTGTGGACAAAATGGATGGTTGTGCATATCTTCCTATGAACGTCTGCATTACAATACACACGAGGTACTCACGTTTCATCCCCGCGGGACCCCGCATACATATTATAACCATGAAGTGTAGTTACGTGCGTATATAAACCACATACATAGACAAGATCCATGTTAGTCTAGTGATAAAATGTACTTACATGTGGTCGGTGTTGATACGGTGGGGGCCATGGTTGCGGTGCTGTGTTGGTATAATGGCATGTTGCCATGCTCTGTTGATTTCACACAGTTACGGTTTGTTGCGAGCAGTGCAGTTGCGAATAAATAATATAAATCGAATCGAATCGATCGTATCGATGCAACGATGCAGGAGGCGATGCGAGTGCCGTTCGTTGTTGGTGTCGTTTGCGGGGGGAATTTTGGTGCTGCTTTCCTTCTGTGGACGGTTTGGGAGTTCAAGAAGAGTAGTTATCCCCGGTTCTACGTGTTGCGGGGGTTTGAGCCGGGCCGGCTAGTGTGGAATGAGGGCGGTAGTATGGCTCTGCACCGTGGTGGCAGTTGTGCGTGGGGAAGACATAGCGTCGCGACCGTACGACAATTACCTCGAGTGGGGCTCCCCGCAGACCATCGATGGCATTCGACGGGCGCTCTCTGGGGACAAAGCTTCGACTTCTCCCGAGAAGTTGGTGAGCGAAAATTCGTCTACATGGAACACGATTAAGGCGGGAAGTCAGCCCGGCGCCGATTTAGACGCAACAGTGCGGGTCGTGGGGTACAAGTTTTGTCCGCCGAACTCTCTCGGTGGACAGCATTGCCAACCTTGGCAACAGCTGTACATAAACGGGCATCTTGCCGTTATCTCGAACCCCGTCGAGCATTTTTCTGTCCTTCCACCACCAGCTGGATGCGGAACGGTGTCCAAAGTATCTTCAACGACGATTGCTCGTAAAAGGCAACGCAACATTTTACACCACGGCTGCAAGATTGCCGTGAACGCCGGATTTTTCATGCGGCATGTCCGAGGGCCGAACGGGACGAGCCCCATGTGCACGAATGCCAAAAAGAACTGTGCTTGTCTGGGAAATTTAGTGAGCGAGGGCAAAGTAGTGCAGACTACGAATTGGATGAATGCCAACTTTGGACTTAGAAATGGGAAATTTGTGGTGGGGTATTTAACCAAGGAGGAGGTGTTAGATGAAAAGAATCCATTCCAGGAGTTGGTAGCGGGGGTAATTTGGCTGGTGCGCAATGGAACGAACTTTGTCTTGGAGTCTGCCAAGATCGAAAACCCCACGGCGCAACAAACCAGCGAGCATCTGATGGAAGGGAATAGAAATAGTTTTGTGGATACATTCGCGGCTCGAACGGCGGTCGGGTACGACAAAGATGGCCGCTTATTAATTTTTCAAGTAGATGGACTGCATGGGCGTTCTTACGTCCCAGACGGATTGAAGCGCGGGATGGACCTGGTTTCTTTCGCTGATTTGTTAATCAAAGTAGGCTTTGTCGAAGCTGTCAACTTAGATGGTGGCGGCAGCTCAGCATTTGTCATCGATGATGATATTGATTCATACCCATCCGATCAATGTGCAGATAATGGACAGGATTTTGTGTGCGAACGCCCGGTATCGTCGATGCTCTGCGTCCATGATGACAATGAAGGCGTTGCTGAGCACGCGGGCCACGAGGGCAATGGTCTTTTGCCGGCAATTATGGAGGGGGGCGAAACGAGTGGGATAGTGATCTTTATTATCATAACTTTTGTGAGCCTGATGATCAATGTTTTTCTTGGCTATGTAACGTTCGTCATGAATGAGAATGGTCGAGTTGATCTTTTCAACCGCTGCAGGCGACACTGCGCATGCGCGAAATGCGTAGGGCGAAAATACAGCCAACTTGAAACGGATCATCGAGTGACAATCGATGTATCAGCGCTTGAAATAGAAATTCCTGTGGAAGAGTTTTCGCCGCCACCGAGCCCGGAGGGTACTCCGATAGCAAGTGAAAAGAAGAAACTCCTCCAGCTGAGTAGTTTGTCTCGGACGGACGAAGATTGAAACACATTTCTTCCATTTTTGTTCAACAGGTCGCGGGGCGAGGTGTAAGTGAGCGGTTTATTTCTATCTACGCTGAGAGTCTTACTACATATACTTACTAAGTAGGAAGTAGGTAGTATATAGTATTTATGTTAATACTAAGTATGATGTTTGCCTACAAAAGGGCGCGTACGTGCTACGCGTGGCTCTGCTTCGATATTAACTGCTTGTACACACCATCTTCCTTCTTCAACAGCTCTCCATGACTTCCAATCTCACAAATGTTACCTTCCTTGATTACAGCTATTCGGTGCGCATTTCGAATCGTGCTGAGGCGATGCGCCACCACAATTACAGTCCGTCTTCCATCTGTCATAATTTTGTCCAATGCTTTCTGCACGATCGCTTCCGATTCAGCGTCCAAAGCGGAAGTTGCTTCGTCCAATAGCAACACATGTGGCTTTCTGACGAGAGCTCGGGCAATGGCGATTCTTTGTTTCTGGCCCCCCGAGAGCATGACCCCCTTTTCCCCGCACTTAGTACTGTATCCATCAGGGAAAGCACAAATGAAGTGATGTGCGTTCGCTTGTCTCGCAGCATCTTCAATCTCCTCCTGGGATGGGTATTCATTGCTTGGGTAACCATACGCAATATTTTCAGCAATCGTCCTGGCAAATAAAATAGGTTCTTGGCCGACAATGCCAACAATGCGATGAAATGAATTATGATCGTACTCTTCAATTTGCCGACCATCCAAAGAAATCGAACCCCGCTCGGGATTGTACAACCGCTCTAGCAAGTTCAACACGGAACTTTTCCCCCCTCCACTAGGACCTACCAAAGCAATAACCTCTCCGGGATCAATCGATAAGTTGAATCCGTTCAGAACAAGGGATTCTTTTCGAGATGGATATCGAAAATAAACGTTTGAAAACTCTATTGTTCCGCGGAAGTCTTGGGGGTTTGGAGAATACGTTCCAATAGGTTTGCCACGAGGCTTGCGATTGATGAGCTCGAACACTTTGTCAGCAGAGCCCAATGCCCCCGCAAGGCCGGAATAAATATTGCCGATGGTAGAGAATGATGCAGACAGGCTCTGCTGATAAAGCATGAACGAAACAAGAGCACCAGCAGTGAATTTGTCCTGAAAAACTAAACGGCCGCCATAGAACAGAACTAGAGCAGATACTAGTGTGGGTAACGCAGTGAAACACATGGCGTACACAGAGTAAATTAATGCGCTCCGCTTGTTGACTATGTAAAATATCTGCATCTTCTTCATATACTGCTCAATTTCAGACACTTCGCTTGCAAAGTATTTGACAGTCGCCATGCTGGATATTGCGGCGTCAGAAACTGCATTCGCGTTCGCTAATTTTGATTGGCATGCCTTTGAGAGTTTTCGGTAAAAATCGCCATAGACAATCGAGATATAAACCACCGCAGGAACCGATATAAATGTGACAAAAGTGAGTTCCACGCTGATGCGAAACATAAAGATTAGAATCAATACAGCTTGAACAACAGATCGCAAAAACACGTTCAAATTGAGAGAAATTTGATCCGCCATCTTCGTGGTGTCTGCGTTCAATCTTGACGTAATTTTTCCAGTTTTCGTGACATCAAAGTAATTCAATTCTTGGGCCATAAGAGCCGTTATCAGCGCTTCGCGGACGCGGATATTTAAGCGTGTCATTTGAAGCGTGAAGAGACTTCCCCGCATAGCACTGAACACCCCTGTGATTACCGCAGCAACAACTAGTTGAATGCACGATGATTCTAACATTCCCTCATCGTGGTTGTGTGCCACGCTGTTGATGATGTCACCCGTTAATTGCGGAATAAACGCTTGACCTATGGCAGCAATAATGAGCGCAGTGAAGGCGACCACCAGCAGACCACAATCATCGCGAGACATATAAATGAGTTGCAATATTGATGCCTTTTTGGACATTTTTGGCGAGGCTTTGGCCTCCTCCCCATTGTTTGTTGTCGCAAGCTCGTCCTCCTCATCATCTTCATCTTCGTGTGCGCCAGTTTGGCCGTCCAGCCAGGCTGACACACTAGGCCACAGGTCTGTTCGGTATTTCTTCTTTGTACCAGGGCAGTTGTTGGTACCAGTGTTTAAATCCGGTTTCGAGTCCGACAATTCAATAGAATTATACGCGGCCTCCAAAGCCGTTCTCAAAACCTTGCGCAACAGAAACCATTCCAAGAAAGTAAAGCTTGCTCCCCCGCCAAGTTGCAGCCAAAACCAGAAAGTTTTGGGGGCATTGTCAGGTGGGTGAAACGAAACCAAACGGCCAATGCACTTGGTCGAAAAGTATATCAAACATACCAAACAAACGAGGTAACATACCTGGCCATACTTCCGTAGCCGCCTGCTGGAAGGGTGGGAGTACCTCAGCTGTGTCAGAAAAGAAGAAAATGGGAGACCTTTTAAACAGGAAACGACGCAGACATCTGCGGTGGTCCAGCCCAGCCTGTACGTCTCCCACCCCGTTGCACTGAAGTGCGCCAAAAAAATACTCATGTTGACCTCACTCACCGCTACCAAAGCTAACCCAATGTCCAAAAAGATACACAGAAACAAAAGCAGCTCGAGCCGAGTGCATACTGTTTCCTTCCGGCGGGCGCCTGGTGGTGGTCTTTCAGTCAAGACGGTGTACTGCGTGCTCCCGTTCATCCTTCAATGCCCACGAAGAAAACGGGTTCTATGGTCGTCAGCAAGACATACACTTCCAGGCACAGTTGCGGACGTTTACTCTGCAGTCTTCTCGTCCTCCCACTGCACTCCACACGTCAGCCCTCGATGAGCACGATTCAATTCGAATTCGATGGACGACCTTCCGACCTTCCATTTAGTTGCTTTGAATTGCATTGAATTGATGATAGTTACGGGTCGTCGTCGTTGTTCGCAAAAGGTCCCGGTACAGTACAGTGCAGTACAACCGTCTGGCGTCACCCAGAACACTCATACCAGGGAGGTCTATGATTATAGGGATCGAACGATCGCCTCGTCACATGTTGTGTGTGTTCAATGTTTAGCGCATGCCATGCATGGTCGAATGATGACAACGTGAACGAACTGACGCACGTGCGGTGGTGTGTGTGAGTTGATCATTTTCGAAGAGATTCATGTCTGCGAGGGGTCATCACATTGGTTACTATAAATACGGCCTGCTTAATGGCGACATGTGTGAAAGCGTCGCTTGTTTTTATTTGTCGTATAGTTATTATTTATGATGCACGAATGTTCTTAGTTCTCTCCCTGGTCGGCACCGACGATGATGGCCGTGATCGACAATGCAATGACGACAAAAGAGACCACAATCACTTCGGTCAAGATGCGCATGTAGCTCGATTTGTCCAACGTTGGTTTCTTGTTCACGGGTTTCTTGAAGTGGAGTGGAATGCTAGTCACGCGCCGATACCCGGCAGTATTGTTCAGGTGCTCGTTTTCTAAGCGAATGAATGACCACATGGTACGGCGTATGATTTCCAGCCCTGGGGCTAGGCTGGACACCCATCCTAACCGATAAACCGTGATCGGGTTGTCTTCGATGAAGCCAATGTTGGGCAGCAGTGTTGAAATCCAAAAAAAACGCAAGGTGAAGTCGACCGCGGCAGCGAGGTAGTAAACACACGGGCGGGTGTACATGCGGTTGTGGCGCAGCTCGCAACCGTTCCCAGAGAACATGCTCCAATCCTGGAACAGGTCCCAGTAGAAAAAGTATAACGTGGCCACGATTAGAGAAAAGATCCACACGGTATCCCCGATATTGTCGAAAGGCCGTTTGGCAATAGCCGAATAAATGGCAAACAGCTGTACGACCAAGCCAGAGGCGTACTTCAAAGCGTTTGCAATATTCCGGGATTTCCAAACCCTCAAATTCCAATCTTCATCCACGAAGCGCCGGACTTGCTGGCAAAACCGAATAAAGTACGGCGTCACCAAAAGGAGCCGGGTGAAATTGTTGTACAGGTAATTTTCATGGCACACGTTGTGCCGTTCCAGGCCATGGTTTTTCCACATCCCTGTAAATGTGTAGCACACGACGTATGTTAAGTCAACCATAGGCTTCGTCATGCTTGTCAGCACATCGCCTGCAAAGTTCATCATGAAGGTGACGTTTCGGCAGCACGGGGTGGCGGTATGAAACACAATGCGCCAATTCTCCCGCTGTTGCTTCTGGAAGCAAGAGCGCACGACATGCCACAGGCAGTACAGCACTAACGCGAAGGTGACATATCCAGGGTGTTTAAAAAACGAGTCATCCAAGCCAATGCTGTTGGACATCATCTTAAAGTGCAGTAAGAACAGAGAGATGATGACAATCGTGTGCCGCGCCGCCACTTCGTACATGTCCGTGCTTTCTTGGCTGGACCGCGGGTCGAGCTCGAGCATGTATAAATAATTGATCCGGGTGCTTTGCCATACTCCCAGGCTCACCCCCCAGCACCACATCCAGAACACAAAGTAAAACAACCCTCGGTACACGGGAAATTCATTAGTCCGCCATAAGTTGACTGCTTCTTCCGACGTCATGTTCACGGGGCGGTATTCTTTGGAGATTAAATCCCCCCCGCGGAGAGACAAATCGACCACAATGTCCCACACGACCCACACGACCAGCACCGTCACGACCCCGTACAAACACCCGCGGGCCCCAGTTGCCTTCACCAGCTGCTCTTGGTTGTTTCGCTTCAGCAGCAGGTCGCCACGGGCCAATTCCAAGTTGCCTCGATGGAAATGATCCGCGTACAGCTTCTCGTGCTTGCGAATGATCTGGTCAATGCCCGTATGGGCCATGAATTTTCGCGATTCTTGCAGCACGGTCACGGAGTCCACCAACGTCGTGTCTGTCACTTTATCGTGCTTCTTCAAAATTTTGATGACCGCAGTGTAGTTCAGGATGCAAAAATTTTGCAAATAGTTTGCTTTTTTGGACGATTCGCCAAAAGCACGTCGCAACGATTCCGAGGCCAGCAGCTCCGGCGAGGATACGTCCTCCAGATCCACATCCATCTCCAAGTTGACGTCGAACGAGTCGCTTCTGGTGCGAGCGCTGGTCTGTTCAACCAACAGTTCATACGCCTGTTCCACCTCGGCCAAAACTTGCAGATAAAATCTTTCAGCCTTATTTATTTCATCGATGAGAGCCCGCCGGAAGATGTTCTCACCCCACCGACAGTCTTGGCCGAGCGATTCGATCTCAAAAAAATACTGCTCCACTTCGTCCCCGGAGCCGGACTTGAAGAGTTGGTCCGCCTCCTCGCTCAGCTCTTTACTCATGCCGAAGTTTGCGAAGGGGCTGCGATAACCCCGGGCCGGGGGACTTACGCCCAGTAGGGGGGTCTTCTTCATCAGCGAGGATGGGGGCGACGGCGATCCTATTGGCGTCGTCATCAAGGAGTTGTTCCGCGAGTACTTCCGTCCGCGTTGGAGGAACGACATAATATTGTCCCCCAGCGAGCTTTGCCTCGTGGCAATGGGGGATTCGCTTTCCGGGTTGTAAAGGAGCTTCTTCAGCTTCCGGTAATTAATGTAGTAGTCCGCCCATAACTCTACAATATTTGAGGCCAACTTTTCCTCAAAACGAACCATATTTTTGTACTCGAAGACCGGTGTTGTGTTTTTCTCCGGCAAGAAACGTCGTTGAACGGTGTGCTCGCTCCGACCGCCGACAACGGTTAATTCGGTCTCTCGCACTCTGGCACGACTCGTCGTGGCCTGGTCAGCGAGACCACAGTATGAATCAGGACAGTCTATACGAATCAAAACAATACCTCCCTTGACCACCCATGCAACGCGTCGACCGCACCGAGGAAGCTCATCCACGACTCCGACGAACAAACGAGGAAGACGTCCGGCGGCGAGCAAGATGGTAGTAGGTCGTCGTAGACTGATTGCACAGATCCCCACCGGCGTCAACTGGCGAACTTTTGACCGGACATTTCCCGAACGAACATCACGGTATCATCACCAAAAACTTACCCGCGTCAGAACGTCCTTCCGAAGGTTGCTGGTTGCTGGCTGGGGTTCATAGGTAGTATGGTATAAAGTATATGGTAATCTGGATATTCAAGTACTGTATACTGGTCACGAAGGATATACAAGTATTGCTGTATCCAATCGGAAGTATACAAACGGTGAATGATGGACGTCGGTGACTGATTCTGTGCTGTGTCCCTTCTGTCCCCCATCCAAGGGTCATCCGGATGAGTCGACTAAGAAGTACGCTTTCGTGTATTCGACGTGCCTGGTTTTGCTTAACTTCGTTTGGTTCGAATGGTTTGTTGGATCATCGATCATATCGACCGACCTCCTCCCTCATTCGAGTGTTTCGATTTCACTGTGCACGCAGGACACGGTGAATGTTTGGGTGATGGGCGGGGGACGACGGGGTATTCGTCTCTCACATACTCTCTCTGTTTTATTCCTCCACTTTATACCCGCGTTTGTGGTGGTGGTGGTAGCTGTTGTTGAGAGTGGTGGGCCAGTTCGTTTGACGACTGTGGTATGCGTCTGAAACCGCCACAGTGTGTCTGTTCGATGAGGAACGTTTCAATCGTATGTTGGTGTGTGTTTTTGCTCGTGTGCCCCCTGTCCCTGTGCCAGGCCACGTACATACACCGTGATATAGCTGCACAAGACCCCGGGCACACAATTAGGAATCTCGCTTTAATTCAAAAGCTTAGCAATAGTGTACGGTTCGATGTCCAAGGAGGGACCAAGCCTTCCAACAAGACCGTCGAGATGACGAATCATCTAGGTCAGCAATATGTGTGCAAATTCGGAAACAAGACACGGCCAAGCACAGGAGGTAAAACCGACCATGGCGGTTCTAGCGCTAGTATTTCGACCCTGCATAGTGGAGTCTCGAGCTCGTCACGGGTCGGATTCAATTTGAACGATCCAGCCAGGCAAGTTCAGCGTTTGAAAGATGTATGCATAGAGTTTCCGCAGGGTTGGTGGACGTACCGATGGTGTCACGAGAAGCAAGTCACGCAGTTTCACAAAGAAAAAGATGGGACCGTGGACAAAGCAATATCCCTGGGCATTTATGCGCCGAAGAAAACTGTTATTGAAGGTGATGTATCAGTGATGGGCACGGACGGCGCGGGGAAGAAGATGGTCGGTGCGCTCGGCAGTAAATTCGTCTTTCATTTTGGAAAAGGGAATGGTGACGGGTGCACGGAAGGGAAAAAGAAAGAGGAAGGTCGGTCCACCACGATAAGCTTAACCTGCTGCAAGGAAACCAAGGGCGTGTCTGTCGCACAGGGGGTCATACGCTCAGACGTCGTGGTTGCACTCACCTCGTTCAAAGAAGTGTCACAGTGCACCTACAAGTTCGAACTGTGCACGCCGCTTCTGTGTGAGCCCGAGGCGCCGACGCCTGCTCAAGCCGCATCGACCGTGCACCGATTGTTAAAACCGTTGGAAAACGTGTGTATGCAAAAACATGAAGGGTGGTGGTCGTATGAATTTTGCTACCGGCACCATATTCGACAGGTTCATCTAGAAGCCGTTGCTGAAGAATCGGGGAAGCGGGTGACGAAAGTTGCGTCTGAGTATGTCTTGGGGAAGTTCGGGAGCCTGGGGCCGCGGGAAGCGAAGATGGATGAGAAGGAAGACCCTGCCTCGATCGTCCCGTCTGTAGAGAACCCCGAGGCGAAATCTTTCGTGCAAGAATATGTTGACGGGGACGAATGTGGAGTGACTGGTGGAAAGCAGAAGCGGACAACCCGTGCATATTTCATTTGTTTGCCGGGCAGCAAAATCAATTACATCGTCAGCATTAAAGAAGACAGGACCTGCCACTACACAATCGTTGTGAATACACCGTATTTGTGCAACCATGGCGAGTTCAAAATCAAAAACAAAGTCGACCATGAGTTGGTGTGTAGACCGCTGGGGTTCGACGCCCACAAGAAGGATCACAGCGGTACATTGGGCATGGAGAATAGCCGTGTGCGTTCTTCGGATCCGGCGATCGAACGTACTGATGGCAATGACGAGCGGAAAATGCACCACGAGGACTTGTAAATCCAAACTTTTGTCGTATCATACATATACTAACATGAATTCCGTCGTATGTTAAGTTATCTTGCTTATCATAATAAGATATACCCTATCGTATGATATGGATAAGAAAACAAAAATATAGTGTGGCTTGATACACCCATTATTATATTTCGTAGTTTTATATAGTGTGGCCCCGTTCCTCAAATTTCTTCGGTTCGACGAGTGCGGGGCGATGACGGTAATAGAGACGCTATCTGCGCAGCGGCATCACTCATTCGCCCTTCAATGTCCGATACACGACCGTTCACAATACTCTGCTCTGCATACAAATTCTGCGAATGAAACTCGTCGCGGAATGCCATCAATTTTTTATTCTCTTCTTCTAGTTTTTGTACACGTCGCTCTAAAGAAGCAACCAAGGCCATCGTTTCCGGCGCGCTCTCTATCTGACCACTGCCGCCTTTTGAAGTCGTCTCCGACAACGCTTTATTCTGCGCTTCTAAACATTCTACCTGTTGTTCCAAAAACTTTTGCCGGACATCCATCGCTTCGATCTTCTGCATCAATGCTTGCAGCAGTATGTTGTTCGAGCTGTCGTTCGCGTTGCCCTCGCCGCTCTTTTGCCCTCCCTTTGGGTTTCTGCCCTGGCCACCTCGATTTTTCAAGTTGTGCTGCCGGTGAAAGCTTCCAGGACCATTATCCTCGTCGTCCGAAATTTCATCGAGGCTATCGTCCTGTTCTAGCGTGTACTTTACAGGCCACTTGCCGTACAAAATACTCTTTGCCGTCTCATGCATTTGCACTAATTCGGGGGCGTCTATCGCGTTCGCTTCTTTACGGTCTTCCGCAGTGATACCCTCGTTATCCAACCGAGCTAATTGCGGCAGCATGCGTATCACGAATGCTTTGTAGTAGGGATTTTGCGAGCACGGATTGTCATTCAGCCAAAGCAGCTTCAAGTGCTTCAAATCTTTTAGATACACGATTTCTTCTAGAGTGTGCACGTTGTTTTTTCGCAAATACAATTCCTGCAGCTTCGAACAGTGAGAAAACTCTTTCAAACTCGATATTTGATTCACCGACAAGCTAACAATTTCGACATTATCCATCTCCGAGACAAGGGAAATATCTTCCAAGTTCGAGCCCCATAAATTTAAGTGCACGACGGCGGACAAGGTCTCGCATTTTGTCTTATTGAACACGAGCGACTCTTTTAACTTGATCCCTCGGCCCACCAAAGACGACGGAGGGGACGAGGACACAAACTCGCCCATTCGAACTGGGCACAATAGACGGACGTGAGAAGTGCCCAACCAAAATCAAGGGGACTTATGCATCACCCAGCTCCAACACGCCGACGACCACTTCCCTTGATATTCTTGCGCTCCTATCGCGTGGGCCTAGCACCACCTATTCCCTCTGCCATGATTCAACATGAGGATGGTCCATGCAAGTTTCAAAGTGTTGAAAGTTGAAAACGAACTCAATAAGCATGAATCGAATGATGATGGATGATTCCATGAGTACTCGTGGGTGGTGTTATAAATACTATTGAGCCTACAACATACCTATATATTATTTGCATTGAGAACGTATTGCATGTATCAGGCGTATGGAATCTTTTTGAGTATCCTCAAAGAGCGAATGTTGTACCGTATCTTTGTCTTTGTGTACGCATCAAGAGTATCAGGGTGTTTGTTTTACCGCCTTCCATGCAATGTATGAGGTCTCGTTATCTGCTAACTAGCCCCAGTTTCCCCACGGCATCTACTTCACTACTTCGTCTTATGTCACCCCTGCTTCTTCTCCATTTCTTTCATCAGAGCATTGTGGCGTTTGAAGACAAGATAATGTCGTACAAACATTATCCCCAGCCCTTCTGGAACCACCAAGTTGCGAAACCAAAAACTGGTTGAGGACTCGAAGTATAAATGGTAACACCAATACAACCCTAACAAATGTCCTGCTGAAAAAATCACAACATTAAGTGTGTTCACTAATAATTTTTCCTTGTCCGTCCTTGCGAAAGGAACCCAGTTGTTCACCAAAGATCCGATTTCCAATACACTTGTACAAAACATGAAGAAAGAATGAGGCATGCCTGGCTCCAACAAACACCACAAATTAGTCAAGATGACACCAATATGGTGAAAGACCAATTCAATTTCTGTCCTGCAGTACCATAAATCCTTCACCATATAACCAATTATAATGAAAGCAAAAAATGTCGACGTGGCTGTAAGGGCGTCGGAGCTAATTAGCGAATCGACATCCCACCCATGTTCGTAGCCGAACACCACAAAACCCAACGGAACCATAAGGGTCGCTTGGCAAAAAATGCAGCTGTAAAATGACCACCGTGGTGTTGAATTTCGGAACGGTTCCTTCCATGCTTTTGGGATCAGCAGAGTTACGCACAGAATATCGAGAAAGATGAAAACGCCGCTACTCACGCAGACTGGATACCACAAATCTTGAAGCGACTGAAACCTTCGAGGTGGAGCCGTGAACATGCCGTCGACGGAGTCAGGTAGTCTTCGCGCCACCAGTAAAGCTTATTGCTTAACGAGGGGAGAATGGTTGGTCATTTTTTTCATTGGCAGATTCCTGATGTGCATCCAGTCATGTCGGCATGCGCGTTCTTTTCGCGCTGCTTGCAAGCGAAGGAGATCTAACGCGGGACCGATTTCCGATTTCCGTCCGATTTTATTTTTTTGTCGGAGAGTACGTAATTGCAAAGAAGTCTACCTGCCTAGAGGCCTATATAATCGTCGGTCCGATTTTCGGTATATATAAACACAGCATTAATATTGATAACTGATTGGCTATCTATGTTTACAGTACGTTAACTTATTTTAAATACGGTCGGATCGGTCCGCTCATTTTGCTAAATCCGCGGAGATTTGACCAGTCCACAAACCAAGCTGGGTTGCTTGTTTTACCTCTTCCAGGATTCCTTCAAGTTCCTTTTTTCTACACCATCGTTCGAACACAAACCTTACAAAACCCTTGCCCGAAACTTTATTTGAATGCCCTCTGCTCTGTTGGAATTTCAATGCCGAACACAGGATTCAGTTGCATTGGGTATTTCTACTTCGTTTTTAAAGTCTTTGCGCACATCTCCAGGTAAAAGTGCTGGCACGGCTGTCATGTTTGTTTTATACAACTATATACTCAAAAAAAAAAACTAGAATTGGCTCATAATTGGGTTACGGTGTTGTCTTTTTGTGTGCGAACGTTTGGCTCTACGTGGACATGATTTCGTCATTAGATGACTGAGTGAAGTATGTATTCTCCTCAACTTATGAATAATACGTACTGGATGACTGAATGATTTTAGTTAAAAACACACCCATACTATTTATGTATATCATAGATAGTTATATAAAATATCCCTATATCAACAACCTTCTATTTTTGCCGACGCTTTTAGAATGGCAATGCTGGTTTTTATCAGCATTTTGGCATGCAATCGCTTCATTCCCACCTCATCCCCAAGTAAATCCTCAAGATCACACATTGCAGCCGCTTCTATCGCCTGCCCGATTTCAGTGGGGATTGTCCCCGAGAGGTTATTATTACTCAGATTAAGATCTTGCAACTGTGTCAGCTTCCAGATTTCAGTGGGGATTGTCCCCGAGAGTTTTTTTTCCAGATTATCACTCAGATAAAGGTTATCCCCTTTCAGGTCAAGGGAGGTGATTTCTCCAGCAGCATTACACGTAACAAGATAATACGGACAAGAACATGCAATTGAACATGCAGTAAACCCGCTGTAGCTGCCCAAGTCCCAGTGGTCATAAATCGCTTCCCACGCCTCCTGATCATCCCCGCTAACCCCCACAGCCACGCAGGCAAACACGACTAACATACGCCAGAGCATCCTTCCCCTCTCTCTCTATGGCCTATATTAATCTTCCAGGGTCTCTGTTGAACTGCACTGTCAAATTATCACACGCTCATCAAACCTGTGCGACTAAAAGTAGAGAAGTTCAAACTACATAATCCATCAAGGACGTCAGGACGATGGTTGTTGAGTTATTTAAAAACACATCCATACTATTTATACATATCATAGTTATATAAAATACCGCCTAGTGTGTGGAGCGCTCCACACACGCCTATATGAAATACATTTAAAGGAGGTTATACAGTATATAGACACATCAGCTAAAATCAGTAATGATATGGTAATGTCCAATACATGAAATAAATAGAGCAATTGCGACGGGTGTATGGAAGAAACGTACTGGAAATGGTGATTTTTTCTGACGGGCGTATCTGTACTGTACACCCGTCGTAAATCGGCCATAGAAAATTAGCTAAAGTTCACAAAGTATAGTTTCCTTACTTGTTTCATGTACTCGTATGTACACATGTATACAGTGTGTATCACTGAGCGCGGCACCTGCCCTTCCTCTCCGTACGAGTCAGAACACTACGACTAGTACACTATCTAGCAAAGTGCTGATTGACATAGAATGAGGTGAATATAGTACCTACCGGAGGACCGGAGGGGGCAGAAAAATCATTTCAGCACTTGGACGCACTTGAGCACGCACGGGGTATCATTCACAGATCTCGCAGATCATTCTTGACAGGGACTCATATCATTCTTTATCCCCGAACCTGGACGGTGTCAGCATACTCGCCTCACAGAATCCTTGCAGAAAAATCCAGGGTTGACGGTGTACGATGACGCAATTTACGCCAAATTTTACAGCCTTGGGAAGGACCGCGCTGGTCCTAACCGTCTTGGCCTTGGGGGTGCACGCGGACGACTTTATGAACTTGCCTTTTCAGGAATGGGGTACACTGCCTTATCCGGACACAGACAGCTTTGGCAATGTTGACAAGTGCGGTGTTCAGTTGCCCTTTCAAATGGATCAAAGAGATTACATGAAGAACATTGGCAGGTATAATATAAAGATATTTTGCAAACGCCCAATCACGGTGAGGGTCCATCATGAGGTAACAAGATATCACAGCAATGGTAGGTGGCGCACTCGCAGGGAAAAACATTACCTGGTTGGCAACGGCCCAAGTGTTTGTCCGTGGCGTGAGGTGGCTTCGCCGGATGACTGCCAAGATGGCGAAGTCTTTGACGAGTACATGGATCAAAAGTACATCAAAAAATCAAGCACATCAGGGTACCATATCAAAAACTGCAAAAATGCGTTTTGCAGACAGCCATACAGGCACAACTGCCCTGCAACAATGAAAGTTTACTATTACGACGGCAATGGGAACCAGCGCTCCCGATGCCGAAGCCGTAGGGTTCTTCGACGAGTCCAATTCGTCAGAAGAAGAAACAAAGTTCTCGCAGCGGTAAAGGCTGGAAATATTAAACTAGTAAAATACTGGTTGAGGAGAGGTGTCGATATTAACAATGTCGACAAAGATGGCAAAACTGCGTTGAACGTGGCCGTCAGCTTGAAGAACACAGAAATGGTGAAAGTACTCCTTCAAATGGGGAAGGGTAAGATCGATGTCAACAAGGTAGACAATGATGGTTTTACACCTCTCTTGAGAGCTGTAGAAAGGACGGGTACGGACATCATGGAAATGTTGCTGGCAAAACGCACAACAAACCCAAATATCCAGAACAAGTATGGCTGGACCCCTCTGTATCTTTCGTTGAGCAATAGCTTTTGGGGCAAGATGTTTCTACTAATGAAAGACCCTAGGACCGATATGAACTTGGTGGGTAGTAACGGATATTCCCCACTGGGTAGGGCATACTGCGCTGGAGCGATGTACTACACCAATGAACAGATTGTGAACTTCGTAAGAGATGCTGGTGGGAGCGTGTGCGAGGGCTGTCACTTGTGCCCATCTCGTCGAAGCCGCAGGCTTGGACGATACCAATGGGTTGATTTCGATTGAAAGGAGGGTCTTGCAACGCTATTATACTAATTTGACGGAGGCGATTGAGTACTCCACACATCGCGACGTAAATTCGAAAGGGCTCGCATAAGTATTTTTTTTTTTTTTTGTTGAGCACCCTAATTAATTTCCCCGACCAAGGGTGGTAGCATAGATCGGACGTATCATCGGGTACATTTGTATTATACATACATAGCATACTCTTCGCGTCCCTCGTGTGTCCTTCCTTCCTTCTTCCGTCTTCCGTCCCCTCGGTCTGCAGTTGAACAACAGGGAGCTCGTCATTGCAAAGCGATAGCACGCCTTACCATCACCCTAACTCCAACTCTGTTGGTGCGTGACATGTGGCTCGTTTAGTATCGGTAATAAGTACTGATCGAGGAAGTTCCTATCACAAAGACGTTGTACACATGTTTTTGGCAAAACACAGTGCCGCGCCGACATGGAATAGTACCCACAAAACCGTGGATTGGTTGATAGTTATCAGAGATGGAGACTGTGTACATAATGTCACTAGGTAAAGGCTACTGTATAACATGTTCTCGAAATGACATACACCGACATCGGCTTCTCGACGCCTTCTCGCTCGACGACACTGTGTACAGCGAATGGAACAACCGCTTTCAGGCGCGCACCATTTCTAACACACCCACTCATCATTTTTTTGCACCAACACAACACTTGTTTTGTCTCTTTCACCAAAATGGCACCATTTGTAGTAGACCCCATCGAGCCTAGTTTTGAAATGCAGCTGGCGGAGGCAAAGGCGAAACATCCCCCGAACCCAGAACATGGGGTGACGAACCTGCACGTAGCTGCCTTAAAGGACGATTTGTCGAGTGTAGACATTCTTCTTCGGAGTGGGGAATTTAGCGTTACTGAAACGTGCCACCATGGTGGTACCGCTTTGACTTACGCAGCATGGAACACGAACAACCCAGACCTGATCGAGTTACTATTGCAACACCCTTGTGGTAGTGAGGCTTTGAACACCCCTGACAATGATGGCTTCACACCCCTCATTTGCGCGGCGCACGGGAACAACGTGGAAGTAGTGTCCGCGTTGTTATCACATGGAGATATCGATGTGCTTGCGAAGGAATATAACTATGGCGACACAGCGCTGGACAAGGCAGTCGGTGCACAACACGAAGATTGCGAGAGACTTTTGCGTGAGCACTTAGAACAGATTTCCCCACTTCCATCGCTTTGAGCGATAAAATGTAATTTGTAGCAGCCGCGCGCTGAGTCGCCTCGTCGTGGAGGAGTGGAAAGTGTTGACAGCTGAAGGGAGAGCCCCCTGAGAAAAGAAATCCGAAACCGAGAAAATGAGCATTGAATATGAAAATGCCCTCCCTGGAGAGAGACGATGACACTTGGTTATGGAAAACTTCGTTCTGTTCTGCGGGGGTACTGTTCGTTCTGTACTGAATTACTGTACGCAGTGTAAACCAACGTTTGATAGGACGGCCACTAGTGTAAGTGGGAATATTCGTTAATCTACTGTAATTATTCATCGAGTATGAGGTGGTTTCTATCTAGATATGATAGATAGTTTCTGCTTTCTGCTAGATAGAGACGATCGAACGAATGAATTGAACTTGATGAAATAAACTTTTAATTTGCCGAACTTCGTTGATGGACGCGAGCTTTGCTGCTTTGCCTGTGCTCGGGTCACTTTTTACGCGTGTCTACTGTATACCCCGGCATGGGCGAGAACCGTTCTATGATGAGCTTGCCCTGACAACGACCACAAACGCTTGCAGTCACCTCATCTTCCCGTGTTCTACAGTATGCGCGTCAGTGCTTCGGCCGTCTTTGCTCTATTGCTTGCCCCGGCCGCGGTTGTCCTCGCCAGCGTGTCAGAAACTGCCCAAGTTCCGGAGATTGGACTAGCCTCTGGGGCAGTTCCCTTAACCAAATTGTCTTTGGGCTCGGGTGCGGCATGTTTGGATGGGACACCTTATGGGTTTTACTACGTTCCGAGCAAGACTGGTTCCACACAGTGGACCGTTAGTATCCAAGGCGGTGGTTGGTGCTACAACGAGACCCTTTGTGAGGCCCGCGCAAAAACTAGGTTAGGCTCATCGAGCTTTTTCCCGTCCCACGCCAGTTGCGGCTGTATGAGCGTCGAGCATGGCACAATCAATAAAGACTGCAACTGCATCTATATGCCATATTGTGATGGGGCCAGCTTCTCTGGATTTCGGAAAGATCCCTGGCCGGTACCGTCCTCCCCCGGTAGCAGTCTGCATTTCAGAGGCATGAAAAACTTGGACGCTACTTTGGATTTTGCGTTCGAAAAACTGGGACTTGACAAGGCTACCGAGGTCGTGTTGACTGGTGGTTCAGCTGGTGGCTTGAGTACCTTTCTGCACTCGGACCATGTTGCGGAACGCGTGTGGAAAGAAGCGAACCGAGCTACGTTAAAATCCGCGCCTGTTGTTGGATACTTTTTGGACCATCCCAATTATGAAAACAACGACGACAGCTACCCGCATTGGATGAATTACATCTACCACATGCAAAACTTAACGGTTCCTGCTCTCATGCAAAAGTGCTTGGATGATTTTCCCGTGACGCCGTACTATTGCTTCATGAGCCCACACATGGAAAAATACATTTCAACTCCATTTTTTATGTTCAACTCGAAGTATGATGCTTGGCAGATGACCAACATTTTGCAAGTGCCCTGCCTCGCTCACCCCAAACACCACAGCACCACGTGCGACGCGGATGAGCGGGCAGCTGTCATAAAGTACGGCCAGGCGTTCATGGAAGATTTCCAGCCCGTCACGATGCAGGCAAAGAATGGAGCGATGATTACATCCTGCATTTGCCACGGCTGCAATTGGGCCTCGATCACGCTGGACAATAAAAATTCATACGAACATTATGCCGAGTGGTATGAGGGGACGGCTCCCGGAAGTAACTTTCACATTGATCCAGATTTACCTAACGGCGGTGGAAAAATGAACATCAGCGCAAACAGGTGTGAACAGTATCCTTGAGCTGCATAGGTGGCGAAGACGAAGATTTTGCAGCGGTTGGACGTACGTTGAGTTTGGGTGTACACGTACTAAGTAAGAAGAATGTGTAAGTCGCTATGACATCTTTTGCTATCTCGTAGTACACACCTCTCATAATCATTCGTCTTCCAACGAGTCCTCCCAATGGATTTCCTTCTTCGGCACGGTGTCATGCAGATCGTATCCCTCATGGAGCACGGCTATGATCACAATACACTTACTTCTCATCTCCTCTTGTTCCTTCTCAGCAGAGACTGTCTGTATCGCACACGTCCACGGCATTATGCCGAGCTGGCACCAGCTTTGAACACCATGCAAGCTTTGTCGCCAAAATAGAAATATACAAAGCACTTACTCTCGTGCGTACAGTGACAACCAAAGTTCTTTCCGATCACTA
>Ga0099797_100704_pt1 | contig 20434 bp, 6 predicted proteins | sample Uncmet_Sort48C_1_FD_89871 | JGI IMG/M metagenome (GOLD analysis project Ga0099797, IMG submission 89871) | Marine eukaryotic communities from CALCOFI LINE 67, Pacific Ocean - C012_Sort48C_1 | ecosystem: Environmental > Aquatic > Marine > Oceanic | place: Pacific Ocean: Monterey Bay | collected...
ACGGTCAAAGAGCCGAGATGGCTCGCTCGACAGCGACGACGAGACCAGTCGAAAAGATCGCACGCACAGAAGGAAGCATAAAAGCCGGAGCCGCAGCAGAAGCAAGGAGCGAAAGAGCAAACGCCACGGCTGGGGCTCCAGCGACGAAGAAGATTCGCGACGACGCTCGAAGAAGTCCCCTCCTGTGTTTGGAAAGGTTTTGTCCAAATTGATCAAGGACGCCCTGCACTCTTCGTTCGATGAAATCGAAGTCAAAAGGATTTTTCGGAAATTCGACAAAGACAAAAGTGGGTTTATTTCTAGGTCAGAGTTCAAGCGGGCATTCAACGAAATGGGAATTGACGCCCCACGGAGCGAAATTCAGAAAATGATCGAGCGGCTGGATAAATCTGGAGACGGGGAAGTGGAGTACAAGGAATTCATTAATGCTGTTAAGGTGAGCTTGTCCGATCTTGGGGAGGGCGGCAGTAGCGTCGCTGGCATACTAGGTAGCAAGCTGCGGTCTGTGCTGAAGGAGGCGTCCCTCACGGCAGAAAGCTTGAAAAAAATATTCGACGCGTTTGACAAAGACGGAAGTGGAACCATAACAGCGTCTGAGTTTCAAGAAATTTTCATGAAAGACTTACGATTGCCCGGCATCGAGCGAAGAGACGTAAAAAAAATGATGCGAAAACTTGACAAGGACGGAGATGGGAACATTAACTACAGAGAGTTCTTAGGTGCATTGGACGCCAAGGGCACGGGCTCAAAGAGCACGAGAAGGTTGACCGAGGAAATGCACAGGCGTTTGGCGCGCCACACCATGACCGAAAAACAGTTGCGTGGAATGTTTCAACGCGTCGACAAGAACAAGAGCGGAAAATTGTCTCGTAGGGAATTTCACGATTTGATGAAGACGATGGGTTTGAGAAACTTCAGCGTGGCAGAAATCGACAAGATGTTAGATTTAATGGACAATGACGGCGACGGACTGGTATCTTACTCCGAGTTTATTGACGAAGCAATGTACGCATCGAAAGAATACGGGGGGTGGGCAAACATATCACGGGAGGAATTTCAGAATGTAGATATCGCGTTGTCGATTGCTGCGGAGGAAGAGATTTCAGAAGTGGCAGACAGTTTGGTGATGCTTCGCCGTGAGAATGAGATGCTGAAACGCGAAATGTCGAAGACTACTTTAAAGAACCGTGGTCTTGACGTCGGCGAGCAGTATTTGAACTTGCCCGACCGCTCTAACCCCATGGATTTTCTCAACGAGGTCGACCACTTGAGCCATTCTCATCGCGAGCTGCAGCAAAGAAATAGCGTGTTAGAAAGACAACTTCAAGAAATTTGTGTCCGAGCCAATGTGAGTTCCGAAGATGTTATGAAAAGCATAGACTTATCGACCTCGAGAGGAAACAGTTCGACCGGATCCGTCAACGGTGGAAAGAAAAGCGCGCTCACGGGGAAAGAAAAGGCCAGAAAAAGGAACAAGCGCCGTGGACGCCGAGGGCGCCGCCGCCGACTAGTTTCCTCGGACGAGGACAATGACTACTCCAGCTCCGATGACCGGCGAAGCCGCCGTCGTAGGCGTCGCAAACGCTCCTCGAGTGAAGAATCGTACAATTCTGAAGGCTATTCGTCGGAAGGCCAGTACGTCAGTGAATCCGATAAGAAACACGCCATGGAGCAAGTCATTAAGAAAAATGTCATTAAAAATGAATGGCACGTCTCTGACGAGTGGATCAAGGCTGTATTTGATCAAGCAGATGGTAGTGCTTTGGTTGAGCTTGAGCGTATATGCCGATCGTACGATGTTACAAATAGTGGGGCGATAGCGCCTGTAGAGTTGCGACTAGCCCTTCGACAGGCATTGAACCCAGTTGCTGTCCCAGACAGAAGCCTAACAAATTCCATGGAAGCACTTTACGGGTACGGACTGCCTCCCGGGCTTTCCCCATCAGCGCTCGTTTTTGGGGAACTGATTCGACGATTTGAATCACGGAGACATATGCTGTCGTTCGATTCGATGCCTACAGTAGACTACGAGGCATTACTCACCGCTATATTGAATCGTGGCAAGGTCGGAAAGGGTAACATCACCGACACTGCAAGTAATGCATTGCTGGGAAGCGCCTTGCTGAAATTACTCTCGAAGTCTTCCAAGCACACACGAACAGACTGGGTTGACTTGTTCGAGGACATGGACTCGGATGGCAGCGGCAAAATTAGTGCGGAGGACTTCCGACGATGCTTCAAGAAGCTTCGCATACGACCAAAACCGGACAGGCGGGACATCAAGGATTTGATTAATACGCTGGACAAAGATGGCGATGGATTAGTGTCCTACAAGGAGTTTTTGGACGCTCTATTTAACCCGTCCAATAAAAAATCAGGGCCAAAATTCAAACTTAGCAAATCGTTCAAGCGGTTGATTGACGATGCCAAATTGAGCGCGAAGGAATTCAAACAGGTGTTTCTCGACATGGACGACAATGGGACGGGGAAAATTAGCCCCAAAGAGTTCAAAAAAGCCTTCAAAGAATTGGGAATCAAGGCCCACAGAGAAGACATTGAAGATCTCATGGACGAAATGGACAAAAATGGGGATGGGGTTGTGTCGTACCAAGAATTTATTGACGTCGTGTACCCGACTACTGACCGGCGCTCTAAGCGACGCAAGAAATCACGGCGTGGTGACTACGGTTCGGAAGAAGATGCATCCAATTATGAAAGCGATCGTCGCAGAGGCAAGAAGTCTACGTCCAGGAAAAGTCGGTCCAAATATTCTTCCGACGAAGATAGCCCCCGAAAAAGCGCAAGGGGAAGGAAGAAGAATAGGCATCATCGCTCAAAGGACAGCGATTCGTCAAGATCTAGATCTAGGTCACGATCCAAGTCTCCGCGGGACAAGAAGCATTCGAGAGCTAGATCTAGGTCACGATCCAAGTCCCCACGGGACAAGAAGAAATCCTCGTCTTCCCGGAGAAAAAATACGAATAACATGTTCATTGATGTTTTAGAGGATAAAATCATTCGGATGATCAGCGATGCGTCGTGGACAAAGCAGAGCATGACTCGTCTGTTCAAAAAGGTTGATAAAGACAACAGTGGAACCATATCTGCCAAAGAATTTCAGCGCATATTTGAGGAAGAATTACACATCCGGGTCAACAGACGCGATGTAAAAAAGCTGATGAGCAGAATTGACGAAGACAACGATGGAGAGGTAGACTACTGCGAATTTGTAGATGCTGCCCTAAAACCAAGGAAAAAAGATGGAAAAAAGAAGCCGGCATCAAGACCATCCTCAGCGTCATTGAAGGGTCGCCCAGCCTCCACAAGTGGCTCTTCTCGCAGGAAGTTGCGAAACCTAAAAGGCGAAGATGACGACGATGTGGATCACTACAGCGAAGCAGTAGACCTGGCGTTGCGAAAAATGGTTCAAAGAGAATCCTGGAACCGCAGTTCTTTGCAGCGGTTGTTTCGCAGTTTCGACAAAAGTGGTAGTGGCAAGATCACTGTTGGCGAGTTTAAACGAGGATTCGCAGAAATGGGTCTGAAGTGCAGCACCAGAGACATTGTGGAACTGATTGATCGACTAGATACGAGTGGTAAGGGCACTATAGATTACAACGAGTTCGTCAAAGCGGCCTTGTTGCCCGTTCGGTCAGGCTCATCCGACGATCGTTTAGAAGTGTTGGACGACACCCTTCGCCATATGATATGGGATGCGTCTTTCAGCGAATCATCCCTCCGCCGATTGTTCGCACGTTTCGATAGAACCGGCAGTGGAATGATTTCGAAGCGTGATTTCAAGTACGGGTTTGAAAAAATGGGATTACAAGTGACTTCCCAAGATATCAAGGACCTGATCCGCCGGCTTGACCATAATGGAGATGGTTTAGTAAACTACAGCGAGTTTGTAGACGCTGCATTTCTCAGCGTGGATGGTTCCAGGGCAGGTAGCCCCAAAAAAACTAGATGGGGACGGAGAAATCCCCTTCGAAGCATCAGCCCAACCCGTCGTACCGGTGGAGGGTTTAAAATGGGTGGGGGCGCCAAACGCGAGTACTGAACACCAAACAAACATCATCGCGAACTTTCTACTATTATTTTTGTAAAACACTCTGTAATTACAATACATTTGTTAGTACTTACATTAAACTCTATTATCACCTATCAAAATATCAGTTGCAAGACGTTGAAACTTCACTTCGACAAGGGGGTAAAGACAGAACGAATGGGACACAGCATCGGCGTGCGAAATCTCAGTCGAACACGCGGAGCAGTCCGGTAGCAGTTGCTGTTGCTGCTGCCATTGTGCGTGCACCATACCGGTATGAGTAGAACCAACAACAACACCACATGTTGTTGTTGTTGTTGTTGTATGTTTTTTTTAATTATTATTTTATTATTATTTATATAATAATAATAATAATATTCACAACAAATTATTATTACTTTTTATATTATCATCTATAGACTAACAACTAAATTCGCAAGTCAAGTATAAGTTGACGAACGAACGAGAAAATAATTTCAATCTGAACGCTAGCTAAAAGACCGAGCAAGCATTTTTTACTCTGTATATACGCCCGTAGGATGGGGGGTTGCTTTTCGAAAGGGCAGAAAAAAAGTGCAGATAAATATGGGGTGCGCGACCCAGTGAGTAACCCGTCAACTGGTGGCGAGCAGTCAACGCAGTCCTACAGTCGCGGGGGTTTCTCCTCCATAAGCTCCCCTAAAGGTGATGATGACGGGGAATTTGGAACCCACGGGAAGCCAATAAGCGTAGTCAATACAGGAAATGTTAGGGAAAGCACAAAGGTTCTACGGGATATGAAGCAATGGCGAGACAGGAACGCAGAAAGGATCTTGCGCGACCCCATATTGACGCCCAGAACTATGTTTAAAGAGATTTACGACAAGAAAATAGAAAACATGGCAAAAAACGATGCAAGGTTGCTCCGCAGATACATGGCTCGTAGGAGAAGATTGTGGCGGATTCAAGACAATGCTGCAACAAAACTCCAGTCTTTATTCAGAGGACAAACAGCGCGATTTTACTACTTTACAATGAAAGCGAAGCGGGAGTACGACGAGAGGTTGTTGAAAGAGGGCAAAGAAAAACATCTTTCCGGTGAACTGGCCACCAAACGTCGAGAAGCTCACGAAAATTATTCATATGGAATCGCAAATCTAGAGAAGCAAAAAATAGATAATAGCAGGGACCATAGAGCCAAACCGCAGTGGATCAAAGCAGATGCTCCCAACTTTACTAGTAAGTTTGACCAAGAAAAGAACTTAAAATATCAATATGGGGAGATGGCTTTGCGCCGCAAGGCGATCGAATTTTGGCACCGGGCTAGTGTAAAAAGTTTTTTTGATACATGGAAGTCATTTTATCGATCGAAGAAAATGCAGAATTACGTTAGGTTTCACTTTTTCCACACCCAGTTCTCTCATTGGGCCAAGAAATCAAAGCGCAGAAGAAACGCACGAATTTTGTTCGATAGGTTGCAAATGCATTATGACAAGAACATGAAAATTGCGGCAATGGAGGTCTGGTGGAAACGCATTCGCAAAACCTACAGAATATTCGAAAGGGATATTAAGGCGTCGAGATACAGGGTAATAGTAGAGAACACAGGAATCTTGTTCCCCAAGGAGACGAGTAAATCGTTGATTAGTGTTGTGAGCACGGACAAATTGAACGCATCGTTAAATTCCACCCTGGAGATCCGTCCACACAGAAAAACTAATGACAGAGAGAAAAAACTAAAGGAGTTGGACGAAAAAATCAAGGAGCTGAGGGAGTGGGAAAGGATACAAAAAAAGTCCGAGGCTATAATAAACCTCGATTACATGGCGTATCATAACCCGGATGCCGCAATATTTGATAGAAGGCACGACAGGCGGCGTGACAAACGGTACGAGTAAAAAACGTAGAGAGAGTCAACTTAAGAAGGGGTCTTATTTACTTTTAGGTTAAGTTAATTTTTAGAATTGTTCGTTTTAGTAAATGGTAGGTTGAGTGTATTTGTGTACTGTATTTGATAAAACTGGACAGTTTAAAATACTGTCTGCATTCGGCTCTCGTCTTTTTCTACAAGTACTGACCAAGACTAGCGCTAAATTCTCGCAACACACCAATCCTGCGCAGAAGGGCAGCCTCTCGGCTGGCTTCACTGCGGTGCAACCTTCGAAGCTCGCTTTGGGCATCGGATATGTGACGCTTGAGCCACATCGAGGCAGCTTCCATTTCTTCTGCATTGACTCCCATCATGTTATTCAATAAACCATCCGTAAGTCGAAAAATACCAAGAGCCTCTTTAAACATGGTTCGCCGGGACTGAAGCAAAGATCTGCTGGAATCCTCCGTGCCCCCACCTCTTGGGGTACTACTATTTGCCATCCCTTGCTCACTCGAGTCTGGGCGTTCCTCTGATCTATACTGTGCAATTTCCCTCTGTAGCAAGTCCAACTCTGCTTTTGCTAGATTAACGACACGTCGGATAACAGGGGTAAGGGGCGCATCGAAGGATACAGCATTTTGGGGTGGCTGTTCATCTGCGATTCGCCGAAGGCTTGTGGTCAGCCTTCGCCGAGTTCGACGACGAAAAGGATTTTGATCCGTGCTTGCCATGGACAACGACAGCGCACGGGGGCGACGCGGCCTTCTTCGCCTTGGGGATCCTGCACGAGTTGCGGTTACGACGACTAGTCCAGGTTCAGCATAGCTTTCATCACGTTGTCCATCAGGTTCAACTGCGCGAGTCTCTACCACCGGGGAAGATTCTACCACGAGCTCTTGGGCAGGAGGGGTGGGCGCACTGTTTGCCCTGGGGCGAGGCAAGTTCAGGAGTTCTCGGAAAAGGACAGCTCTCTGAATGGAAACGAACAAGTCGACGCGCTCGGCATTCACAACATTTCGATCTTGGTGTCGAAGTTCTTCATTCCATTCCCCCGGCTGCGTCTCTCTGCAACACGGGCACTCCATCCCTTGCTTTGCATTGAACGCGTTGCCTATGCAGTCGAGGTGAAAGCTGTGCCCACAACACAAAACGGCGACGGGGCGTTCAAGTTTCTTCTTAAATTTAGTAGCTGCGTACATGTTGCCTTTCACTGGCTCCAAACACACCGCACAATTCCCGATTACATCCGACGGCGACTTCTTCGATTTATGTTTCACGTACAGTTTTTTCATCGTTTGGGGACTCTTTGCGGTGTTTTCTATGCTACTCAAATTGATAGGACGCGGGCGGTTCCCTTGCCGAGAATGCATATTTTCAATATTGAAGCTCGGGCCAGTTGGCAGCGGTTCCATATTCTATTCTGACAATACTATATTTATTCACGGGTTCTTTTGTTTATCAATGGATTAATTTTTATGAGCTATACAGAAAATGATCACTTTAAGTAAGCTAGAAAAGTTCTTATTTGGATTATAATTCTATTGATCTCACACCATTGCGCGCCAATCTCTGTCTCTTTGAACTTGGAACGCTTTGAGTTGAGCTTCTTACTTTTTCAATTTTTTCTTCTTCTCCTCCTTCACATAATTAAAATGTAGTGCGCGCTTTTCTCTATGTTGTGTTGGTGTACATTAGTCTATTAGACGACGACTTTAAAAAAAAGGAAAACCTCCCCCTTCTTGCTTCTTTTGTCGTAGTTCGTACTAATAAATACAGGTAGTACCATCTAATAAGAAGGCCTGTTGTTATTTAATTTTCACATTTATTATTTATTATTATTTTTTTAATTATTTTTGAATACTATTCTTCTTCCATAGTTAAGGTATTATCAAATATAAATCAAATATCAATTATTTTAATATAATAGTATATAATATAAATATGGAAAATTATACATATAATCATCGCCTTAACATGAAGATGATCTCCAACTGGGAACTGGGAATAAGAAAGAATCGGGGAAATTTCTTCAACGACACACGGCACACGAAGAGGGAGAGAAAAATTTCATTTCATTTCATTTTTGAAATGTCTGTATAGTAACAGTGTACAGTAGTAGGAACAATAGAACTGTATTTCAATAGAGTGAAAAGACAGACGACTGATAGCACTTAAATTATATACCCTTTAGACTACGTTTATAATATAGTTAATTGCATATTTATTTCTCCTATTCACCTCTCTATTATCGTCAGCTCTATTATTTCATATTGCTGCTCTCTTTTTTTTATAATATTATAAAATAAAAAATGTGAGTGAGTAGTCGTCGTATAAAATGTGCGTGCTGAAATAAAATATTTGTTTTTAATTTATCATCATGTATTAGACGCTATAAATATATTTTATTGATCAAATATGCGATTTTACAAAGTAAAAGTAATAAATACGAAAGCACGACCAGTTCATAATAGACAGAAGCCAACGTGATTTTCATGCTATTTGTTCAATACCACCCTCATCACCCTGGTTTTGTTCGCAGCAAGGTGTTCTAAACAAGCCTTGCCATGGCCGAGGCTCAAAATGAACTTCCAGAATTGCCTTCTCTGGAAGAGATGCTGCCGGACGTAGATTTTGATGGGTCAAATGAGAAACTGCGGGAACCAAATAACCAGGAAAGGATTCAGGCAATGACAGTCTTACTGCAGGCGAAAAATGAAGCCGATCTGGAAAAAATGATTCCTGCAGTAGAAAACCGAAACGTTCAGGATCCTAGTACTCCGTACGATGGGATCGATAGCGATTTAGCAATACGAAAGTTCACATTTCCGAACCCAACGCTGCCTCCGTCTAAAAGCAGCAGGACCGACGAAGAAAATCATATCGCCCCCTCCATAAAATTTCAGTCGTTTTTTCATACGATGTTAGACCCCCTTCCTGAAACGAGGCAGTTCCAAAGGCTAGAACAAGAGCTGGCAACGGCGGAGGCATTTTGTAACATGAAGAAGTTGGAAGCACAATATTCTATGTATGAGTGCCAAGCTGCCAAAGCAGAAATTTACAACGTTGCAAACGAACCATTGGTAGCGGATGAAGATTTGAGCGGCGAGAATTTCGACGATGAAGAGATTGCAGCTTTGATGGCAGAGCGAGAGGCAGCGTTACATGATGCATTTGAAAGGTACCAGTGCCTTCAAATAGAATTTGACGCAAAAAAGCTGGACTTGTTAGCTGCCGAAGTCAATGTAGATACCGCAAAGGAACGAATAAAAACTGGGCAAATGCTTGAAGTAAAAGCTCAGGAGAAGCGGATAGCGCATATCGACACGGTCACTCGCATTGTAGGAGATTACAAAAAGATACTCAACCATTTCCCAAGGACAGTTTTCTTTGCTTGCAATTGCAAGCTGTATGGTTTGATGCCACTATACGTACTCATTTTAACACGTACTCGTCCGTCGTGGAAAGAGTATCCATCAGAGAAGTGGTTTAAATACTTAGAGCGTAAAGCCGGAGGCCAGGTATACTGCCCTTTGGCAAACATAGATGTGGACTTATGCGACCAGAGCATGTACTCCAAAAATGCTTGCGTTTTCTCTGGTAACTTACTCCTTAGTGATAAATTGGAACTGGCTGAAGCGCTGGTCAGAGCAAAGTCATCGTTGCAGCCGCCGAGTCTTTTCGTGCGGGCTGATGGCACGATAGACGATGGATCGAAGGACAACACCAATGCCAGAAAGAATGTGCACCAGGCAATGAGCGACATGATTGAACGGCACGAAAAGATTTGGTTTTTGAAGAATTCAAGATTGGATTATGGAAAGGGTATTACCGTTCTGAAATCACCAAAAGAGTATGGACATTACATAAAAGCTGGGGAGAAGTATGTGCTGCAACCGCACATATTGAACCCGTTGCTTTATTTTTATGACAATCACGAGCAGGAAGGCGGCGGTGGCCACAAGTTTCATGTAAGGCTATATTTTTGTTTATATACCGTAAAAGAGGAATTGAAGCTGATCGTTTTTCAACAAGGGTGGCTAGCTATTGCAAAGAAGCCGTTCTCACAACCAGTGGAAGACTGCACGGAATCGCTTGAGCACGCAAACCTATCTCGTGATCGTTCATTACCATGGAGCACTTGGCAGCACTATGCAAAGTCTTTTAAAATACTCACGGACGCTACAAGGCGCTGCGTGCGTGTGCTAAAACCAAAGCTGAAGCGCATCGCTTCTCAGACAGAAAGAAAAAGAAAGAAAACAGCGATATTTGAATTGTTTGGAGCGGACTATATCTTTGACGAAAAGTTTAAACCATACATAATAGAAATAAACGCGGGGCCACTTTGCAAAGAAAGCGAGCATCCCATGATTGAGAAAATGTTAAATATCGTGCTACCGCAAGGAGTGCAGGAAGAGAAAAGGAACGTGCATTCTGCACATAGCCAGGAATGGAAAGAAATCAGCTTATCATAGATACGACTGCATACGTGTTATATGTTTTTTTAAGAGTAATAATGCATCGATTTTTCGTTTTCAATAAATTATTGAAAGTTCCACTTTCCTTTTCCCCTTCTCTTTCAGTTTTTATCTTTTCGTCTTCTTCATTGCTTCTAGCATTCTTTGCGTGCTTTCAAGGTTGTTAAGCTGTTGTTCCTGATTTCTTAAGTGTTCTTTGCTTTGGCGCAGTTGGTTGTTTTGCATGCGGATCTTTTTTCGCAAACTTTGAACTTCGTCATCACGCGCTAAAAATTGAGTACTTCGCGCCATTTTTAAATCGTTCCGTAATTCTTCTTCTTGCAGCTGCAGGCGTTTTAGCTCCTTCGTTGCGGTTTGCAGCTTCCCTCTTGCAGCGTCGTACCTTCGTTTTAAGTTCTCATTCTTAGCATGCTCCGCATACAGTTTCTCATGCTCCTGCTTTAGCTCTTGTTCCCCAATCATATGTTCCTGCAATTGGTTGCGGAGTTCCTCCTGCATGCGAATAAGCTCGACTCGCTCCGATGAATTTCGTTCGCGCTCTCGAGATGCGATTAGTACAGTTTCAGCGAGTTCATCTCTTTGCCGCTTTGCTTCCGCTAACTGCCGAGTCTTTATCCGAACTTCCTCAACCAATTTATCTAAATGCTCTTTAGTCCGACTGTATTCCTCTTCAGAAACTTCTAGCGTTTCTTTTAGGTTTTTGTTTTTTGCTTCCAATGTGTTTAAGGCGCCTGAAACCTCCTTAAACTGTTCTGCTTGCTGCCGAGAACTGTGCCGAAGACCAACCATCTCTTTGTCCAGAGCCTTGTTTCTGCCCGTGAAATCGTTTATCTGCGCTTCTGTACGGGTCAATGTATCTTGCAGATTGCTTCGTTCCCGGTTTGCCGCTTTCAAGGCCTCTGACAAATGTGCCCCTTTTTCCGTCAAGATTTCTATTTCTCGTTTTTTCTGCTGTTCCTCTTCAATTTGCTTCTTTTTGTAGTTTTCCCATTCAACGCACTGCTTCCGTAGACTTTCGACTTCTTGCTCGCCCTTAATAGCCCTTTGTTCAGAGGCAATGCGCTGTTCGTCAACTTCATCCAGCTTGACCTGCGCTGCTCGCGATAGCTCGATTAGTTTGACATGGTACTCGTGCATCTTGTCCTCGATCGTGTTTTTCATGGTCTCTATTTCGTTAACCATACGTTTATTATCCCGAGTAGTGGAAGAAATTGCGCTTTCTAGTCGGCGTTCTCGCATCGATCGCGCATGCGCATCTTCACGACGCTTATCGGCAGCTTGGCGCTCGAGCGTACGCTTGATTTCCAACTGTTCGCGTCGCTCGGCCTCCAGCTTGGCAACTCGAGCTTCCAGCTGACGTTCTATTTTTTCCGTTTCTTGCCTCACTAAGTTTGCTTGTTCCAATTCGTGTTGAAGTCTTTCGTTCAAACGTTCTGCTTCTAGTTTTCCAGATGTCACAGAGTCTAGCTTTTTCGTAATTTGGTCAAGACTTTTTCTGCTTTTCCGAAGGTCTGTTGAGGTCACTTTTAATTGTTCTTGGGCACTGGTCAATTCTTCCCTTACAGCCTCAAGCTCGGCTTGTTTTGCTGCTATAGACGATTCAAACATGGCGGCATTCTCTCCTTGTATTTGTTCTATTTTTTCTTCATAGTGCGCTACGTCGCTTTGAAGCTTCTGGGCTTTCTTTGACTTTTCGTCCAGCTTTGTTTCAGCGATCTCTAACCGTTCCTTTAAGTCTTTTTTTTCGACTTTAAGTTGGTCTATTTCCCAGCTTTTTTCTTTGTCACTTGTGGTGACATCGGATAGTTCTTGTTTCAAATTTTGGAGCTTGTCTCTTTTTTCCGATAGCTTAGATTTGATCTCGTCTAATGCCGAGCGCAAGACCTCTGCGTGTGATTTTGCCCCCTTTCCGCCCGTTTTCGACGGCGATTCCTCGGGATTTAAGCTGTTCAATCCCGGGGAATTCCTTTTCATGGTTTCCATAGATCTCTTTTCATCTTGCAATCGTTTTAGTTCTGATTTTTGCTCTTCTAGCTGTGCTTTCATATCATCTAATTTTTTCCCATCTTCCACATTTTTTCGTTTCATTGCCTCTTCATCGCTCTTTCGCTCGGATTTTTCGCGCTCCCAACGCCATTCCTTTTCATCCAAACTTCGCTTTAAGTCTCTTTCGTTACGTTCTAGTTTTCGAATTTGCGTGGCTAAACTATCTCGTTCTTTCAACAAAGCGTCCCGCTCTGCAATTGCAGCTCTCATATCACTCTCGATTTTTGCAATATTATCATCAGCCTCTGTCTCTGCAAGTTCTAATTGTTGCTCTAAAGCATTTACATCTTCTTCCCTTTGAAATTCTAACTGCTTTATTCTAGCCTGCAAATCGTCTAATTCCGTCGCAAGCGGTATTGCGCTTGTCCAAGGAATATCAGGGTTTGGTGGCTCTCGTTTCCGCCGAACTAGTTCTGGCAATGGAGGCAAGGGCTCTTCCTTTGGTGCCCCCGGGGCATTCGCAACGTCTTCATCGGAGTCTTGGTTTTCGCCGCCACTAGAATCCTCCTCCCCACTTGACGATCCTTCGTCGGAAGAATTTTCATTTTCCGAAGAGTCTGAATCATCTTCCTCCGATGACGACATGGTGATGATTGCTTACACGTTCTTTATATAGTGTGTCGATCTACAAAAATTAAGAATTATTCTGAAAATTCAATTAACTTCTTCAATATTTTGTTTCTAACGATTAATTGTTTGGGGTGGGGCTTAAAGAGCGAAGGACACACTTGTTTATTGTTTTTTTCTTAGTGGCACACTCGTTTATTGTTCTTATATTTGATTGAATGGGTAACTAACCAATAATACCATTTTTTAGACTTGTATATAATAATAAATATGTCTGTTTTTTTATCATTTTTTATTAGGTAGAGTATTGCATGCTGTACCAGTATGAAATTGATGAAGTAATAAAGAAAACAAAAAATAGAATTTAATAAAAAGAAGGGAATCATTTTTTGATTGGTCTCTTCTCTCTGTAACGGCCATTTCATCATAGTTAAGACTAGGGTTTTATTGTCTCCTCGGGATTTTATAATATCGCGAAGCGACAAAGTATTTATTAAAATGAAAAGAAAATAATTTTAACTAATCATCTCCATTCCCAAGTAGCCCATCTTTAGGATAAATTGCCATTAAAGCAACACGGGTGAAATTGATTCTGCTGGGGAAACTAAATATCTTGCACGTGACACTCAGAGTTTCTTTCCCGTTCGCGTTGATAAAATGGATTGGAGTGCTGGAGGGTGCTTCCGCAGTTTGAGTCCATTTCTCATCTCCCAGGATGGCCTTGCACAGCTCATCTGGATTGACGCTGGACATTGTTGCAAAGCCTAGCCGGTAGCTGTAATCTTGAGGTACAGATTGGTGCAAGAGTCGACGTAAGCGACGCTCTTTGCGATACGCAGCGTAGCCACGGCTTCCTTTAATCCACTTGTTCTGTTTATCAATGCTCTTGTCCCACCCATTTTTCAAGACCTTTGGCAATTCCATAATGGCTTGCTTTGCGGTCAACAGGCTTTGGAGCAGTGGGGCTACTGCTTCATTTGCAAGACGAGTTTTCAAAAACGCACTTTCACGTATATTTTCTACACCGGCTTCTAATACCTGAATTATTTCATTTTGTAAATTGGCAATTTTATCGTCTGACAATTTTTCTTTCAGGCTCTCTGGGTGGTTAAAGGGGACAACAGTACCACCCCCAGTCTCTTCAGAAATAATAGGAATCCAACCGGCCCGAGTTCCAAATTCAAAATCATAAGAAATCTCTAGCGGAGATAAGCTTTCCTGGGCATTCACGTACATGTTTTTGTCATTGAAGCAAACGTGCAAGGATGTGTAGGACATGGACCGTTTCATACTACGTTGAAAAGCACTTTTGGATTCTTTTTCGATCCATTCGGTTCGAGCCATGAAGCGCGGATCCTTGCTGGCCGCTTTTTTCGCAGCCAACTTTGCAAACGCTTCTCTGTCAGCCGCATCTTGCGCAAGTTTAACTTTGTCCCTAGTCTGTTTCTTTTCCTCCATAATGTCCTGTTGCGTAGGTCGCCCGTAGTCACCATCTACACCCGCACCTTCTTGAAAGATTTCTTTAGGCCCAACACTGAAATCTGCACGCCCGACAGCGCTGATGTAACCCCTTGGGCTCAGCATCTCTTCTTCCGTTCTGAGTTCGTGGACCTTTTCGTCCTCTTCGTCATCGCTTTCGTCTTCGATAATTTCATCGTCTTCATTGCCTTTTTTACTTTTCTTGTCGTTATCATTTGATGTCGTTTTGCGCGTGGCAGCAGAAGTAGCGACGCGGTATTCTTCTAAATCATCACGGCCTTCCCATCGATTTGGCAGAGGGGTGTAGTAGGGCACCGTAGTAGAGCTTAGCTCCCAAAATTTAACGCTGCCCAAAGAGTTGAATTTACGGTTCATAAATTCAGGCAAGCGATCATCGTTCAGTGCATAATCCTTGGGGCATTCGCTGCTAGTGCTCTCCCGTGTCATCAGCCAGACATGGGGCAATTCTTCAGTACGGCCAGAGGTTGGATTTTCTACCAAAACGGTGCCAATGCATACATAAGCATCGACTTTGATCCCAAGAAAGAGGCACGCCAACCCTAACACGTGCGATTTAATATCTGCCCGTCGCATTTCAAAATACAGGTTTGGCTCGCACCAAGCTTTTCTGCCCCCATAATCGCTCCCATGTATATTCTCGTCGGCGATTGGATCAAAAAATTCCGTCCATTTTATTAGCTGAAAGAGGCGAACGCACGTGTTGGGCTTCTGGCTGTCCACGCTGACCGTGCAGTCTAACTCTGAATGACCGTGCGAATCTTTAAGTTCGTGCGGGGCTCGTGGTTGGTGCGCATCTATGACGCTTCTTGGCGGAGCAATGGGGCACAGAAACGTAGGGAGGAAATGATATTTATGGTCCATGTTCAATCCCCGAATTAGACCAGTAAAAATATCTTCCTCCTCCCCTGAGCAAAACTTGTCTAGAAAAGCCGCCTGCCTCTTTTCAACATGGGCGTAGTCGGGTAGCTTGAAGTATTGCTCGATTTCTTTCAGTTTGTTGCACATATGCATTTCGTCTGTACTTGTTTCGGCCATCAACGACCCTGAACAGACCTTTCGCTGGGTGATCTCGTCCGATACTGTCGGACCACCCTGGTCGTTATCATCCTCTCCATTGTTCGCTTGGATCTCAACTGTTTCTGTTTCCATGGGTGGGAAACAGTAGCATCGTGCCCTTGATCGCGCGTCCACATTTTCATTGTACTCGGTTATTCGAAGCAACGTGCTGCCTGTGTCCTTTCGAACCCTTAGATCCGGCTCATAAATGTCCCCTTTCCGAACCTGTTTATACACTTTAAATGGGAGGTTAGGGGAACTGTGTTTTTTTGTCGTCAAAGGTCCCAAGAAAAAAGCTTCGACGCGCACCATGGAGTCTACCCCAGGCCCAAGGCCTTCTAGAGGAAGGTTTTTCTTGTACTGCCGGGTTTGTATTGTGACAGGTTGGAATGGAGCTCCGTCCTTCACTCTTAATTTCAAAGTCTTTGCTGTCGGGTTTTGGACAGATGCAATGTCGCTGAGAAATATTTTTGCCGTTCCTAGTAGCTGAGAGACGCCACTGTCATCAAAATCCCAGCAGCAGAGCATAATTGTGGGGTGTTTCTGCAGCTCCTCTTTCGACGGCATGTCAGGTTTGAAGGCTTGTATGTGAAAATATAAAGTCTCCTCAAATATCGGGTTGCAATTCTCCATGATAATCCTCGTTCGCTGCTTCATTCCAGCCCACTCTACGGTAAAGTATGGGTCAGACGTTCCACTGTCATCTGCCGCGACTAAGTTTCTTGCTTCTACAATTGTTATCCCAAGATAACAGTACCAGTACGGACCGTACACTCGCAATTCGGACGGTTTCAACTCCCCAGTTTGGGCAAACTCTCGCCACAACGGGCTCGATTTACAAAATACATCAACGGTACCAAATATTTCCCCCGTTTCGTTTTGAGATTCCGAGTCTTGCTTTCCCAAAGAGTGGGGCCGGTCCCAACACAGTCGCGAGTTCATAGTGCGCCCACCCGAAGCACCGCGCAGTGGCATTTTCCCCGACCCAATGAGGACTTTGCTCCCTGGCAGAAACCCTGTTTTGTCGTACACGCTCAAACTCAAAGACTTTTGCTCCAAAGCAATCCGCGTTCCTTTTATTCGCAACAGAGGTATGCTTTTGAAGTCGGGGAAAATGATCTTATCTTGCGGCTCATAAAAAACATCCTCCGCCCGGGAACGCGCAATCGGAGGGAACAGGTCAGGCATCACGTGTGGGAATTGCCCTTTCTTTTCTACTCTGATTTCAACGAACGGGCGGTTGACATTTTGGGTTTCATTTGGTAGGAACTGACGTCGCAACTTTCCACCCCAGTTGACAAACTTTAGGGAGTAGTCACACACCTCTTGGAAGACAAACGTACACGACACACGCCCGACTTCTATATCTACCATTCGTTTCTTGATCTTCTCTTTCCGAAAGACCGGAAATTCCATCGCCATCTCGCCAGTGGCGATTTGGACCATGGGAATTCTGGTGCGGGCAATGAACTGATTTGGCAATAAGGTCTCTTTATCCCACACTTCTACATGGACGCACTTGTCGTACAAATCAAAGTAAGACCACTGCCGCTTTGCAACGTAATCCAAATCCATGTGGTATTCCGCAACACGCCCACGCGATACGTTGTCCACCGCATTAGTGTACCATTCCTTTCCCATGGTTCCCTTGGGGACCCACTTATATTCGCGGGGAAGCAGCTTGCCATCTTTATCTTTTTTTCGCGGGCCCTTGGACTTGACCTTTCTCAGCTCAAAATCCCAGCCGATGTTAAAACGGATAAACGGATCTTTTTGTTCAAAATTATTGTCGAATTTGATGTTGCTTATCTGCACATGCCACGTTCGCTTCGTATCCAAGGCCTTTAAATCATTTGGAGTCCTCTCTTTGGCCGTTTCGTAGTAGCGCCCGTACATGACGTTGTTGAAATTCTCCCTTGCCCAAGCCTTCGCCTCTTCCGAAAACGTTGCAATCAATTCTTCGTCCGCATCGTCCGTTTCGCTATCACCGTCCTCGTCGTCGTCCTCCTCCTCGTCTTCATCCTCCTCCTCTTCCTCTTCATTTTCTTCCTCCTTTTCTTCCTCTTTGTCGTCTTTCTTTTCCTCGTCTGCCATACTTTACAATCCGAATAAGAAATAATGCTCAATCTCAAGCACACGCAAAATCACTTCTTCTTTGTTGCTGCAGTTTGTCGGTACAAACTATTCTCATGCATAAAAACACGTTTCTTTTGTCTCTTCTAATCACTTGGATATGTTTGGTTTTGTTTTTTTATATCTTGCATGGGTTGTAAATACAAGATGTAAATAAAATGATACGTGATTTATATATTACTAACTAACTCTTCTACAAACTAACTAACAAACTCACTCATCTTCTTCTTCTCCCACAATAAAAAATCCAAATTTAATATATATAAAATACATTTATTGAACAAAAGGAATATAGATAAATATTATAAATAAATATATGATTTATTATGTTATAAAAGTTAGTTATCAAGTACTAACATTGATGCTGAGGATGCCGGATGCCGGACTGTGTTAACAAATAATAATTAATATAGAAACAACAGGCAGCACAGAAAAGGATGTGGTGTGTCTCCTCCTATTTCTATATTATTTTTGTCCCTGTTTGTACCTGCTATTATACTAATAATTTGGACGACCGCCGCCGCCGACGGACTTTTTTTTTTAATACAATTGAACTTGCTGCTTGGATTATTTAAATGACTGTTTAAATTAATCAGACCAGATCAAACCAACGAATGAGGGCACCTTCATATTTTGTCAATGCATTCAAGACGGGATAATTACAGGAACACATGTATCTGGCAAACCGTATCTGAAAGGGTAGAAACAGCTTTTGTTGTTGTTGTTGCTATTTGTTAGTTTGAGCATGATTCACGTTTGCAACTTCTTGCGACCGTGCAAGCTCTTGGTGGGTTTAATGCTCTTTGCGTCCGTAGCTGTTTGCGGATCTGCGAATCGTATTAGGCCTCAAGTGCGTCGCCCGCAACGGCTCAGACGAATAATTCACGAAAATCACAGAACTTTGACGAAGATTCGTGATACCTACGGGTATACGCACAGAAAGCCTGGTTTTTTTTCGCCCTCAAGGGGCAAAGGGGGGCGCCCCGTCAAGCTGCCAAAAGCAACGAGGCACCGTGCACAGTGGAGGCCCCCTTTGCCGCCAACAACGGACCGAACCACAAAAATATGGGAGGAAGACAACAAAAGGAGCGAAACCAGACACGGAAAAGATCAAAGAGACAAAGAGGGAAGGGCAAAACTGTTGCATTCGCATTCTTTAGAACACCGTGTATTCGAAGCCTTGCACGCCCGGTGCACGCAAGGGCCTACGTTGACGTTTCGTACCTACCGCCGAGACATAGCGGAAAATTTTCGGTACCTAGTGGGCGCGGTACTGTACTCGTTGGGCACGAACTCGTCACTGGTATTAAGACCCCCGAATCCATTAGATGTCCACCGCACAGGCAAGAAGTCTGGAAAAGATTCCGATTTAGGCGAACGGGAGGTGTTGTTTGGATGCTTTTCTTTGAGTAAAGAGGACATTTCCCCTCAGCACAAGCCACACTTTGCCCACCGCGCATTTTTGCTGACCAAAACGATGCAAGGCTGTTTCGAGCCAGTACTGGGAACGTGCCCACACCCTGCTTTGGTCCCTTCAGTGCTTTCCTCGCTGGAAAACCACCATTTCAACACAAAAAACACCGTAATCGATTGGAACGTGTGGGAAGACAAGAACGATATGTTAGGCGTATACGGCAACATCATGGAGCTGAGTGTAAATGAACACTTGAGTCTTCCATCTATACAATACAGTGGGCCGAGGTGGGACATTACACGGACCGTCGCGCACCACATTTGGCGGCTGTCCCCCCATATGAAGCGACTCCTCCACCATCAATTGCACAAAATGAAATTAAACAAAGAGCCTGGAACTTCTCCATCGTTTGGTGTTCATGTTACTTCTTTACGATCGAACCAGGCGCATTTTGCAAAGAAGCACGCAGGGGACGACGATAGCAAAAATGGCGATTCCCAGCACAGTGCCCCCGTCGGATTGTACATTTTGGCATTAGAGCGGGCATGGGAAAAGTACCACAGCGGGAAAGAGAAGCTCTTGGCCCCGAAGAAAGAAAAGGTACTATTCTTGTACGCCAGTCATTATGAGGACACGGCGGCCTTTGAAAAGGAAGCGAAGGGCAAAGGCTGGAAAATCCTGACCATGCCGGGGGACTCCAAAAAACATCGGTCGGTTCCTCACCTGAAAACAATTTCTCAAATATGTAGTATTGAAATCTTTAAGCAGATCCCATACTTTATCGGTGCTGCCTCCAACGGTTTGTCGTGGACAACGCAAGCAATTAGAAACTTCCCTTTAAGCAACGCAATAAGCCTGGACGACCCGTGGGGTCAGCGGTTACTGCGATGATACTGATTTCGTTGTCGAAGAAAGAATATGAAAACATAGTACAGTGGAGATAGTATTTATATTGTCATTTCATAGGTAACTACAACAATTCGGTTGTTGTACAGATAGGAATTATATATTAAAATACATTAAGTACAAATTTATACAATTGACCGCGTCATTCGGTTTTGCTGACGCAGGTAACCCACAGAAGGCACATAGTATAGAGATTCGGAAGAAGCTTTCGAAAAAGAAGAAGAAGAAAAAAGGATTTACTTATTTATATAATCATACCATTATGAACACCTCCATTTGTACCCACCACTATGGTATCCAATGTTCATTGTTGGTAATACCAGTAGTGTTTTTTTAATTTTTTTTTCTTCTAAGAAGGTCATCATCATTGACGCGCCCATCTCATTAAGATACACATAGCATTGGGTCCTCGAGGTTTGTTATTAAAATTAGAATTT
>Ga0099797_100696_pt1 | contig 20381 bp, 5 predicted proteins | sample Uncmet_Sort48C_1_FD_89871 | JGI IMG/M metagenome (GOLD analysis project Ga0099797, IMG submission 89871) | Marine eukaryotic communities from CALCOFI LINE 67, Pacific Ocean - C012_Sort48C_1 | ecosystem: Environmental > Aquatic > Marine > Oceanic | place: Pacific Ocean: Monterey Bay | collected...
GCCGCTGGCGAAATCCGTTAGTGTTCTGCAAGTACACAAGATGACCAGAAATTTTCGATCGCATCAGGGCATATTGGACTTTGCAAATGCAATTATCGAAGTCATGGAAGCAGTCTTTCCGAGTTGCCTGGACCATGCGAGTTTGCCGAAAGAGGTCTCCAATCGTGTCGGGGGTGCGCCTGTCTTTGTAACAAATGTATCGATCTCCGCATTTCTAAAAGCTCTGTTCCCGTATGAGGAAACATGCAATGTTCCTACGTTACGAAATTCACAAGGGCAGGCTGCTTTCTTCAGCGCGGATCAAGCCGTTCTAGTCCGGTCAGTTGAAATGAAATCAGAATTATTGACGACGTTCCAGAGAGTTGGATTCGGTGAGCGGCAAGTCAGTACTGCGATCGTGTTGACCGCGAAGGAGTGTAAAGGTTTGGAGTTTGCGGACATCGTGATTTGGAATTTCTTTTCAAATGACGCTCCAGAGTCCGATTTGGCATGGTTGGAACTCTACGAACTGCTAGACAAGGCAGTCGGCCAAAACGACGACATAAAGAGAAAAATACAGATGTTGCGACAAAAGACGACGAAACGGCCGAAGACCTCCGCAAACAAGAAACTGGCAATCAGTTCGCATTGGGAGCAAAATCTAAAAGAGCTTTACGTCCTCGCAACACGAGCTCAGAAACGTTTGATCTTCTTCGAAGAAGATTGTGAAAATTTGGCGCTAAAGTCTTTGCGGGATTTCATGATCGACGGAGCAGAGCTCGGTCTGGTCAAATCATCTGCAAGTCCCACCGGCCTCGCCATTTCCAATTCTGTAACCAAAGACGAAAAACGCGAGATCAACATGCCACGACGACTTGTACGGTGGGTCGATTCCGAGGCTAGCCTGCGTGAATGTGTCGACATCATGGACTTCGCGCACACATCATCTAGTGAAGATTACCGAAGGCGAGGCACGGAGTTTTTTGGTCAACAAATGTATGGGGAGGCGCAGCGAATGTTTGAGGCAGCAGGTGATGTTTTCCATGCAGCATTGGCGGAAGCAAACCATCTTTCCGCGAACAACAAGAATGGAGAGGCTGCCGTGGCATATTTGAAATTGGCTAGGACGTGCAGCGCCTCAGATCCGGTTTCAGAAAAGAAGTTCCGCAAGCGAGCTGTCAACTACTGGAAAGCAGCCATGGCAGATGGTGACATTTCGAGTCGTGAGTTAGATGTCGATGTCCAAATGGAGCTGAATGAGCTGATTTTGCGTGAGGATGGAACAACGAATCAAATCAATGCATTGACTAGTCAAGCGCGTGATGACAGAGAACAAGTGGCAATCGTGGATACGCAATGCAATGCTCACGTAGAAGATGTCGGATTTGCGGATGGCACGAGTGATGGCAGCGTTTCCAATAGTGACCAAGTCACAAAAGTGGAAACCGCCGTGCAAGCGGCGACTGCTACGAGCGACACTGCTGGTATTGGCGTTTGTGTCTCGACTGAGTCTGGTGGTTTTCTGACCAGTGGCGAGATGCATCAGAAGTCCAAACAGCCTGTGGATTTTGGCACGATGGCGATTGAATATACAAACACCAACAACATATTCTGGGAAGTGCGCGCATCGCTAGAAAGCGCAAAGCAAGAATGCACCCATTTACCGGTATATTTGGAGTGGTTGATCGATCATCTGAGTGCATGCTTTGCTACAAACAGTTTGTCCGAGAACACAAAAATTTCAATGCATGCTCTCATTCTCACTGTTAATTTCACCTACGACTTGAAGACTTTGAATGACGATTTGATTCCACAAGTTCTTGAAGTAGAGTCGATTCTGAAACAAGTCGAAAACCAACTTCTTGACTTTCGGGAGGCCGCAGAAATTGGAGTACAGGCAGAACCTCGGATTGGAAAGGCGTTGGCGGAAGTCATAACAAGTGAAAAATGGCGCAGGAAAAGCAATAGCGCACCGTCAATGTGCAAAGCGACAAAGGGGAAAGTGACAAAATCTGCAAGGAGGAAGAAGAAGACGACAGAATTGGTAAGTGACGTAGTTACGAGCGCAGATGACCCGGAGGCGGCAGCAAGAGTGGATCAAATTCTGGATTCAGAGTGTTGGAAAACAATACCACGATCACTGCATCCACTTGAAGAACTGTTGGAAAACAAAACCACATTGAAGAACAGATTTTTTCTTCACGGACAGGAGTGGCTCGAAGGAATTACCGATAACGCCAGGAAAGCCAAGATACGTTTCCGAGATACCCTGAAGTCGGTTTACAAGTTATGGTTGGATGCACTTCATGAGTTCATGTGTTTAATTCTTGTAGCCCCAAAAAGCTGTCAAGATATGATCTCAAACGGATTCAAAAAGGAGGGTAATCTGTTGCGGAAGTATGTGTGTCCCGCCAGCTATCAACACATGTTAGCCATGTCGAGCGAGCACCACCACCACAATGCCGCATGGATATGTTACGCTGGAGATGTTTCGAAACTCGGCTACGTCTTGCATCGGGAGAAGGCGTATCAAGATATTGGCGAAGGCGATCATTATGCGTTTCGTACTCTCTTCCTGGACCTCAAATTCTACAACTTTCTGGACCCCGAATCTTACGCATGTACGCTCTTCCGCAAGTTATTATGTGAGCGGCCCGACGTCACAAGCCGGCAGCGAGGTCTCTGGTTATGTTATTTGACGGAATGGCACAAATTTGAGACGATGGATACGTGGCGATTCAAGATCCAGAAACTTTTTCAGAATCAAGTCGCTAAACACATCGACACAATACCTATTGGTGTTGAAGTTTTATTCGAACCTTATCTGAAGGAATTGGAGGACGACTTGCAATATTTTACGTCTGGTGGCAAGGTGCCGATAGCAATTTGTCGAGGAGCGATTGATACCTTGAGCAAAGTATCGTCTCTCATCTGTGAATTGGGAATGCAAAGGGAACCAAAGGCATATGAGAACTGCAATAAAGCTCGTGATGCGGCTGTCAAATCCGGCGAGTGCACAATCGAAACCTGGATGAAGTATCGCGTGTGGATTCTAGCAGTGCGAGACCAAGCGTATACCGAGCGCATTGTGCCACGGATAACGAAATTAGTGGAAGAGTATCTGTTGAAATCGCAATGTTGTGAAGATGCGCGATTGTTTTTCTGGGTTGGGTATCAGGCTTACACAGCGATACATCAGGTTTTCGAAACAGCAGATGAGGATTGGCGAAGTAAGCATAGTAGCAATGGTGCAACTGTGAAATTGTCAAAAAGTCAACGACGGAAACAAAACAAAAAATCTAGGCAGCAGATGAGTGAATCAAATACGAATGGTAGTTAAGGAACGACGCAGAAAGCTAGTGACATGAAGGTATTAGCCCGGAAGAACGGTGCTTAGGGAATTGACGATGTGTCAGTGAATTAGAAAGACAAATTGCTTCCAGCCAGGATGGCATCAGTCATGGCACTGATACACGCTGTCTGATTCTGGTGAGCGACGCTTGCGACACTCCGAGACTTTCGACTTATACACACAGGGTTTTTTTAGAATTAGCTATACACGACTGAATGAATCAGGGAGACTCTGCTATCCTGACATTTCCATCTTTGCCGAATTCAAAGCTGGAAATTGACAAATAGTGGAGGAAAAATATTGAATCTGAAATGAACCAATATCGAATACGCACACGAATTCATATCATGGAATTATCTACAAGTGCATGCAAGACCACTGTAGTTGGTCGGCGCGACTGGCGATCGGATCCAAAAGTACGCATTGTCACGATGTCGCATCGGCTGAGTTTTGTTCGTTTTCGTGTTTGTATCAATTCAATGAGTAGCAGTTTGCAGAGAAAATGGACGAAGACGAGTTGACCATGGTTTTCGTAAGTGTTTTCATTGATGGTTCGAGTCGTATGAAATTCATTTGCGTTTCAATTGTTTATCATTACTAAGTGTTAGGCTTCAAGCAAGAAAAATTTTCCAATTTGTTTTGACATTCCAAAGCAGAATAAATAATGCATTCATCCATCCGCAAAAGTATCTTGACCGCGTGTCTTCTCCTCCACGCATTCTCCATAATCTCGTCCAGCACAGTGACATTTGTTGCTGCGAAAACCATTCTCCCCGGAAACGTTACCCGCAAATGCGCCATCTGTCAAAGCGTTGCACATCTATTGAAAAAACACAGTGCCTACGCAACCATGTTACCGGGAAACAATATTGGGAAGAAGGAATTTATCAACAGCTTCTTTGAGAAAGATCAGAATATGTGCAATGTAATCAATATGAAAGCTTATAGTGATGATCTTGATATGGACGAAAAGGATGCGGAGAAATTGTGTAAAAAGATTTTACCAGCGAATTACAAATGGAAATCAGCAGAAACGATTCGTGATGCATTACTAGAGAAGAAGAATTATGCTGAAGTATTTTGTTTGTTTGGTTTTTTTGTTTGTATGCAGTTAATAGCTAAAATTCAGATGTATCAATTGATTGAGCATGATTTCAAAAAGATTCAAATGCTGGATAATGATTTTGATTGTCAGGTTGAGAGTCACAGCAAGAAATTCTGTATAGACTATTCAAAAACAACAAATTCAAAAACCAAAACAGCTTTCTCACATCTTATGTAAACAATCAAAAGTTTGCAAGAAGTTATGGATTCGTGAAGAATTACCATGGATTCGAAGACAGCAAAAACTTTTGGAAAGTGCAGAAGGTGAAGATGATGACGATGAGGACTTGGCTGATTTATAATTGATGTACAGCAGGAGAGGAATGGTGATGCAAACAATTAAACTGAATTAGCTCTGCTTGATGAAAGAATTGACATTGATGATTGCAAGCAGCAGATATTGCAATAGTGTGGGACAAATTTGCATGGAATTAGTCAATCAGTTTTTACTGCAGAAGTTTGATGACTCATTGTAAAGCATACTATCTGTGAATTCAGCATTCAAATATATAGGCATGACTGCAAGAAAAAACTTCATACTACCAATTACGAAAAATGAACTTGTAAAAATTTGCTGCAACACCCACGACGGCGCTGGATAGTTTCTCAAGAGAAATATCTCGCGTGGACGCTCGTGTTTCATTGGAGAAGTCGTACATTCGGCTTTGTCGGACGGATTTTTTTGAAATAGCGAGACAGGCCTCTTGCCAGAATAATATTGACTGTATAACTCGCGTCATGTGAGATAAATTGCACATGGAAATCGATACCAGGTTCTTGGATAGAAGCAAATTGGAATGGAGATCGTATGAAGATCGCGGATGCCTCTTCTGTGCGTTCATCCATGGCGTAGAGTGTTGATGTTCATTGTCTGAAATACAATCACAGAACAATTTTCCGTGTTTGACGATTCATTTTGGATGTCGTTCTCTTCCAGATCATCAAATGATTGAATCTAAACTATAAAATTCAAATTCAACGGGTGTTGTAGGAAGTAGCCGCGACTAATCACAGTCGCAAACAGACAGAATGACGCCGTGTAAAGGTATAGCCATGTTGATATTGTTCGTCCAACTCGGATTTGCACATGGTATATTGCGGTCATCTCTTGGTCCAATTCCCGTGCGCAATGTCGTGAGTCAGAATCAGGATACCAATGGCAGAAGCGACTCCAATGACGCCAGTCCACGTCGTCAGCGAAAGTCTCTGTTGCAAGAACAAGGGGGTAACGCGATGGACATCAGTTCTCACGGAACTGCGAAAATTTTACCGCAGTTCAAAATTTCGCCAGGGATTCATTATGTTCAGAGTAAGGACAGTCAGAGACAAGCGGACGGAGTTGTTCAGGATAGGGGCACTAGCAACACTCGGTCGAGCAGCCTGTTGAGGGCGAGTCAGGCGGGTAAGGTTGCAATGGAGCAACAAGATCAAGCATCTAACTCTTTAATGCCGACGAAGAACACCGCGGCTGCGATACAGTCAGGAGGAGAGGGAAACGTCGAGAGTGTCGTCGTTGGAAATCCAGCTATCGACCCGTACGAGACCGTCAAATTGAGCACAAACTCTGTTAGTGGAGCGTCGAGTCCAGCAATCGATCCGTATGAGACCGTAAGACTAACTGATGAAGGTTCGAATCAATCCGCCGATCCGTTTGAAATGGTAAAACAGAGGACGAAGGAGATGGAGAGTGCGGTCGAGAAGCTGAAGCTCAAGGGGACCGTTGGGGTCCGGAGTCAAACCAAGGAAACTGCAAACCCTGATCTGAGCACGAACTCCCCAGCTAAACAACCTGAAACGAGCTCTATCGATGAAGTCTCAACCAATGCAAGCGATATTGATATCCAAGACAATGTTGCCGCTAGTAGCGACGATGCGGATAGCGATTTCTACAGAGACGATGATTTTGGAATTCGAAATTTGGCAGCTTTGGCAGCGGAACTGGATTCGGAAGAGAGTGTCGAGAGCTCAATCGCCGACAAAACAGTCGAAGGAATTCCGTGTCCTGCGGCGAGTTCCAATTCCACCGCAAAAGCAGCGCCTCAGCGTTTGCCCAAAAGACACTTGAACTCTTATTATAACCCGGCGCCGCTGATGAAGAAAAATAAGAATTCCACCAACAAAACACGGACCACACGTGACGACAAGAACAAGTCTGGCAACAAACTCAAAGTTCCCGACGTCATGGACTGTAAACACGTCCCAGGAGATAAACAAATCCAAGATGGTGTTGTCGGTTTGGGAGCGAGTGGCGCAGCTTGTCTCGGATCTGTTGCAGCGCATTTACCACCAGAATTCGTAGTGATAGACGATGGGATTCGAATGGGGTATGATGGATATAGACACCACGTTCATGGCTGGGAGCCGGAAGCCGGTATGGCTACTCAAATGGGCAAAAGAACTTACAATATGGGATTGAATGTGGGTGGTGCGGTAGCAGGAGCTCTTGCTGGACAAAGTTTGATTCCAATTCCGGTAGTTGGGGGGATGATTGGAGCGACTGTGGGTGGATTAGCGGTTAGTCCGTTGAAGACAGATTGTGAATGATTGTGGTTTTTTGGTGGCGGGAGAGTTGTAGTAATAATTACGTGCGTCATCACGACAGTATTAATTGGAATTTTGAGATTTTCATGTTAATACCTGAAATTCAGGATGTTACTGTAATATTTGCAAAACGTAAATGGTGGTACGAAAACGACAATGGAAAATTTTCGCTGGTCTGCGACGGGCTGCCCGTCGCAGACAGTCGACTGCGACAAACAGAATGAAAGTGGTAGTTGTAAATAAATATTGATCGAATACCAGCGTGTTGTTGCCATTATGATTAGGAGTGTAGCGTTGCGCATAGAACCTGAAATCAATGGGATTGTTGTTCAGTCAAAGGTGATTACAGGTCGAAACGCGTTCTGTGGTCAAGTGCAGTGTCGTATTCCGTGGTGTGAGTGTCTTCGTTGAGTTTCAAGTGAGCAGTAACAATTTGTCTTTCCACAAACGGTAGGAGGTGCATCCGAAATGAAATTCTCGGAAGTTTTGTTGTTTTCAATTCGTCTTTTGGTCGAAAAATTCATTGATTTCGAGTGATTCATTGAGAAATTTCGCAAAGAGAAATTCAAACATAGTTGTTTTCTGATGAATTCATGTTTCTCTCGATAGATTGAGTTCGTCGGAATTTTGAAGTCCAACAATATGAGACCGTCATCATCAAGAATGCATGCAGCGTTTCCACGACGATCAAGTCGAACCGTTAAATTGACGGGGTCGGTTTGTCGTTCCCGCAGTATTTTCTCATCATCCACAGGAACATGGAGCAACATTGCACATGATGATCAGCTGGAACAAGGTGGTATTGCAAGAGAATTTTCATCATCTCGTTCTTTTGCCAGCAGTGTTGCAGCAGCCGTGAGTCCAGCAATAGTAAGAGGTGATATCGGCACAGCATCTGTTATTGAGTGTTTTGACATTGTTCCAATTGAAGGAAAAGGATTAGGTTGCATAGCAACGCGTGATATTGAATTTGGTGAGTTGGTGTTGCAGGAAAAACCTCTGATCACATTTCGTCCGAACGGTCGCTCTCCGGAAGCTGACCATTTAGACATAATAGAAAAATTCGAAAAACTATCGGAAGCTGACAAGAAAAAATATCTAAACCTCCACGCCAATCCAGACACATTGGAAGGGCTTTGTTCCTCGAAAAGATATACAGAAACTCAAAGCCGTGCTATAGCGATAGTATTCAGTAACGCATTTACTTTTCAAGTATTGGATGGTGGCGATAGTAATGTGGTGGATCCGTGTGTTGCCGATGTTTTCAAAATAGCAGATGATGATCCAAAAAACACGAACTACCCACCAAAAACTGACTCCAATCCAATGATTGCTCTATTACCCGATGGAAGTCGATTCAATCATTCCTGTCGACCAAGCATCAGCAGATCCTTCGTTGACGGGCATGTAAGATGGCATGCTACTCGCGCAATCAAAGCAGGTGAAGAAATCTGCAACTCATATTGTGATATAACTGAACCTACTCGAAAACGAAGGAAATATTTATCTCAGTCTGGGTATGGATTTGACTGCAGATGTGAAGTTTGTTCTCTACCATCACGTAAGCAGGCGGTGAGAGATAAAAGAGCAAATAGAATGACAGAGCTTGTACGTGTATTGGCAGGTGAAGCCAAAAACTATGGTAATAACCAATTGTGGCAAGATACCATTCGTGATATATCATTAGAGTTGGAGTTGGACGCTAATCACAATGACACGACCAGTGTCAATACAGTATTGGATGCAATCTTCGAGCAATTTCGACAAGAGCGATTGATGGTGCCTAAATTCATGGCTATAGGTGGATCCATAGGGTTTCAATGTGCAATGTACTCCAAAGATGTGGTCTCAGCAAAGCGCTGGTTGAATTGGGTAAATCAGGGACTTGTAATGGATGTTGGTGAGAGTCATAGATTAACGCAGCTAGTGCGAGAATATATCGATGATCCTACTCGTTTTCCATTGTGACATAATTGAGGTCGCATTAAAAAGAGATTTTCATAAAAAATGACGAACTATCGCAGCTGACGAGTTGTTAAATGTTATTCTTGAAGACGCGATCTGTTCTGTAGTCTGAGTGTCATAAGTGAGCAGCAGCAATTTGTCATATGTGCGATCAGATAGATTTGTCAAATGAGAGAAATGCAATGAGAGACGAGTTTCGCACGGATGTGTGTCTCAATTCAAATTCTCAATCTAAATTGTGTATGGGTAGGAGGACAATTGTATAGTAAAACAAGTATTGATTATCCAGTAAAACAGGGTCCAAAAGAAAATTTCTTGTGGCCCCTGTGTAGTAGCACGTCATCATGATGCTGTTTCTATTTTAGATTGAAAATTTGCATTTTGCAAAAATTGAAACATCATCATGGCCGGGATTCTTGAGGAAGTCCTCAACGACGAGGAGGTCCTGTCGGACGAAACTCCTCGAATAGCTACTGAGGCACAAATCGCAGCAGCAGTCGTCGAATCGACAATAGTCGAATCCAGTCTGACCATAATGAAGGAAGGCAATGAACATCGTGCCGGCCCTCCTGGCACTGCAAACACAGCAAATGCCACATCAGCACCCTATTTCTTCAAAGAAGAGTACTATCATGTTGAACTCGACCCATTAAAACCGATGGGTTTGCTGTTCAATCAAAGGTCGTTACAGGCCGAGCATCGTTTCAATTCAGCAGCACCCGATATGGCTTTCACCGACATGGACGATGACGATATGAATCAAGAACAGGATCCAGCAGATGTGTTTGATCATACCAAACTGTACACAGTGAACAAAAAACTTGCACCGATAGTCGTGAGTCGTGTTTGGAAAAAGGAACAGTGTGGTAGCGGCAAACGTGGTGGCATTGCGGTAAAGACTGGAGATATGTTGAGACGGGTAACGGTTGTGGAAGTGTTGAAGGACTATGAATCGACGTCGGAATCGAGTAGTCGTCCAGGAAGTGGTCGTCCAGGGAGCAGAGAAGAAGCCGCTGGCGCGATTGTTGGAGCGATAAGGAGAAATGTTGTTGTGTACAATCCGACATCCGGGGAAATTGAGAAGAAAATAGTGGACGAACGGGGGATCCAAAGACAGAAAGTTTTGCAAAGTTTCGAAGTTAAGGATCTTGCTGAGTTTGTGCAGAAATACGGCAAAGTAAAGAAAAAATTGAAAAAGAAAAAGAATCTCGACATCATCCCCGAAATGGATGAAGGCGCCGCCTCAACAGCACTGGGAGCATTGAGGCAAGAAACCAATATCTATGCAACCATCGTGGTTTTGGAATTTTCCCGTCTGCCAATAAGGACAGTCGAAAAATTGCAGATCAATCCGTTGAAAACGCTCGGTGTGATGATTCAGCAGTTGACGAGGGATGCAATTTTAGCATTAAGTGGTGGTCCGGCTGGGACGAGCGGAAATGACATCATGGTTTTCTCGGATCTACCGGTAAATGCGGGCGTTAATGAGGAACAGTCCGCGGAAAGAGCTGATGTGGATACAAATTTTGCAGAATTGACCAATACAATACAGCAGTATCCAGCAATGGTCGTGAGCAAAATCAATACAAATACAAAGGCAGGAGCTGCAGCCGATGACGCAACAAAGCCAATATACGCATATCAACAAGGTCTACGACGTGGTGATGTCGTACGATGCGTGAATGATCAACCAGTGACGGACGTCAGTCATATGATCAAATTGTTGGTCGCGGAGCGCAAAAAAGCAAAGAAAGTCATGAAGAAGAAAAATATCACAGAAGTTGATCAGCTGGAAGAAAAGTTCTTCGTGAATTTTGAAGTTGCAAGATTGTTGGATGCGAATGCGATTGCAGCAGCTGATGGTAGCGCAGCTTTGGACAACAAAGTAGAGCTTGGCATCATCAAAGACGAAAACGTTGCTGCTATCGCTGATCCAGCTACAGCGGCTGTAGATAGTAACAAACCTGCAGAAGACATCGCGTTAACAAATAGCCGAACACTGGCACAAAGACAGGAGCTCGCAGCTGAGCAAGCTAATAACGGAGCGGCCACGAAGAGAAAGAGTTCAATAGCCAGATTAGCAGGAACAGAGCAGAAAGAAGAAACCATAGAAGATCCTGCAACCGAAGTTGCGGAAGCTTCAGCCACTGGTAATTCGGAACTTGTACAAGATGATCTACCACCAGAGTTCTCGACTTCTCGAGGTAAAGGCAGACCGACAGTGAATTTAGGGGATGTGTTTCAGGGGGTATTGATTCTTTCTGTGATTGTTAAGTGTTTAGAGGATGGATTGATAAGTGTTTAGTAGATAAATTTGTTGATTCAAGTTTTGTATAGAATTGTTTCGAAAAATCCGCACATTGTTGAACCATGAAAAATCTTCACACAGGCTCTTCAAGGACCAGACCTCGATGACGCAGCCAATTTCATCGAAGAACACTTCACAATAGAAATCGATCCTAGTTCAATCATGGGTTTACTTTTGCATCAAAGATCACTCCATCACGAACGGTTCGATCAGAATGCGCCAGTAGTCGCTTTTACAGACGTTGGTGAAAACGAATTGCAAGGCGACGAGGACACCGCTTATAATGATAAACTATACACCACGAACACGAGATTAGCACCGATTGTACTGACCAAAGTGTATGCCAATCACCAATGTGGTTCCAAGGGTCTGCGACCAGGTGACATGCTAAGGCGCGTTACTGTGGTCGATGTGAAAACCGAGGGTATGGTCTCTTCCGTTGCAACTGGTGGAAAGGTAGCTCATTACAATTTGCAGACCGGGGAGATCGATACCAACACACCTCTCCAGAAAGTCACCACCGACTACGAAACTGCAGAAATGGCAGAGTTCATCAAGACTGTGAGCAAAGCGAAGAAAAAAGAAAAAAAGCGTGCCACCGGTGGCAAAGGCAATGCAAAGACTGTTGTGGTGTTGGAATTTTCCAGGCTAGCAGTCGGTGAAAACAAAACCATACGCTTGAATCCGCTGCAAACATTGGGCATCATGTTACAGCAGGCTGAGAAATCGGCACTGTCGAATATGGCGCTGGGTACACCGTTGAAGTCGTCGTCGAACTTGATGGTGTTCAGCGACATGAAAAGTGGAGATCAAGGCGCTGTGGCTGGAGACGGCTCCAACAACTTTGCAGAATTGATGCACACGTTGCATCAATATCCAGCCATCGTCATTGGAAAAGTTTGCGAAGATAGTAGTGACAATTTTGGATTTGTGCGAGGTTTCAGGACCGGCGATGTAATCCGAAGTTTCAACAAATCCCCAATCAACCAAATGTCAGATCTGTTGAGTATGTGGGGCAAGGAGAAGAAACGGAGTCGGAAAGTGTTGAAAAAGAAAGGGGACGCGGGCGAAGGAGCAAATGTCGAAGACTTACCAGACAAATTCTATATTGATTTGGAAATCACAAGAATACTGCCTGGAGACACGCCCGAAAGTCCGAAGCCAGAGAGCTTCTCCCGAGGTGCTTCAATGTCGGATAATCTGTTGTCGCAGGCAAGAAGAAGATCGCAACAGCAAAGTTCATCCTTGAAGCAGCAAAGTATCAAGACCAACGCAGCGAAAATCGCTGCAGCGGATGATGTTGTTCCAAATGCTGTCACAGAAACAACCGAGGAGCTTGAGAAACCTCTGATGTCGCCGGCGAGTGCGGTTGCAACGTCAAGAAGGGCGACGATTCGTCTGGACGAAGCACAGGTTATCCGAAGTGCGGGCACAGCAGAAGACGGTGGCGAAAAAAAGTTGCTCGACTCACCGCAGTTCAAAACAGAAGATCCTGCAACGCCTGCTCAAGCAGCTCTGCCTAGCTTATCAGAGGCAAAAGACGACTTCACAGAAGAATATTTCACGGTGGAAATCGATCCAGCTGGTGTTATGGGGATTTTGCTTCACCAGCGCTCGTTGAACCACGACCGTTTCGACATGACTGCGCCGACGATGGCTTTCACAGACGCACCGGCAAGCGAATTGAAAGGGGACGAAGATACTGCCGCTTTCACCGACTTACTCTACACGACGCGAACAACTGCGCCAATCGTCGTCAGTAGGATTTGGGAGAAACATCAGTTTGGCAGAAACGGTTTGGTAAAGGAGGGTGACATGCTGAGACGAGTCACAATCGTCGACGTCAAAGATGGAGCTAATGCTGCAGTTGGAGCGAAAATCGTTCAATACGACACGGCCACCGGCGAAATAGAGAAAGATTCCGACAAACAAAAGATTACCAGCGAATACGAGACTGCAGAACTTATGGAATTTATCAAGCAAATGTCACAAGCCAAGAAGAAAGAGAAGAAACGAGCAGCAAAAGGTGGTATCAGTGCCAAGTCTGTCGCGGTCCTGGAGTTTTCACGTATGGTGGTAGCGGAAGTAAAGACAGTACGTTTGAATCCGGTACAAACATTAGGAATCGCTGTCCAACAGATGGACAAGGCCGCGCTAGCGAACATGGCCTTGAAACAACCGTTGAACGCGACATCGAATTTGATGATGTTTTCAGACTTGAAAGCGGGCGACGCAGCCGCACTAGCCGCCGATGCCGGCTCAAACAACTATGCCGAGCTCACCCACACGCTAAACCAGTATCCTGCGCTCGTGATTGGCCAAGTATCTGAAGCAAGCGACGACAACCATGGATTCAGTGCAGGTTTGCGGGCTGGTGATGTGATCCGTTCTGTGAATAAGAATTCAGTTTTGGAAATGACCGGGTTGTTGCAGCTGCTTGGCGCTGAGAAAAAGCGAGGGAAGAAAGTGTTAAAGAAAAAAGCAAAGGACGAAGGAGTCCCCGAGTGCAAGGCCGCAGAGTTACCGGAAAAATTCTTTGTGGACGTCGAGATTGCCAGATTGGAGAGGCACACTGCTACAGCTATCGCAAGACAATTGTCCGACCCTGCGCTTTCTGTGGCGCGGCGTATATCGCAACAGCAGGAATCAATGGCAAAACAAGATAGTATCAAGACAAGTAAGGTTGAAGTACCTGTCGTGGAAGAAGCTGCAACTGCTGTTGTCGAAGCGGAAGAGGATCTGGAAAAGCCGGCTGTCCTCACCGCACCACCGTCACCGACAGCTCGTCCGACAATACGAGTCGGGGAAAAAGACCTTCTTCAAGCGGTTGACAACTTAGACGAAGAACTCGCCGCAGGAGCTCGTAGCAGTATGAAACAGAAACGCAAGTCGTCAAGACCAGGGAGCCCCGCAAGACCCGAGACTCCGACAGTGCTCTTGGCCCAAGGCAGGCCCGAAACTCCATCAATCACGCTCTCGCCACCGGACACAACGGTCAGCGACAAAAACTTTACCGAAGAACATTTCTGCATCGAAGTGGACCCGATTGCACCGTTGGGACTCTTGATGCACCAAAGATCGTTGTTGGATGATCGCTTCAATCCGGATGCTCCGGTGATGGGTTTCTGCGATATCGATTTTGGCGCCGGTGAAGAGCCTCCTGCTTTTAGCGACAAACTCTACACAACATACTGGCCTGCGCCGATTGTAGTAAGTAAAGCCTGGGAACAACACCAAGCACATCGTTTAGGGGTGAAACCGGGGGATATGTTAAGAAGAGTGACAATTGTCGATGTAAAAACAGACTCAATCGATGACGATACGTTTCTGTCACCAAGAACGCTCACTGGCAAGAACAAAGACCGACCGAAAGTTGCGCATTATGACATGATGACCGGAGAAGTTGACAAGACTTCTCCACACCAAAAGGTCGTAATCGAATCACAAATCAAGGAATTGAGTCAGTTTGTGAAAACTTTTGGAAAAGCAAAGAAAGGTGAGAAAAAACGGGTGAGTCAAGGTACAGCTTTGGAAGATCTCGTACAGCAGGCTGCCGTCGGGAAAAGAACTTCTTCGGATCCTAACAGAACTGTTGTCGTATTAGAATTCTCCCGCATGGAAGTCCTCACAACGAAAACTATCAAACTAAATCCTTTGAAACCTATGGGCGTTATGATACAGCAGCTATCTAGGTCGGCATTGATGAGTCTGGAAAAAGACGGAGAGTTGCCGGAGGCACACGCATTGAAACAGCTGCAGGTAGCAAATCTGATTGTTTTCACGGATATCCAGGGGAACGACGAATCACAGAAAAAAGAATCGCTGGACAAATTGTATGAGACGAACTATGCACAAGTCACACGGACATTGCATCAACTTCCAGCAGTGATAGTAAGCAAAGTTGCAGAAAGTGAATCGATACAGAGTGCTCGCATGCAAGGGTTAAGGGCGGGTGATTGTGTCATGAGCATCAACGGAGTTGCCATCACGGAAATGCCAGAACTCATAGGTTGCGTGCAGAAGGAGAAGAAACGTAGCAGAAAAGTGCTGAAGAAGAAGAATCTGCTGGGAACTGAAGCGCTCGGCGGATTGAGAGCCAGCATGGTTAGTGCAGGGGATGGATCAGTTCCGCTTGCATCGCCGGAAGCCAGTAGGGCGGCGACAATAAATCCTGACGATCTACCAGAAAGATTCTTCATGTCAATCGAAGTTGCCAGGCTGCTGCCTGACGATGAGCCTTCCAAGTTGCAGAAGCAAATGTCGATTGTTGGTAAGCAAGATACGTTGACCGTCAGTCGAAGAGATTCGCAGCAGAGACAGAGTACGATGCGACAGCAGCAGAGTATATCGATACGACAGCAGCAAAGTACGAAATCAGTGCAGTTAGAGCGGTTGGCACAAGAAGAAGAGAGTAAAGAAGAGGCACCAGAAACCGCACAGACCCTGGAAGCTTTGGAAAAAGAAGATTTGGAGGCTCCTGTTGTCATAGACACGATGACTAGTGGCTTCACAAAGTCGCAACGAGTTACAATCAGAGTCGACGACGCATTGCAAGCCGAAGAAGATCGACACGACGCAACTGCAAGCAAATCCAAAAAGGAATTTGCGCCTAGCGCTGCGATGGCCATGAAAGAGCGTGGGGAGACACAACAATTTAGTCCATCTCGCGGTGAAACCCCGCAAGTTAGTGAAGTACCGCCATCAACGCGAGGACAATCGATTGCTTCAGGTGGTGGCTCTGGTGATGATGTCTCTACACGCAGGTACACAGAGAATCACTATGCGATCGAAGTTGATCCTCTTGCACCGATAGGTTTGTTGTTTCATCAACGATCGTTGCAAAACGACAGATGTGATGAGACAGCACCGGTGATTGCTTTCACGGATATGGGCCATACTTTCGCAAAAGATGAAGAGCCCCCGATGTTCAATGACATGTTGTACAGCACGCATGTGAACGCACCGATTGTCGTCAGTAAGGTCTGGGACCAAGAACAGTCCGACATCATGGGCGTGAAAGCAGGCGATATGCTGCGTCGTGTGATCGTTGTTGACGTGAAAAACGACAGTATCAATCCAAAATGCTTTGAAGACGCGCCGGAAAGTCAATTGATGAAGTTGGCACACTATGAGAAGAAGACCGGAGAGGTTGATATTATGAGCAAAGATCAGAAAATTACTGCGGACTATGATACGACGGAACTGCTGGAGTTTGTGAAAGTGTTCGGAAAAGCGAAAAAGAAAGAGCGAAAGCGTGGTGAGAAGGAGCTGGCGGCTTTGGCAGACAGTGATGTCGCAGGAGCGGGCGGCGCAGGTGAGAAAACTCTTGTCGATCTGTCATCTTTGGTGACAAAGGGGAAAAAGCGTAGGGTTTTGAACAACGCACATCGGCTTGTCGTCGTGATGGAATTTTCACGTTTGGAAGTGCGTGAAATAAAGACGTTGAAGCTGAATCCATTAAGAACCATGGGTGTGATATTGCAGCAGATGGAAAAAGATGCTCTTGGAAGCCCTGGGGATAGTTTTGGAGCTGCGTCCGATTTGCTGGTGTTCAACGACATGAACGAAACGCAAGACGTCAAAGACGATCTTACGCGACAAATGACGGCGCAGTCAGGAAACTTTGCTGAATTGACACACACATTGCATCAGTATCCAGCGGTAGTGATCGGAAAAGCGTCTGAATTTATTGACAATCTCGGCTATGAAGCCGGCATGCGCATCGGTGATGTCGTGCGGAAAATCAACGGCAACGAGATAACAGAACTCCCCGAGTTTGTCGAGATTTTGGCGAAAGAGAAAAAGCGAGGCAAAAAATGGGTCGTGAAGAAAAAGAAGGACGAAGGAGAAACAACAGACACAAAGACCCTGATAGCGACGCATGCTGATACACTACCCCAAAAATATTGGGTGCAAATAGAAATTGCACGGCTGCTCTCCGACGAAACGGAAATCCGAGCACCGTCGATTAATATCAGTTTACCTGAGAACAAAGCGTTCCAATCGGATACCAACATGGCTCTGGCGGAGACACGTCGTGTTTCTCAAATGCAGACGTCGAGTGTGAAGAGGAAGAGTGTCATGCCGTCGAAAAGGCCGACGCTGATGCCGCAAATGTCACAAATTGATGAGGCGCAGCTGGAAAATGGAGAGATAATCGATATTGAAGACCCTGAGCGGCCTATGACACCGTTGGCAAGTTTGCCTCCGCGGTTTACTCGCAAAACAGTTATGTTGGACCAGTTAGGTTTTGAAGGAACAATGTTGCGCGAGGGTCCAGACGAAGAGGACGAAGCACAGCTGGAGGATGATACTGGCGCGCAGATGGCGTCGGGAAAGATTGCGTCGAAGACAGGTGATCTAGTTACAGGACCTGTGGATGTGAATTTGCAAATCATTCAGGGTAAAGACTTTCGCGATGCTGACTGGGCAGGCGGGAGCGATCCATACTGCATCTGGGAAGTGGTAGGAAGAGAAAGTGCAGACGGCAGCAATGGTCGAACAGAAACGATCTCGAACAACAAAAATCCGGTTTGGAACTACGAGGGTAAGATAAAGAGTTTCGATTTGAGAAAAGACAAATTGAAATTCAAGTGCTTCGACAGTGATAGTGGTTTCGCTGGTGGCTTCAGTGAAGAAGATTCTTTGGGCACAAAAGTTGTTGAGAACGTGTATGATTTGCTAACGGGAAAAGACACAGGCATCGGATATTCTGGAGCGGTGGAAATCGAATTAGATGATCCACAAGCGAAAAACAACCCGAAGCTCGTCATTGCGTTTCATTGTCCAGCGTTCGTAAAGTCGTCGTCGAAAGAGCGAACAGCGTTGTTATCCGTGGAAAGTCCGGAAAAAGCCGATTCAAAAGCAAAAAGTCCAAGCGACGCGGGGACGATACCAGAAGACGAGAAGGAACGTACCGCAACCGAAAGAATTATGGCTGGAATTTCTAGTACGCCGTTGCACGCTGTGAACCCAAAAGATGGTGGCACTTTGAAAGACAGTCTGGAGAAAGCTGCTGAAGAACAGGATCCAGCCACAGAAGCATCTATGACGGCTCTGCCCACAGGACAAAAGCTAGATGCGTCCGAGCAAGCAGACCATACAGCAGAGACTGAGCAACAGCAAGAAGGATCGAAAAAACTCGTCATGGCATCGCTCGGTCAACGTTTGAGCGCAGAAGACATGCAAGACGAGAGCGATGAGAGCGTGAAAAATGAAGATGCCAAGAAATTTCAAAAAATCCAGAAAACCATGGGGCAAGGCGAGGCCGTATTGGACGATGGAACGGAGACGGAGACATTTGAGGAAAAACGCGACGTTTTTCAAAGTCTTGCAGCACGAGATCATCGTAGATTCAGCGAAGGCACCGAACCTGATACCACTGCAGACGCCGCGGCGACAAATCAATCAAAAGTGCACGCATCACAGTTGACAGTTCCTCCTGGCCGTTCAGATTCGAAGAAGTCGACCGCGTCGACAATTCCAGAAGTCTCCGAAGCCAAAACTCCAGATGACGTTTTGACATCCGATGCAGTTGTTGGTCATATTGCTTCGTTGCCTGCGAACGTAGTGAATCCAGAGAAAGGAGCCTTGGCGCACCAGCTATCATTCGGACAAAGCGAGAAGTCTGCGGGTTCAAAGCTTGACACTGGAGCTCAGCAAAATGAATCCGCAGTTCCTAGCAAAAGTAGTCTTTATGGCGCGCGAGAAGTGGTAACGCCAAGCATGAACTCAGCCCGAATGAAAGAGGAACAACAGCTGAACGTCTTTGTTCAGGAAGTAACAGACAGTATTCTGACGGGTCAGATGGCGGAGGAGAAACGAAAACGCGAAGAAGAGGAACAAGCCACGCAGCAGCGTGCTGCTGCTGAGCGTGCAGCCTCGAAAGAAAGACATGAGAAGGAGGAACAGGAACGTGTACGCGCTGCTGCGTCAAAAGAAAGAAAACTGCAGGAGCAGGAGGCACGCGAAATTTCAAAAGAAAAACATCTTCGAGAAGAGCAAGTCGAAGCCGTAGTTCAGAAGAGAATTTCAGAGCGCGTCGAGAAAATGGAAACTATGGGAGCGTCAGAGTTTGTAGCAAGTGAAACCCTCGAAAACGCTATCACAAACGAACTGTTGGATCTAGAAGGACACAACATTGAGAACTTTATTAGCATGAGTTGGCCGCTTGAAAAATCAGTCAAAGAAGAAAGACGACTATCGCGGCAACAAGAGGAAGTTGACAAAAGGATATCAACAGACGCTGACGACTTGTTTGGTGATCTGGTTGCAGCAACAGACCAATCCGAGCTGGAATTTACACAGAAAGAAGCTTCACTATCAAAGAGCGGGCTTCAACCACGGGCAGATTCGAAACCAACGTTACAGAGCGTTCACGAAATGTCCATCTTAACAGCCGATTCCGACATCAAGGATCAAGCGCCAGCTCCAATAAAGAAAATTCCCGGTGTGAACATTCAACGTGCCGGTCCTTCCCCGGCGGAGAAGGCAGCAGAAAGAGCGGCGCAGGCCCAGACCGTGTCGAAAGCAGTAACAGACACGTCCCGTCCAAGTAGTGCCCAGTCAGGCACCGGATCTGCTGTAGGAGATCAACCTGGGACTCCTCTTGGCCGTGCATCTCGGAAAAAACGGTTGCCCACGATAAGAAAAGATGATCTTGGTATGGGAGAATTTCTCGAGGAATCAGAGCATGCTGGCATGCACTCACACGCCGGTCAGCCGATAATCTCGCCACCACCAGGCGATACGGATACATTATTAGGGGCAAGTTTCAAAGATCAAGAGAAAGCAAGGAAAAAAGCGGCAGCAGAGAAGAGGAAGGAGGAGGACAGAGAAATCTTGGAGCCTTTCCCCCGTAACAGGCAGAATCGCGAACTAAAACTTAAATGGACAGATGCACCATCATACTATACAGAAGAAGTTTTGAAAGCAGCGAAAGGCAGTTCTGTTGCTGTATTATTGAACAAATGGCTGAGTATGCCGTTGCCGGACTATTGGATGTTTTCGAAAAGGGACTTCACGGATTCTAAACGGAGAACGCTCAATACATGTTTTGATGACGATTTGTACTTCGTGAACCAAATTACGGAAGAAGTGAGCAGATATCATCCAGAACATAAGTTTATGGAG
>Ga0099797_100705_pt1 | contig 20355 bp, 11 predicted proteins | sample Uncmet_Sort48C_1_FD_89871 | JGI IMG/M metagenome (GOLD analysis project Ga0099797, IMG submission 89871) | Marine eukaryotic communities from CALCOFI LINE 67, Pacific Ocean - C012_Sort48C_1 | ecosystem: Environmental > Aquatic > Marine > Oceanic | place: Pacific Ocean: Monterey Bay | collected...
GAAGCGAAAGCCCAGAAAGGAGAATACTTTAAATTCTTAAAGATTATATTAATATAAACAAAGCAGTAGGATTACACTATATATTTCATACCATATATACTAGTCTTATAACACAATAAGTATAAATATATATCCTATTAATATTATAACGAAAGAAAGAAAGAAGAAAAAGAAGAGAAAATAGAAGAAGAAGATTTTATATATTTATTATAAGAAGAAATAATAAAAGAAGAAATAAAAGAAAAGAAGAAGAAAGAAGAAGAGATAAATAAGAAGAATGAAAAGAAGAAGATAATTATATAAAAAATAATAATAAGATTTTTTATATTATTAATATTTTTTAACTATTTACATTATTTTTTTTAGTTTTCTTTCACTTCTTCTTCTTCTTCTTCCATTAATTTTTTTATTATTAATAAAATAATTCTTCTATTTTATTTTATAATTTAGTTTTTATTTAAATAAGGTTTATTAACACATTATTAAATATGATATAATAAATATAAATTGTGTATATATATTATTATGTATACTTTATAATTTAATAATAAAAACTTCCTTAATGATAGATTATTATTTCAGTCAACCCAAATTAAAAAAAAAAAAGAAAAAAGATCTCATCAGCAGCATCATCATCGATATTTATATATAATAGAAGAAGAAGAAGAAGAAAGAAGAAAGAGAAAGAAATATAATTAAAAAAGAAAAAGAAGAAGCAAGTTCAACATGATCGATCTCAAAGAAGCAATTCCATCTCCGATACTTTTAAACTATGGTGACAATGTAAACCATGATTGGTTTTAAAGGGTTTGACACATTCGTCGGATTTTTTCTTCTCTTTCCTCCTTTTGAATGAATAAATACTTAAAAAAAAAAAAAACAAGATTGTTCAATTTTTTTATTAATAATAACAATAATTTTAGTTTAGACCGGGCAGAGCTCGTCGGCTGTGTGGGAGTTCGGCGCAACGTGCAACACCGGACCCGACCATGGCAGACCAGGGACGGGGGGAAGTCGTTGTTCCTTCTTCTCCTTCTGCTTCATCGTCCCCGAACGCTAGCACCGTGAAGGGAAAGGTCGCCAGCAGCCGGCGACCGGGCTCGCCCGACCGGAGCAGCACCGGCAGCAGCCAGGGGGGCACCAAGGTCGTGGCGCCGCAGAATCAGCAGTTCGTCTACACGACAATTCCGAGGCAGTACTCCGGGGCGAGGTCCGGGGTCCTGACGCACGTGAGCTGCACGGTGGACGCGCGGCAGATAGAGGCGGCGCAGAGCGAGGCGCTCAAGAACTCCACGAAGGGGTTCTCATGCATCGAGTGCGGCCTCCCATTTTTGAATATGCAGGCCCTGCGCGCCCACGCGCAGTGCAAGACCGTGTGGACGGATCGGGGGCTCCTCGGGTGCCGGATATCGGTCATGTGGGCCCACAACCACTGGTACGAGGGCACCGTCACCCAGTTCGACATGCTGTCCGGGAAGCACTGCGTCCTGTACGACGACGGCGAGGAGAAGTGGTACCAGATGTCCTGCAAAACGTTCAACATCGTATCCCGGGACAACGCCCTGCAGGAGACGAAGGCCGAGCTGGAGCTGGAGGAGAAGAGCTCGGCGGACGAGGGCCGTTTGACGGACGAGTACCTGGCCGCCCAGTCCCTCGTCTACCTGGCCTTTGGGAACTCCGCCCAGCAGGTGGGGTACCGGACCGACGGCCACATGTGCGTGACCGACGCCGACCGGTTCCTGGCCGACGAGAGCGGGAGCAGCCTCCTCTACGGGGAGGTGCTCCCCCGGGGCGTGCACAAGATGCTCGACGAGGACCACCTGAACGCCGCCGGGGCAAAGGTGCTGTACGACTGCGGGATGGGGACCGGGAAGCTGGCCCTGCAGGCGTGGCTCCAGTTTAGAAACCTAGAAAAGGTGGTCGGGATAGAGCTGGCCATCTCCCGGTTCACCCTCGGGGAGCGGGCGCTGGCCAGCCTGGCCCGCGCGCGGCCCGACGACTTTGAGATACTGACGCACATCGAGGGGGAGGAGATCGTGATGCGGGACAAGCGCGACCCGCGGCGGACGCTGGAGTTTTACCGCTGCGATCTCTTCTCGTACGAGGCCGTCAGCGAGGCGGACATCGCCATCCTGCAGACCAACTTTCCGCCCGAAACGTACGTTCGGCTCTGCGCCCTGCTGATGCAGCTGAAGTCGGACTGCCGGCTGCTGACGTACCTGAACCTGTCCTCCCTCTTCAAAGGGGCCAGCTGGATCTTTCGCCAGCTCCCGGCGAACCGCTCGCTCGAGGACAGGTTCCCGACGAGCTGGAGCATTCACCGGGGCTGCCATTTTTTTCTTTGGGAGAAGCGGGGGCGGGAGTTCTGGGAAGAGTACGGCGGGCTCGCGGTCATGGAGCAGAACCACGACCCTTACGACCGGCCCGCCAGCTGCCTTGGAGGGATTTTTCGCTGCTTCACCACCCCGATCAACAGTCGCGTGCAGCACAGCGACGAGCGGAATTGATGAGGTGGGAGCAGGGAGGGAGGGTGTGAGGAAAGATAATTTTGTGTGTGTACATATATCCATGTTAGTCTCTGTAAAAATGTTTTTTTTATATAGAAAAAATCAGTTTTTTCTCACACCAAAAACTAAAAACACTCTTGGTCTCTAAATCACAACAGCAGAGATCAGTTCGAAGCACATTAAGATCAATTACTTAAAAAAAATAACAGCCGATTTTTTTGTTTTTAACGCAAGCGCTTCCAATCACTCAGCAACAACCGTCAACTCAACGGTCTGCTCCCCCACGCCTTTGTTCGACACCTCGACGTCGCTGTCCCTGGACTTGGCGGCGGCCCGCAGGACCGCTGGGCGAAGAATGAACCACGCGTTCAGGCCTTCAAGGGCGCACAGGACCACGGCAATCACGTAAATGAGGTGGGAGAACTCCCCGTACTCATACTTTTGCTTGAAGACGTCGGAGAGGAAGAGGGGGCCCGCTACGAACGGGACGAGGCCGTTCCCGACGCTGTTCGCGCTGGAAATGATCCCATTCGCACGTCCCCGAAACTGCAGGGGCACGGTGACCCCGACGATTTGCGAGTACGTCGGCTGCTTGATGGCCATCCCAAGGGGGAGCACGAGCGCCATGAAGACGAACTGCATCACACCGTTGGTGATGTACGAGTACGCACCCAGGTATGCCCCCGTAAGAATGACCGAAAAGACTATCCCACGGATGTACTCGAGCCCCTTGATGCCCGGGACCGAGAGCTTTTCCAAGATTTTCCGGGATTGGACCGCCCAGAATATGTTGATCACCCCGTTCGTAAACAGAAACATTCCGATCTCGGTCGCGCCCCAGTTGTACAGGTACAAAAACACCAGCGCGACCATCGAGTTGAACGTGGCAAACGCCATCGAGCCGAACGAGTTTCCCAAAAAGGTCCAGTACACGACCGTCGGAAGGCTCTCCTCCGCGCCGCCCGCCTTCACCGCCGTCGTCTTCTTCTTTCCCTCGGGCTTGCCGAACTTCTCGTCGAGCCACTTCGGGCGCTTCCCGAGAATTCCCGCGGTCGGGTGGGTCTCGATGATTTTGTAAAACGCGCAGATCAGCGTCACCAGCGCAATCACCGCCGGGGCGAAGAACCCGGCCCGCTTCCCCAGGGCGGCCGCTACCCCGGCCCCGATCGCCGGCCCGAACATGAAGGCGAACCCTATCGACGCCCCCGCCAGGCCGAAGAACTTGGCCCGCTCCGGAACGTCCTGGACCGTGTCTAGCACGATCGAGATGATCACGGGCATCGTCCCCCCCGCAAGGCCGGACAGGCACCGGAACAGGTACAGCTGGTACAGGTCGCTGGCTACCCCGCAGAGTAGGTACCCAAGCCCCGACATGAACAGCGAGGCCAGTATGACAAACTTTCGCCCCACTCGGTCGCTCACCCGGCCCATGATAATGTTCCCGACGAACTGGCCGATGGAGAAACACCCCGTCAGGGCCCCCAGGTCCACCGCGGTCCCGCACTCCGGGATCTTCCCGCACAGATCGTAGTTCGGGTCCGGGTTCGGGCACTGCGGGCACTCGCTCCCGTCCCACGAGAGCTCGAGGATGTAGTACGGGAGGATGGGGATTGCGATGGCAAGGCCGAGAAAGTCTACGAAGCCGCACATGTACGCCGGCCACAACACCGACATGTAGTCGAGGAAGGTCAACACCCGCGGGGTCTCGTCCTTCGTGTACACGTACACCTTCGAGTCGTTCGCAAGGCGCCAGTCAAGCTCTACGACCTTCACACCATCGTCCCCTCGAACTTCAACAACCACACCAGGCCCCATCTTTGTCATAACACGGGATTCTTTCCCAGTCCTTTCCCCTTTGACTGCCACGACCGTTGCGTCGCCCCCCAGGACTTTCGTATCGACCACCTGTTCGGCTTTGCTTTCCATGCTGCCGGTCTGTCTGTCTGGAGAGAAAGAAAGATAGATAAAGAGAATTGAACGAAACCAAAAGTTGAAATCGATCGATCAATAAAAGAGTTTAATGCAAACGATTGCAAGAGACATTCGAAAATTTGTACAGAAGAAATGGTCGTATAAGTTGAAACATGTAAGGATATTTTTAAAAAAATGGAAGAGAAACAAACAACAAATTTGACCACAAAAAAAGAAAAACTATAATAAAAAATAAAAAAAAAATTATTTTTACCCATTTTTTCAATAAAAAGGATTATTAATACTTTTTATAAAAAATAACAAACATTATGAATAGAATTATACGTTATGAATATAATTAAATAAAGTTACAATTTAACATAAAATAAATATAAAATCCTTAATCGAATACATTTCTTTCTTTTTCTTCTATCATCCGAAGAACGAAGAACGAAGAAGAACTTCGAAGAACAAACACGAAATAATATACATAGGAAGATATAATCTAATAGAATACGATCTATTCATTATAAGTATACATTCATTCTACTTTTCTTCCTTTTTTCTCCCAGGGAAGGAAAGAAAGGAATCAAATCAATTTGAAGAATCCGAACTACATTTGATAGGAAACATTACTATATTACACTACTATATTTCATTATAAGTATACAACGAAAAGTTTCTCTCTTTTTGGCTTTTGGAACGAATCAAAAAATAAAATACCATTTGATAGGATAGTAATACCATATTGTTAGTTGTTTATAAGTACAAATAGAATCTTCTTCTTCTTCTGAATTCTGAATTCTCTGAAGGGTTTTTTTACCTTTTTTTACCCCAAAAAAAAAACAAATAATAATTAATAATAATAATCGATACAAATATCTTCACATTCAACAAATCGATACAAAAAACGAATTGAAGATTATTTTTCAAATGATTTCTGTTTTGTCCTCTCTCCCACCTCCTCCCTCTCAGATTTAGACCTTAGATTCTCAACAACGAGGTGTGTTTATTAATCGATGTATATGTAATCGATAGATACGTATATATATATTATATATATATTTGACTGCTGTGTGTGTTCTTTGTTTTTTCTCAGCGGTGTGTCCGACGCCCCCCTTCCCCCCTTCCCCCCCCGTTCCCTTCTTCTTCTGGTTAATGATGGCGACTGGGAAACGGGCGTCCTCCGTCGCGGACCGGACGGTGCTGACATTTTCGACGAAAAAATTGAAGGAGTCCAATATTGTACAGGAAAAGGAAAGATACAAGTACGCGTTTGTAGTCCCGGGCAACCTCCCGCTGCAGCCGGTCGAAGTAATCGGTATCGGGTCCTTCAGCACGGTCTGCCGGGCCGTGGTGAACGTCGGCGGGGTGACGCAAAGCTCGTTTGCGATAAAAAAGTTGGAAAACGCGCTATCGCCCCAGGGGAACGAACGGCAGCTCTCGGCCAGCGAGGGCGAGGACTCCGGCGGCGTCGCCGAGAGAAAGGGGGCGGCCTTGTCCGGGATGACCCGGGTTGCCCGTGAAATATGCATCCTTCAAACCCTGTCCCACCCCTTTCTCCTGCGCGCCAACCGCGTGTGGGCCCACGGCTACGACTTGTACTTGGCGTCCCAGTTGTTGACCGCGGACCTCGCCGCCGTACTGGACCGCATCCGGCACAAAGCGAGTCACCTGTCCCTGGAGCACATAGAGTTTATCTCGTTCCAGATGTTTGCGGGGTTGAAGTACTTGCACGATTGCGGCATCGTTCACCGCGACCTTGTCCCCCGGAACATATTTGTCGACCTCAAGTGCAACGTTGTCATCGGGGACTTTGGGCTGGCGCGCCCCTCGTTCCTCGAGCGCGGGTCCGTCAAGTGGAGCCAGGTGAAGCCCAGCGAAGTCGGTTCGACGCGGTTTGTTGCCCCCGAAGTCTTGCTTGGGAAGAAGCGCGCCAGCTTCTCGTCCGACATGTGGGCTGCGGGGTGCATTGTGGCGGAAATGTTCAGGGGAGGGAGGCCGCTCTTTCCCGCCCCGACCTCCATCGAGGCGCTCCTCGACGGGTACGGCCGTGTGCTCGGGTCCCCGGGCGAAGGGTTGTTGGACAAGTTGTACAAATGCCAGGGTGGGGGCGTGCGTGCGGGGGAAGCGTTTGAACGGATAAAGAGCGGAGGGAACGGCGTCCCGCTGATCAAGACGGTCATCGAGGAGTACTTGGAGACGTTGCCTGGTCGGACGGAGGGCGGCGAAGGCACTGCGAAGGGGTTCGAGGACATCCTTCAGAACTCGGTCACGTTTGACTACGTGAATCGGCACAGCGCCGGGAAAGTTCTTGGGGTCGACGCTGTGTACCATTCCCTGCGCACCGAGTGGGAAGTGGGAAAGGTGGCGGCAAGCCTGGACGGGAAGGAGGTGCAGAGTGAGCTCAAACGCAAGATGGCGCTGGAAATAGAGCTTCATAAGATGAAGCAGAAAGGGGAGTTGGACACTGCGATCGAACTGCTCCGGGGCGCCATCTTGGAAAACGTCGAGGTGCTTCCCGTCGCATTGCAGTAATGATGGGGTGTTTACTGAATATCTGATTCGTTCGTACTCTGTTTTTAGAGCGAGAGAGGGGGAAAATTCTTGCGCGTGGATGCAAAGGATTTAAAAATATAAAATTATCTCTCGGTTCATTATTACTCATCTTATCATATATATAAAGAGACAGTAAAAAATTAAAAACAGAGACGAAAGAACAGCTTATAACTCTTAGCTTTTATTTTTCATTTTTAACGCAGAGACGTGTGTACGAAATATTCTTTTTCGCAAGAGAGAACTTCTTGAAACGCACCGATGACCCCCCCCGATTCACTGGTTGTTCTTCTGAACTTCAAAGTACTCCAAGTCAATCAGCATCGCTGCGCCGAAGAGTAAGCTGCGGTTTTCTGGGGTAATATTCTGCGGAAAGAGGAGTTTGAATTTGTTCGTGTGGAGGCAGATCTCCCCGCATCCGTCGAACATTTTCCTTATTTCGCCCACCGTTGACCTCGTCTTCGGGTCTTTCACTTCAAACAGGACGTCTCCGCAGCACGGGAAGCAGATTGCCGGTTGGCAAAAGGTCCCGCCGATCTCAAAGACTTTCTGGTCCATGCTGTTGTACACGTGCGAATCCATCTGGCACAAGCACATTTTTTCGACCGTGAACGGGTCTTGTATATGGCCCAGGGCAGTCCCCATCCCGTCCGAGATGAGAAGCTTTGGCCGCATAAAGCAGCACCCTTGAAGATGGAAGGGTTTGTGCATTTGCAGCCATACGGGGCTGTTCCGGTCAAACCCGGTATGGGCCAGCAAGGTCAACGTTCGGTTCGGGCCGCAGCAAAGGCGTTCCAGGCACTGGGAGTCTTCCCGGACGTACAGGACCTGCTGCCCGTTGCTGCTTCTTGCTTTCGGGTCGGCGAACGACCGGTGAACCCTGTACCGGTTCTTCGCCTCGCAACCTATCGCTTCCATGAGGGCAAACTCCTGCTTGATGATAACGGCCTCGGCGCCTTGGAACGCATCGTTCCGTGCCATCTGAAGCGCGGGGGGGGGCACTCCAAAGTTCAGCGGCTGGGCGATAACCGTCGGGACCACGACAGGGACCGGCGCTTGGTACGGAACCTGAACCGTTGTCCCTGGGACCATGCCGTCCTGTACAGTGAACTGCACAAGCTGACCGTTCTGCAGCTGAGTGCTCAACAACTGCCCTACGAATGCGTCGGCGGGAACTTGGACTTGGACCATTGGCACGGCGCCCATAGGGTTTGGTTTCACCTCGTTCATGCTCGTTACTCTCTTCTCTGTGCCTCTAAAAACGCTGCCCGGAAAGAAAATGTGCGCTGCCACCACCAAGAATAGTAATAATAAGATTAAAGCGAAGATGGAGGCTAAGCACACGCGCGCACACACACACACACACAAAAACGCAAAATCAAATCGTCTACTCTTTCATGCAAAGTTTTCATTCATCATCATATATAAAATATAAAATACAGAATGGAGAAAAAATAATAATAATAAAATAATAAATAAATAATAAATACTACTAGGTAATCATTTTCCATGTTATTCAATGTAATTTTGTGTTCTTCATTCGTTCATTCTTCTTCGTTCATTTATTATTATTATTATTAATTTTTTATTATTTATTTTTTTTTCTTTTACAGTATTTTTTTCTTTTTTTTTTTCTTTTTTTTTTTTGTTTTTTTTTTTTTTGTTTTTTTTTTTTTTTTTTTTTTTTTTTTTTTTTTTTTTTTTTTTTTTTTTTCAAATTTTATTTTCTTCTTCTTTTTTTTCGATTTCGACTTAGAATTTTCATATATTAGATAGGAAAATCTAATCGGAGGAACCATTATCTATAAAATAACATATAATACCATATTATACTGTGAATATGTTATATTAATAATAATAATTAGAAAAAAGAAAAAAGAAGAAAAAAGATGATAGAAAGAAGAAGAAAGAAAGAAAGAAGAAGAGAGAAAGAAGAAGAAAGAAAGAAAGAAAGAAAGAAAGAAAGAAAGAAACAAAGAGTCGAAAGAAAGAGTCGAAAGAAAGAGTCGAAAAAAAGAAAGAAAGAAAGAAAGAAAGAAAGAAAGAAAGAGATGTAGTATTATTTATATAATACATTTATATATAATTATTTTTATCTTCTCTTTTTTTACATTCGCGATTCATTCATTCATTCATCATCTCTCTTTGTTGTATATTCATATAGTAGTATAAGCTATGCAATTTTTCTTCCTTTTTTTTTTCCCCCCCAATTTTTCCTTTCTTTCCCAATTCATTTTAACCACTTTCAATATTAATGCACACACACACAAACATACATCATGTATATATTATAATTGATATTTTATTCCACCATACATGTTTCAATTTAATTTTTATCTATGTTGGTGCTGACTTTGTGAGTGTCCGAGTTATCAATAAAATACCCACACGCTTGCACAAAATTGTTTGCATATATATATATGGTACTCATGATTGTTGTATAAGAAAGAGAGGGATTGGTCATGAACGATCCTGGCGATGATGGGATGGTTCCATTCGAGGTGGACATGGAAAACGCAACCTTGAACCCGCTGAGAAAACCTTCAAAACGCAAGGCTGCGGAGAAGACGGCGACGAATGCCCATCGGGTTCTGGCGCTTGTGTCCGACCAGCGGGCACAGGATACCCTTCTTGCGCACATGAAACTGCCGGCCATGAGCCTGCTCTTTGCACTGACGTACGCAACGTGCGGGGCAACCAGCATCCTCCTTGCAAGGCACTCCACGACCAGAACGGGCCCGTTCCCAAGCACCTTGGGCGCGTGCATAGGCGAACTTTTGACAGTGAGCGTGTTCGAGACCTTGCTCATCAACGCCCTCTTCATCCTCGGGTTTGTAATTATCTTGTGGAACAAGAATGGGGGTGCCCGGAAGCAGAGCCGGAGGGTTTGGCTGATGTACGCGATCGTTTTTGCCTGCATGGTCGTGGCGACCATCGCAATCGGGCCCGTGCCGGAACTGTTCGCGGAAAAAGACAAGAATGCCGCGGCTGTAACGGAGCAGAAAACGTGCAAACTGTACAAGCAAGGCTACCCTTCGTCCGTGGACAAAAGCCTGTACGACGACATGAAAAAGTCATGCCCCGAAATCGCAGACTCCGAATTCTTCCACGCGCTGCATCCTACGATCGCCGAAGTGTCCGCCCTCAGCGGCGCGATCAATGCCATTGCATCCGCGATAAGCATTTTGACATTGTTTTTCAGTAACAAAGACATCCCCGTGGAGTCGATATCCTGCCAGGCCTCTTTCGTCCGGTGTTACCCAGCCAATTGCTCCTTTGCCCCAATTTGCAATGTCTTTGGCGAAGATTTTTACAGGTTGGGGTACAACTATAGGAAAGACATGATAGAGACGCACTTTGCACCTGAACGGCTGGAGATGGGGCAAAAATCCATGGTGCTGTTGGCCGGGGACCCGCACACGCAAAAGCTGTTGGGAATTTTCCTTGAGAACATGATCGACGGCATTATGCCCGTCGTCTACGACGAGTGGGGGAACAGCAGCGCCGAGAGCGGACGTTTCTGCCCGCTGACGTCGGGGACGAGTGCTGCCACCGGCGCGGCCGCCAACGGGGGCAAGACATTCCCCTGCAGCACCAGCGCGGTGCCGCGCACAGCACGGGCGATTCGTGGCGCCACGCAGAATGCTGAAATGCGAGCTGCAAAGACGACGGCTCGAACGATAACCTTCGTAGTCTCTTCTATTTCGTTCCTCCTGGGCAGTTGCTTTTTTTCGATCGTAAGGCGGGACATTCGGTACAGTTTCAGCGGCAGCAGCAGTCGGGTGCCCGGTCGACCCGAAGGGTCCAATGGCTACCAGACAAGTCTGGCCCTGCTGTTCACGTTCTCAACGAACGTCTTCAGCGCGTGCCTTGCCATTTACGGCGGGTCCTTGCTCCTCTCAGCGGAGGAACCAAGGCTTTCGTTCTACTTTTACTCTGTGGTATATTTTTGCATTGGCGTGCTGGTGCTTGCCCACTATGGACGGAGTTTCAGTTACGACGACGAGAAGCCCGAAGAAGGGGAGGGGGGGGGGCGACATGGTTGGCCGTGCCCAGGCTGCAGTGAAGAAATGGTTGAAGAAGGCCGTCAGCAGCGAGAAGATCGAGTTCGTCCAGTCGTGCCTGGACCCGAAGAACCCTGAGTTCATATACCGGATTATCGCGTTGGAAGCGTTGGAAGCACTCTTGCAGGTCGGCGCGATGCTTTCCCCGCAGGCGTTGCAGAACGATTTCGTGCTGGTGGGCGTGATCGTTCTCACGGCAAACTCCTTTTTACTTGCCACGACGCTGCAGTGCACAAAGTTCTCCCCGTCCCAGGTGCTGATGTTGCTTGGCATAGAGATATTGTGCGACTCGTACTTTACCATGAACGGGATCACCAGGCTGCGGTCGAACTTGAACTTGGACCCTCTCGAGCACTTGGCGTTGATCAAGCCCATTGTTAGCTTTGTCATGGACGTGACAGACTTTTTTGTTATGACCCACGTTCAAAAGTACGTCGACAAAAAGAGGAACGTTACGATGAAGGAAATGCCCAGACTTCTTGTCTCCAAGCTGAAAACGTTCAAACGAAAGTTGACCTCTAGGGAGTCACGGGGTGGCACGGGGAACAACGCTGCCAGGCCGCGCACTCCGAAACGAGTCTACTGCCACCTGCACGACGTGCAGCGAATGTTGACACTGTGGAGCTTCCCATACATGATGCTGGCGTTTGCAACCCTCTTTATCTTTCGAAACATGGCGATAAACGCCAAGTGCACGGACCTAGTGGGAAGCGTTGCGCATTGTGCGGACAAACGGCATTACTTTGATGTTCCTTGGGGAATCTTGGGGCAACCAGATTGCAATTTTCACAAGGTCACACGGCTGGAGTGTTCGGGGGAAGGCATTGATAACGTAACAGAAGGCCTTGGGGGCTGGATGACCAATTTGGTAACCGTGGACCTGTCCCACAACCCGGACCTCGAGTCCGTCCCCGCATCGCTAAGGACCGTCCAATCCCTGCGAACGGTGGACATTTCGTTCAGTGGGGTTACCGTCTTACCGTTCGGGGTGGCCGACGCCGCGCAAATACGAACCCTGGTCGTAGAGGGCGCGCCCGTGGCAAAACGCCTGGACTGGTCGTTTCAAAATTTGACACGCATGCCTTCGTTGCAATCCGTCTTTTACGAAACGTTTAACCCCACGCTCGAAAAGATTAACTTGCACGGGAACAAGTTTGGCGGGAACGTCCCAGCCGGCGTTTGCTGTCTGCAGCGGTTGGCCTACGTCAACATTTCGGCGAACAGAATTGAAACCTTGGAATCGACGAAAGGAGACAAAAGTTCCGACGAGAAAAAGTGCGGGAAACGTACATCTTGCAACTTGGTGGAGGACCTGCCAAACATTGCCCAGGTCGATGCCCGCGGCAACCGCATCACACGCTTCTCCGTGACCAAGGGCATTGTGTCTAAAATTCTGCCCCGGCAGAGCAAGGTTTACCTCGGCCAAAACAACATATCCCAGTTGTCTCTGGAACAGCTCCGGGACGCCCCAACACTGAAGACCGTTCTGCAAAATATTGAATTCCCACCCACGACGATACGAACGGTCCGATTTCTCCTTTGCCGGTTTACCGCAACCGAGCGGCTTCTCCCATGGCCACCCGCCGTTGAGCAAGCGACCTTCCTTTACGGAAGTGGGAGCGTTCTGCAGGGCGGCCTCTCCATGGTGACCTGGTTTTCTTCCCTGACCCGCCTCGAAATTCGAGGAGGCCACCTGTCTGGCAATGTAAACGCGCTGTGGAAGATGAAAAACCTCGAGCACATTGCCCTGTCGAACAATTACTTAATAGGAACAATGGACGGGATTCAAAACCTTTGGAAACTCTCCTACTTGGATCTTGCAGGAAACCTTGGGCTCGATGAGACTTTGCCGGGGATAAGCGGGTCGATGGACCCTTTGAAGAATCTCACCAGATTGTGCAGGATTGCGTTGACCATGAACAGCGTCGACGGATCGCTCTCTGGTCTGAAGGGGCTGACCGCGCTGAAGTCGTTGGAGCTCTCTACAAACAAGTTCACGGGCGACTTGGCACCGGTGAGGCACCTGAAGTCCTTGAGATACTTGTCAGTTAAAAACAACATGCTTACGGGGTCCATTGCCCCCTTGATTCAGCTGAACCGGACGTTGCAAAGGCTTCACATCTGCAACAACCGGTTCACAAACTCCTGCGCTTGGACCAGGAAAGTTTTGACGGAGAGTAAGGTTGTCATTTTCAAAGCGTCCGGTAATCGTTTCTCTGACTACAGTGAGTGCAACGACACAAAGGAATCGTACAACACTGCAACGTGCACGAGGGGGTATGAGCAGTACCACGGCAACGACTCCTCGGTGCTGTTTTGTGGCACGTGAGGGTAAAGAGGGAAATAAAAGACTTGAAAGGTTTTACCGCGAGAAGTATTATTTACAATAACTCCAAATGGTTCAGGTAAAATAGCGTTAAATGAAAAGTAAGAATGAAATTTTTTATTTTGATAGAGCACGACGACAAAATATTATTATATACAGGGTGTAGAATCGCGGAGAAAACTTTTTCAATCCCCAAACCGCGAGACAAATGTCGGCGCAGCATTTTACTAATCTCAGCCCTGGCTCATGGATTCAAAGTCTCCCTCGGTCAACCCTTCCAACAGCTTGTTGATGTCCATCTTTTTGCCCTGCTGCTGCACCACGGGAAAGGACGATGGCTGCGACGCGATCTCAAACATTCTCAAGGTTTCAAAATTCGGGTCTTGGACGACGACAAACGACGAAGCGTTTAAGCTAGCGCCGCCCTCGGCCCCACCTTCGCCCCCTTCCTGGTCCTCCTCGCGCCGGACCAACTCCCCCATCACTTCTATCAGGGACCCAACCCGCAACTCTTCGCTGTTGCTTCCGCCACGGTGCGGCACTAAACGAACGGGAGATTCATACTTGCTCGTCACCTTTCCAGCTTTGATTGCGCTGGACGAGGTAAAGCTCTGACGCCGGTTCTTGGCCGAGAGTTTTCTTCGTTTCGAGGAAAGGGGAGTGGTCCTCATTTTCACGCCCTCGCCTGAGTTTTCCTTTCGTTGATTGGACGGTGGAAGGCGGGCGTCCAACGTCCCCGTCCCGTCGTCAATCGTTACGATCGCCCCGTTCGTTCCAACGCCTAGGACCATTTTTACCACAATACCAGACACCCTGACAACCTCTTCTTCCACGCTTTCTTCTCGGAACCGACTACTCTTATTTCCCAACGCTTGCACAACAAACCGTTTCGAACAGATCCTCCTCTTCTTCTGCCCGGCCGTCGTTGATTCCACCGCAACGCTCGCCATGACACACAACGGACGACTCAACAACTATATGCAGATGTATATGTACAAAGGCAAAATCTAGAAAAAAACACACCGTCAAATCAAACAATACACGAAGTCAAACCCAAAACCAAACAAAACATTCGATCTGTTCCTCTCATTTCATTTCATTTTCGTTTTCATATTTTAACTAAATTGTAATATATCTTAGTGGTTCTTTGAATTTTGAAAAAGCGTTTTTTACAACATATTTAAGGATTTTTATACAAAAACGATAAGGTACAACCTACAGCTTCGCTTCACTGTCCGACGCTGCAGCTCGATAAATCGACGATGCCATCAGCGACGTTTCCCGTTTCTCCATGGCGCGCAAAATGTTTGCCCGAATTCGGTGCGTTTCCGTGCTTGCCCCCGCCGCCGCTGCAGCGTACTCTGCTATTTCAAGGGCGACCCCCAACCGTTCAGGATCCCCCGAGTCTAGAATATTCTTCGCGTGCGAAGCCAACCGGTCGGCACTTCCAGCAATCTTTGCCAGCTCACTCCCGACCGCCGTGGAACTCACCGGGAGCAAATGCCGAACGTCGAACGTGTACCACCCAGCGTACCGTCGCCACAAGGATGCCACGAACCACCTGGGATCGTCGTACTTTGGTTGAAGGTACGGCAAAGACACCAGCGATTGGGGGACCGGGACGGTTCGCATGATGTCTCCCATGGACTTTCCAGCGTTAATCCCTTCTAAAGTAAATGTGCAGATCCCTTCGAGCAGGGTGGCCTGGTTTGAAAACGCTTCCTGGCAGCGCGCTTCCCCAATAATCGGGGGCCCGTGCCCTGGAAACACAATCACGGGTCGCAAGTCCAGGATCTTCCTTGCCGCCTGCGCCCACTCTTCCGGAAACCGTTGGACCTTTTGCGGGTTGCCAGCGTTCGGAGCGTTCCATATGAAAAAATCCCCGCAAAACAGGAACCGGCGCTTGGGCATCCAGACAATGGTAGCGTCGTCCGTCTCCCCCTTTCCATGGTAGAGCTCGAACGTTTCGCCCCCCACATCAAACCGGTGGTAATCCGAGTACGTTACGTCTGGGTAACGAAACTCGTTTGGGAATTTGTAGATATCTGGCGGCAGTTGAAACTGCCTCGAGTTGATCACGGTGTTGTACCCGTTCGTCTTCTTGTACCGGTCAAAGCGTGGTGGCAAATTTTCGTGGGCCACAACACGAAACGGCTCTGGGTATCCCGTGTGCTGCGCAGAAACATGGTCTATATGCCCGTGCGTGTAGATGACCGTGTGGAGCGTCTTCCCGGGCAGCCTTTTCCTGCATATCTTTCCAATCGCCGGCGCAGCAAATCTGGTCCCGCAGTCAATCATGACCAATCCATCGCTGGTGTCCACAACGTGAGAGTTCGCAAATGTCAGAATGGAGAGCACGGGGCCGTAGAATTCCGATACCTTGGGCGCCAGCGCGTTCAACGAATCCCCTCCCATCAAGCGTTCGTCCCCTTGCCATGCGGCTTCCGCTATGGCGGAGACGGGACGCTCTGGGTTCTTCTTTGCTATCTGCTTGGCGTAGGTGCGCGCGGTCAGCGCTCTGGAAATCGACTCCCCCGTCTGTTGTCCGAGTTTTTTTCCAAAACCTGCGGCAGTATCATTTCTGGAGAGGGACGCTGCCCCCAACGCCTCTATTCGGTCCACTGCTAAGTTCAGCAGCATGCCTCGATGGCAAAGGCAGGCTTCCGTCTCATAGGCATTGTTGTTCAAGCCGTGGTGGTGGTGGTGACAATCCATTATCAATTGCAAACGAGAGATAGATAGAATCAATGATAAAAAGCAATAAACTCTCGGTCTAATCTGTAATTTTCTTATTCTATTTTATGCCGTCTATATACAAATGAACATGTTTTCTGATGAATCCCTTCTTTTTAGACCAAATTGTCCCAATTTCATTTTTTCTTTTTTCTTCATGAATGAGATCTTCTTGTCTATATATCTCTATTATTATATTAACATTAATAACCAACTTCAACAACAACAAAAAAACAACAAAAAAAAAAAAATAACAAACCACCAAACAAAGAGAAGAAGAAGAAGGAAGAAGAAGAAGAAAAAAAAGAAAAAAAAGAGAAGAAGAATGAAAATTCCTTTTTTTTTCTTCTTTCTTTCTTTCTTGGATTTCTTTCTTTCTTTCTTTCTTTCTTTCTTTCTTTCTTTCTTTCTTTCTTTCTTTCTTTCTTTCTTTCTTTCTTTCTTTCTTTCTTTCTTTGTTTCTTTCTTTCTTTGTTTCTTTGTTTCTTTGTTTCTTTGTTTCTTTGTTTCTTTCTTTCTTTCTTTCTTTGTTTCTTTGTTTCTTTCTTTTTCTTTCTTTCTTTCTTTCTTAAAGGGAGGACTGACTTCAATATATTCCTCGTTACTATACTAATTATTTGCATTTAAAGATGACACTTCTTCCTATTTAATAGAGAAAGAAAGAAAGAAGCCATAAATTATAAAATAAATCAATAAAGGAATGGCCATTAAATTTAGAGAAAGAAGAAGAGAGAGTAGTAAGAAGAAGAAGAAGAAAAAAGAAGTAAAATAAATAAATATTATAATAATATAATAAAAAAGTATAATGAAGAAAAGGAATTTAATTGAATCTTTAGCATCACACGAAACAATTTCGGCATTCAATTGAATCGAATTCATTCATTCCCTTAACTCAACACAAAAAAAAAACACGATTTGCTGAATTATTTTTAACCAACCACAACCAACAACAGCCGGTAAACAAAGAAAGAAAATGTCTTGGGAAGATGATGAAGAGGACTGGGAGGCCAACACGAACACCTTTGTGGGTGGTGGGGGCAACGGCAGTGACTCGGATGAGGACGAGACCGTAGCGGAGATGGAAAAGGAGAAGAATGCGGGGGAAAACTCGAACAAAACGCAGGAGCAAGTACTAATAGACCTAATTACGGAGCAGACAAAGGGAATCATGAAGAACACCGACGGGGGTAGTCCGGCGGAGGGCCAGGAGCTCACAGAGGCCGAGAAGCGGGCCGCCATGCTCAAGGGGATCAAGGCGGCCGAAGAGGCGGACAACCGGCTCACCGAGGAGCTTTTTGGCGGGGCGAGCGCTAGCGCGTTGCACGAGGAGGAGTCAAAGTTTGAGGACGTCGTAGAGACCGTCAGCCGCATGAAGCTGTCCACGGGCGACCACTACAAGCGCCTGGCGCGGGCGCTCTGCAACAAGCTCCCGGTCGACACGGAAAATGCAGTGTCCATGTTCGTCGACGGCCTGGTGAAGGAGCTGATGGTTGGGGACGCGTGCGAGAAAGTGGACGCCCTGAACGGTCGCCTGTCCGAACTCCTGACGAAGAGAAAAGCGTTCGAGGCGGCGACCCAGAAGCCCGAGGAGCCTAAAGCCGAAGAAGCGTCCGGCGCCGCCCCGAAGAAGGCGGACGACTTTGACATGATGAACATGATGGACAACGTGTCCGACGGGGACGACTACGAAGACGACGAGGACGGGTACGACTTCATGTGAGAACACAGAATATTAAAAAAAAAAAAGACAAATTTATATAGTATGTTTTAAGACTCTCATTTTCAATCAATTACTATTTCAAATCCAACCCTGGTCCTATCTTGATTTTTTAATTTGATTTTTTAATTTCGTTTCGTCGTTGATGATTGTCAATCATCACAGAGGAATTATTATATGATATGAGCGAGAGAACAGTTTGAAGTTTCATTTGTGGACGGCGGAAAAGCACCATAAGTTTTCATTCTTATCTTCGTATATATTTTAAACACTTTTTCATTCTGGTCACAGTTCTTTAAGTCGTACATCTCTTCTCCCACCCGCGTCACCCAGCGCCATATGATAAGTTTAACATATATGTAGTATTTGATTTAAAATGAGAGTCTTAAAACATACTATATATTTTGTTTTTTTATATATATAATATTGTTCGAAAACGAATTACCTACCGGTGGCGCACGATGATCTCTCCGCCAGGCTGCATGTCGCAGAACCACGGCCGGGCGTAGTTTACAAAAAGGGCCGCCCGCTTCACGCTGGGGCTGGAATTCGCAAGGCCAAAGTGCATGATTCGCGCGTCGAAGAGGATGGCGTCACCCGCCTTTACGTGGGGCCGAATGCACCGGTCGTTCAGGAACCTGCGCTCGTGGGCAGGTTGCCGCCCCCCGGCGGCCAGACCGCGCGCGGCCTCGTTCTTGTGCGAGCCCACCAGGAACGCCGTTTGGCCCACTTGAAAGTCCAACTCTCGATCGGTGGCCAGGGCGGGAAGAAACATGACCAGGTAGTGCGGAGGCAGGTGCACGTGCTCGTACAAGTGTTCGCTGTCCACGTGCAGCACCTGGTCTTCCACCGGACCGTTCCCGGGAAGGGACACGACCGCGCCCAGCTCTTGGCTTTCTAAAAGGCTGCTGCTTCTCCGGAGCATGGTTTGCGACTTTCGCTCTTCGATCCACTCTTTCCCCATCTTCATCTCGCCCGGGAGGCAGGCTTCCTCCAGCACCGCAATCAGCGACGGGTCGTGGCGCAGCGCTTCCCCGTGCTCTTTCGAAAAATTAGACACGTGCTCCCCCCGGCGCAGCGTAAACTTGTCCCCGTGCCCCCGGACAAACTGGGCATCGACGGCAGCGTACCCTTCGAAGTCCGCGTCCACGGGGGGGTGTGGAAACAGGGACAGGCCTTTCTCGCGCTCCAGCCGCGCAACGCCATCTTCCATGTCTCGCACCGCGGCCTGCCCGCCATCGACCACGGTGCCGGAAGAAAAGTAAGAGGGAATGATGCATATTCCGTACTCCCTCAAATTGTCCACGGCCCGCCGGTGACTCTGCAGCGACAAACAGCCCGCCTCAATTTCCCCCACCGGCCGGCTGACCACGCACTTCTCCACGGCCTCGGCCTCGTGGTCGAACGCCCGGCCGTCGGAGGACAGCGTGTTGGTCTGCACGGTCGAACGCCTGCGGATCACGGTTATGCTCGCGCTCTTTGGCGACGGCACGGAGAAAAGCGTTTCCGCCTGCCACCCCCCATTCTGGGCCTTGACGATGGGCGACAAGGATGCCCCTGAGAAAACATTCGCCCCACCGTTGTTGCTAGCGTTTTCCACGAAAAACGTGCTTCCCCCACCCACCAACAAACGCCTCACGCTTTTCACGAGGGTGTCGACGCTGCACGCGGCAACACCCGGCATGTGAATGGTGGAGAGGATTACCCCGTCAAATACAGTTCCCGTCCGACCGGGCGACCGAAACACTTCACCGCCCAAGGACACGCCACTGTACCCAAGGGACACCGTCTTGGCCAGCCTGGCAACGAGCCGTTCGTACAAGGCCGGCGCCGCGCCCGGCCGTTCGTGAACGACGTCCAAGTACAAGACCCTTGGGGTTATCGTGCGGCGCTTGCCCACGAGGTCCTCCACGATACTAACCGATTTGCAATTGGACAATATGGCAGTCGCCATCGCGGCAGCAAGCGTTTCTACGCCTTTCAAACCCCCCCCATTTCCCCCATCGCTTTCCCCGTCGGTATCACTATCGCTACTGCTCCCAAACAGGTCGTCTTCTTCGACCGCAAACGTCGCCATTATATATACTACACCCCACTTCACTTTCTCCCCCCTCCGGAAAGTCAACTCAAAATCAAACCAACGTTCCTTTTCAGGTCAAGATTGGAAAAGGAAGACAAAAAAGAAAGAGTTGTAGACATTATGTATTTTATAAATTTTTTAATCTTTTTATACACAAGCATTCATGTGACAAACATGTTGCTTTTTGTTCTTTCCAAGGGGGTTTATTATTATTACTTCTTACATTTCTTCTTCTTACTTTTCTTCTTCTTCTTTTTCTTCCTTCCTTCTTCTTCTTCTTCTTTCGCGCAAAAATCTTTCGTTAATTAAGGAGTTTAATACAATATTATGTTTAGAAATAATACAATTTAATAATATTGTAGAATGTTAAATTAAGATATTTATATTCTTGATGATGAATTATATTTCCTTATTGTTTATTATTACACAAAAAATTATTAAAAAAAAAAAGAAGAAAGAAG
>Ga0099797_100706_pt1 | contig 20334 bp, 19 predicted proteins | sample Uncmet_Sort48C_1_FD_89871 | JGI IMG/M metagenome (GOLD analysis project Ga0099797, IMG submission 89871) | Marine eukaryotic communities from CALCOFI LINE 67, Pacific Ocean - C012_Sort48C_1 | ecosystem: Environmental > Aquatic > Marine > Oceanic | place: Pacific Ocean: Monterey Bay | collected...
TTTTTACAAACTTTTGTATAACAATTAATATATGGGTCTTTCACTCGGAGCAGTGAATGATTAAAAGAAATCAAAGAATCCTAACTAAGGCTTACTATGTCTATTGAACCTGAAATAACTCAAGAATTGATTGAAAATCACGGCTTAAACTCTGAAGAATATAAAAGGTTAACAGAAACCATTGGCCGTATTCCAACATATACAGAATTAGGTATATTTTCAGCGATGTGGAATGAACACTGTTCATATAAGTCGTCAAAAAAATGGCTGCGAACATTGTCAACTGAAGGACCACAAGTAATTTGTGGACCAGGAGAAAATGCAGGAATTGTCGATATAGGAGATGGAGATGCAATTGTTTTCAAAATGGAAAGTCACAATCATCCATCTTACATAGAACCATATCAGGGCGCAGCAACTGGTGTAGGTGGAATATTAAGGGATGTATTTACAATGGGAGCTCGTCCAATAGCAGCCATGAATTCCTTATCATTCGGGGAGTTTGATCACCCAAAGACAAAAAGTTTAATCAATGGTGTGGTTGAAGGCGTTGGTGGTTATGGAAATTGCTTTGGTGTCCCAACTGTAGGAGGAGAAGTTAGATTTCATTCAGCATATAATGGTAATTGCTTAGTAAATGCATTTGCTGCAGGAATAGCTAAAACTGATAGTATCTTTTACTCTGCTGCATCAGGTGTTGGCATGCCAGTGGTCTATTTAGGTGCTAAAACAGGTCGTGATGGTGTTGGTGGTGCAACAATGGCATCAGCTGAATTTGACGACACTATCGAAGATAAAAGGCCAACGGTTCAAGTTGGCGACCCATTTACTGAAAAACGACTGATGGAAGCGACTTTGGAGCTGATGCAGACAGGTGCAGTAATTTCGATACAAGATATGGGTGCAGCAGGCTTAACTTGTTCCGCTGTTGAAATGGGCGATAAAGGGAATTTAGGCGTAAAACTTAACTTGGAAGATGTCCCCCAACGGGAAGAAAACATGACAGCATATGAAATGATGCTTTCTGAAAGCCAAGAACGAATGTTAATGGTTCTCAAACCAGAACTTGAAAATATTGCTCGTGCAGTATTTGAAAAATGGGATTTGGATTTTGCAATAGTTGGTGAAACTATAGCAGAAGATCGCTTTCTTGTAATTCATAATGGAAAAGTTAAAGCGGATTTGCCTCTTAAAGCTCTTTCTGGGACTGCCCCTGAATATGATCGACCTTGGGTTGAAACTCCCAAAGCTAAAGAATTGAAAAATATTCCTGATATAGATCCAATAAAAGGTCTCCTATCAATTCTTGGAAGTGCGAATTATGGCTCTAAATCATGGGTTTATGAACAATACGATACTATGGTAATGGCAGATACATTAATCCATCCTGGTTCTGACTCAGGCGTTGTTCGTATACATGGATCAAATAAAGCCGTAGCTTTTACTTCTGATGTTTCACCAAGGTACTGTAAGGCAAATCCATTTGAAGGTGGCAAGCAAGCGGTAGCAGAAGCTTATAGGAATTTATCAGCAACCGGTGCAAAGCCACTAGCCACAACTGATAATATGAATTTTGGGAATCCAGAAAAACCAGAAATAATGGGGCAATTTGTTGGTTGCATCAAAGGCATAGCAGAAGCTGTTTCTATCTTAGATATGCCAATCGTATCTGGAAATGTTTCACTTTATAATGAAACAGATGGAAGTGCTATATTACCTACGCCAACAATTGGTGCTGTTGGTTTGTTAAATAATATTAATGAAATAATTCAATATAAACCAAATGATGGTAATGAATTAGTTTTAATTGGAATTACTGATGGCCATCTAGGCCAATCAGCATTGATGAAAGAACTATTTAATAGAGAAGAAGGCGATGCTCCAACAGTTGATCTTCATGCAGAAAAAATTGCAGGAAACTTTGTTCGAGCTTGTCACAAACAAAAGCTTATAACTGCAGCACATGATATATCTGACGGTGGGATTGCTACCGCAGCTGTAGAAATGGCTATGGCAGCTAATATTGGTGTGTCTTTGATAGATGGTAATACTGGGTGGTATTTTGGTGAGGATCAAGGAAGGTACCTTCTCGCTTGTGAAGATAGTAATGCGCTTATAAAAGCCGCAGAACTTGCAGGTGTTCCAGCTCAAACTATAGGACGCTTTGGTAATGAAGAAATAAAGTTAGGTTCCGCAGTAATTAAACTTAACGATGTTACTGAAGTTCATGAAACAATATTAAAATCATTAGTAAACTGAGAATTAATTTGGAGAAACTTAATGGCAATTGAAGCTAGCGTAATAGAAAATTTAATTAGAGAAGCTTTTCCAGATGCAGATGTATCTGTGGACGGCGCTGATGGAGTTCATATGTCTGCAATTGTATCTTCATCTCAATTTGCTGGCAAATCTATGATAAATCAGCATAGAATGGTATTTTCTGCTCTTAAAGGAAAAATGGATGGCCCAAATGGCGAGCTACATGCTCTAGCACTTACAACAAAAATAAAAGAAGAGTAAAATTTTAAATCTTATATGCTTGTAACAAAAATTAACTATACTAAATATATAATAAATTATTAGGAAATTAAAATGTCTGATACAGCTCAATCAACGATAAAAGAAACAATAGAAAAAAATGATGTTGTACTATTCATGAAGGGCACATCTTCAATGCCTCAATGTGGATTTTCAAGCCGTATAGCAGGCGTATTAAATTTCTTAAACATTTCGTGGCTAGATATTAATGTTCTTGCTGATGAAAATATACGTCAAGGAATAAAAGATTTTTCAGATTGGCCAACAATTCCACAAATGTATGTAAAAGGCGAATTTGTTGGCGGCTGCGATATTATTACTGATATGATGCTTACTGGCGAACTTGATAAACTATTAGAAACAAACAATATAAAATTTGATAAAGATGCTGCTGACAAAGTAAGAGAAGCAAATTCATAGGAAGATTTATATAAAATAGAACTACATCTACCATTTAATTTCGTAGTTAATAATAATATACTTAACAATTAAGATAATCTCTTATTTCTAGAGAAGACTTTTTAATATCTACTATTACATAAAGAACAAATCTAGATTTACACTAGTGATTTAACCTTATTAAGCATAAAGCTTATTGTTGCTTTGGCTTCATCTATTTCAAGCTGAACAGTTTCTAGGTTTATTTGATTATTATCAGTGTCTTTATCAGATGATATATGTTGATTTGATATTTGAGATTTTAGATTTGAAATTTCTAATTCAGCGGCTTTTAGTTTTGTATCTAATATTGAATTATGCTTCGAAATTTCAGAATCTGGTGCTTCAGAATATGAGGCATCATTTCTCTTACTAAGCTTTTCTTCACTTGCAGCAGTACGATCTGCTAAAAGTAGCCCTGCCATTAGCAGCATTCTACTTTCTGTAATACGAGCTCCTGCACTTTCAAGCTTTTGGGCTTCTTCATCAAGCATCAAAGCTGCAGTTTTGAGATAATTTTCCTCACCTTCCTGACAGACAACATCAAATGATCTACCACCAATTTTTATTGTAACCTGTGACATATCTACTCCTCAACCAGATCTTTAAGTTGATCTAAAATATTTTGAACTTCATTAATATCTCTCTGGTGCTGATTTTTTAGCTCTTCATAGTCATTATCTGAAAGAGGCGCACTTTCAATATTTGATGTATCTGTGAATCCAAATTCAGGTTCTTTATCTTTAATTAATGACTGCTGCAATTCTTCAATTTGTGATTTTAAAATATTATTTTCATCTTTTAATTCTGATATCAAATTTTCATTTTCATATTTATTTTTACTCAAATCTTCAATCCGATTTTGTATTGAACTAATAGCAATTTCAAAATCTTTTTTTAACACAGGTATTTGAGTCATTTCCGCCTCTTCCGTACACGAATCATTAATAGTAAGTACTTTTAATCATTTTATACGTTTTAATTAGAATATTGCACAAAAATAATAGTTTATAAGTGTTTGCAATCTTGACCGACCATACACACATATCATACGAGTGTTACATACCTTAGCTGCTTGGAGACCATTGTGAACATTTCGGAAATTAAATTAAAACACCCAAAACATTGGAGAAATTCCTCAGCAATAAGAATATTAGCTGCAGATGCAGTTCATGCTGCTGCATCAGGGCATCAAGGAATGCCAATTGGAATGGCCGATGTTGCAACTGTTTTATTTCAAAATCATTTAAAATTTGATGCAAAAAACCCTGACTGGGCAGACAGAGATAGATTCATTTTATCAGCTGGGCATGGCTCAATGCTCATATATTCACTTTTGCATCTGACCGGTTACGAAGACATGACAATGGAAGAAATTAAAAACTTTCGTCAATGGGGCGCAAAAACAGCGGGCCATCCTGAATATGGTCACGCAAAAGGAATAGAAACAACAACTGGTCCCCTTGGACAAGGAATTTCAAATGCTGTTGGTTTTGCAATGGCAGAACAATCCCTTCAATCTCGATATGGCAAAAAAATCGTAGACCATTACACATATGTGATTGCAGGTGATGGTTGTCTAATGGAAGGCGTTAGCCAAGAAGCCATTACATTAGCTGGCAAACAGAAACTTAATAAATTGATAGTAATGTGGGATGATAACAATATCTCAATTGATGGAGAAATAAATATTTCAGATATAACTGATCAACAAAAGCGTTTTGAGTCCGCTGGATGGTCTGTATTTGCAATTAATGGTCATGATCCCCATGAAATAGACATAGCACTTACAAATGCAAAAAAAAGCACAAAACCCTCAATGATAGCATGTAAAACTACAATTGCGGTTGGTGTAGAAGGTGTTGAGAACACGGCTGGTGGGCATGGCTATAACATAAAAGATCCACAACTTGCACAAATGCGTGAACTATATGAATGGCCTTATCCAAAATATGAAATACCGAACGATGTAAAAGATGCATGGCTCGAAATTGGATCTAAAGGTTCAATATCTCGTAATGAATGGAATGAGCGTTTTTTAAATTTATCAAAGTCTAAACAAGCTGATTTTAACCGTGTTATGAATTTAGAAACCCCTAAAAAACTATCAGCTGCCATAAAACGCTTAAAGAAAGAAATTTCTGAAAATATGCCAAAAATGGCTACCAGGAAATCAAGCCAAACTGCTCTAGAAGTAATCAATCCAATCATGCAAGAAACAATTGGTGGTTCAGCTGATTTAACTGGATCAAACAATACAATTACTAAAGGAATGAAATGGTTTGATGCTGATAACCGCGATGGTCGGCATGTAGCATATGGTATACGAGAACATGGTATGGCTGCTGCAATGAATGGTATGGTATTACATGGTGGAGTTAGACCATATGGTGGAACATTTATGTGTTTTACAGATTATGCACGTCCATCTATGAGGCTTGCTGCATTAATGCAAATACCAGTTGTATATGTATATACTCATGACAGCATTGGCTTAGGTGAAGATGGGCCAACACATCAACCTGTCGAACATTTAGCCATATCTCGCGCAACGCCAAATACTTGGGTGTTTCGTCCAGCTGATACAGTTGAAACCGCCGAAGCTTGGGAACTTGCGGTTACTACTAAAACAACTCCATCAGTACTTTCTTTGACAAGACAAGGCTTACGAACAGTGAGAACAAAACATACAAATAAAAACATGGTAAGTATGGGTGCGTATGTTTTAGCTGATGCAGTAGCTAAGAGAAAAGTTATTCTAATAGCTTCTGGTTCTGAGGTGGAAATAGCTTTAGATGCCAAAACCCAATTGGAGTCTGAAGGTATAGGTACAAGAGTAGTCTCTATGCCTTGTATGGAGCTATTTGCAGAGCAAGATGAAACTTATCGTAAGCGTGTTCTTCCAGCCGGCCCAGTTCGCGTTGGAATTGAAGCAGCTGTTCAGCAAGGGTGGGATAAATGGCTCACAGGTGAAAGAGGCAAACATAACAAATCTGCTTTTATTGGAATGGATAGCTTTGGTGCATCTGCACCAGCTGAAGAGTTATATCTAAAATTTGGAATCACTGCTGAAGGCGTTATTAAAGCCGCCAAAGATCTCCTATAATAAAACAAAACAAAAATGTTACCGCTAACACATCATTTGTTAGCGGTAACATGTTGAAAATGTGTAATATTTGTCGATAATAACCTTTTAAATATAACTATTATCCTTTAAAAAACTAAACATACATACAAGATAATATCTTGTAATTCTTACGATGATCGGATGTTTGGATGACTATAAAAGTTGCAATTAACGGCATGGGTCGTATTGGCCGATCAACATTAGCAGCTATAATTGAAAGCGGCAGATCTGATATTGAAGTAATCTCAATTAATGCTCCTGCTCCAATCGAAACGCTTGTTCATTTAATGAAATATGACTCTGTTCATGGCCGTTTCCCTGGCGATATAAAAATAATTGGTAATAATATTGACGTTGGACGCGGCCCCATAGACATGCAAGCAACATATAACCCTGCAGAATTAAACTGGGAAGGTATAGATGTACTCTTGGAATGTACTGGCGTACATAATTCAAAAGAAGCATCCATGATCCATTTAGAAAATGGTGCGAAAAGAGTATTATTATCTGCTCCTGGAAAAAATGTAGATAAAACTATTGTTTATGGCGTTAACCATAACCAGCTTTCAAAAAATGATCTTATAGTATCGAACGCCTCTTGCACAACGAACTGTCTAGCACCAATTGTAAAAGTATTGAACGATGCCATTGGTATAGAAAATGGAATAATGACAACTATTCATTCATACACAGGTGATCAACCAACATTAGACAAAAAGCACACTGATTTATATAGATCAAGAGCTGCAGCGATGAGCATGATACCCACTTCAACTGGAGCAGCTAAAGCAGTTAGTCTTGTTTTACCTGAACTAGCAGGAAAATTAGACGGATCAGCGATAAGAGTTCCCACACCTAACGTATCATGCGTAGATTTAACATTTCAAGCAAGTAGAGATACAAACATTGAAGAAATAAACGCAGCAGTAAAGAAGGTAGCAGAAACATCTATGAAGGGTGTATTAGATTATGATCCAGAGCCAAAAGTATCCATAGATTTTAATCATGACACTCACTCTTCAAATTTCGCACCAGCTCAAACAAAAGTTTTAAATAACCGTTTAGTAAGAGTGTTAAGTTGGTATGATAACGAATGGGGTTTTTCTTGCAGAATGGCTGATACTGCAATTGCAATGGGCAAACTATTATAAATAGTTACTTTAGACACAAAAAAATATTACTCTTGGATTAGAATATTCAAAAATAAAATAGTAATAACTGGAGATAGCGAATGGCATTACGCACATTAGATGATTTTAATCTAAAAAATAAAAATATTCTGATACGTGTCGATATGAATGTTCCCATTCATAATGGGCAAGTAACAGATTCCACTAGGCTTTCACGGGCAGTACCAACAATACTAGAGGTGCTAGAAAAAGGTGGTAAACCAATACTTTTATCACATTTTGGACGCCCTACTCGTGGATTTGACTTAACAATGTCAACTCAACAAGCCGTTACCGCATTATCAAATAGATTGAAAAAGCGCGTTCATTTTGCTTCATCATGTATTGGCGAAACTGCACAATTAGCCGTAAATACATTACCAGCAGGAGATGTGCTATTACTAGAAAATACCCGTTTCCATCAGGGTGAGAAAAAAAATGATCCTGAATTTGCTGCTGAATTAGCAAAGCTAGGCGATATATTTGTATCAGATACTTTTTCCACTGCACACAGGGCACACGCGTCTGTTGAAGCATTAGCACGTATAATGCCTAGTTGTGCAGGAAGACTTATGGAAGAAGAAATATCAAGATTAGAGAATGCATTAAGTTCACCAAAAAAACCTGTAATGGCAGTAGTTGGTGGCGCAAAGGTATCTTCCAAATTGCTTTTATTGGAAAACCTAATAAGCCCAATGGATAAAATTGTAATTGGTGGTGGAATGGCTAATACATTTTTAGCTGCTAAAGGATATAATATAGGCCAATCTTTGTGCGAACATGAAATGCAAGATACTGCGCGCTCAATAATGGAAAATGCAAAAAAAATGAATTGCGAAATAATATTGCCCATTGATATTGTTGTAGCAAAAGAATTTGCCGCAAATACAAATTGTGAAACCTTACCAGCGGACGCTTGCCCTGCTGATTCAATGATTTTAGACGCAGGATCTCAAACAATTAAACTTATTCATGAACACTTGAAACATACAAAAACAGTTATATGGAATGGGCCTTTAGGAGCATTTGAAGTTCCTCCATTTAATAAAGCTACAGACGCTGCTGCAAAGTATGTTGCAGAATTAACTCAATCTGGAAAGATATTATCAGTTGCAGGTGGTGGTGACACAGTTTCAGCACTCAATGGTAGTGGGTCTGCAGATAAGTTTACATATATTTCAACTGCAGGCGGAGCATTCCTCGAATGGCTTGAAGGTAAAACTTTACCTGGGGTTGCAGTTTTAATATCTTAAAATAAATAAAGGGCAGAATAAAATATGGCGCATTATGAAAAATTACAAAAAATCATAAGTGGAAATGGCTTCATTGCTGCCTTAGATCAAAGCGGTGGATCCACACCAAAAGCACTGTTGCAATATGATGTAGACCAAAATTATTATACAAATGACACAGAAATGTATGATCAAATACATTCTATGAGAGCACGTATAGTTTCTTCACCATCATTTAATTCAAAGAATATAATTGGTGCCATATTGTTTGAAATGACTATGAACAAACAAATAAATGGAAAAGCATCTGCAACATATTTATGGGAAGACCTTGGTATTGTTCCATTTTTAAAAATAGACTCAGGCTTGGAACCTGAAGAAAATGGTGTTCATTTATTGAAAGATATTTACGAAATAGATAGAAAGCTAGAGGTTGCTGTTTCTAAAGGAATATTTGGAACAAAGATGAGATCAGTAATAAACTCAGCATCAGAAATAGGTATCAATGAAGTTGTAGAGCAACAATTTAAGATTAGTGAACAAATAAATAAATATAACTTAGTTCCCATTATTGAGCCTGAGATAACCATATCAATTGCCGATAAGGAAAACGCAGAAAAAATTCTTATGAGATCTATTTTGAATAATTTAGATGAATTACCAAAAGATTCAAAAGTAATATTAAAGCTATCATTGCCAGAAATTATGAATTTTTACTTACCATTACTTAATCATCCAAACGTATTACGTGTTGTTGCACTTTCAGGCGGATACAATCAAAGAAATGCATTGGATAAATTACGATGCAATAATGGAATGATAGCAAGCTTTTCAAGAGCCTTAACTGAAGGTTTAAGTATTAATCAAAACGATGATGAATTTAATTCAATAATTGATAAATCAATTCATGATATCGCAACAGCTTCAAAAATTTAAAATAAATACAAATTGATTCGATTAGGGATTCACAAACAGAATCACATCTGTCATAATAGCTTTAAGCAGGAATAAATATCTGCAACGAGGTGAGAATGGCATATAGACGATCACAAAAAGTTGGATTGAGCACAGCACTATTTTTTGCATTATTTTTAGCACTTACAAGTTACTTTGTTTTTGCAGCAATTCAGGGTGATTATGGCCATATTAAGAGAATACAGGTAGAGTACGAAGAAAGACGTCTTGTTCTTCGGCTTGAGGCGCTAAAATTAGAACGCGAACAACTAAAAAATAAAACCTATAGATTGTCTGATGGTTATTTAGATCTTGATTTATTAGATGAACGCGTTCGAAAAGTATTAGGAATGGCTCGGGTAAATGATGTCATTATACGCTAAGTAATTGTATTTATACATATTAATACAAACTTAACATGCAAGACAATAATTTATAAATTCTGCGTGCCTTTTGCTTTACAATAGATTATAATAATAGTTCAATATTAAACCTTTTAAGGGATCTATCGATATGGCAAAAGCTAAAAAGAAAGCTAAAGCAAATATATCAGCCGATGAATTGCATAAATATTATCGCGAAATGTTATTAATTCGACGTTTTGAAGAAAAGGCTGGGCAATTATATGGCATGGGCCATATAGGTGGATTTTGCCATTTATATATCGGACAAGAAGCTGTTGTCGTCGGACTTGAAGCAGCTGCAAAAGAAGGCGATAGCAGATTAACTTCATATCGTGATCATGCCCATATGCTAGCATGTGGCCTTGATCCTAAAGGAGTTATGGCTGAGCTGACTGGTCGAAAAGATGGTCTATCTAAAGGTAAAGGCGGCTCTATGCATATGTTTAGCAAAGAGAAAAAGTTCTATGGAGGCCATGGAATTGTCGCCGCTCAAGTCCCGATCGGAGCTGGGTTGGCTCTAGCCAATAAATACAGAGGTGAAGATACTGTCACTTTTACATATTTTGGAGATGGTGCAGCAAATCAAGGGCAAGTCTATGAAAGCTTTAACATGGCGGCTCTTTGGAAACTCCCAGTGATTTTTGTAGTAGAAAACAATAGATACGCTATGGGAACAAGCCTGCAACGCGCAGCCTCTACTCCTGATTTTTATACAAGAGGAGAAGCATTTGGAATTGCTGGAGCAGTTGTAGATGGGATGGATGTGTTAGCAGTAAAAGCCGCTGGCGAGCTAGCAGTAGAACACTGTCGCGCAGGAAATGGTCCCTTTGTATTAGAGGTAAAAACTTACCGGTATCGGGGTCATTCAATGTCAGATCCAGCTAGATATCGCTCTAAAGAAGAGGTAAAAAATGTTAAGGATAATCAAGATCCGATAGACATGGTTAAAGAAATGTTGACCCAAGGTGGCCATTCTACTCAAGATGACCTTAAGATAATTGATAAAGATATAAAGAAAATCGTTCAAGAGTCTGCAGATTTTGCAATCGCAAGCCCAGAACCTGACCTAAACGAACTTTACACAGATATTTTGGTTTAAGGAGTAGAACCTATGACAATCAATATCCTTATGCCAGCATTATCACCTACTATGGAAGAAGGCACTCTAGCAAAATGGTTAGTTAAAGAAGGTGATATCGTTCAAAGCGGTGATATCATGGCAGAAATTGAAACAGATAAAGCTACAATGGAATTTGAAGCTGTGGATGAGGGAACAATTGGTAAAATCTTAATTCCAGAAGGTACTGAAAATGTAACCGTTAATACTGCCATAGCAATTTTATTAGAAGATGGTGAAAACCTTTCAAATCTTAATGAAGTATCTTCACCAGACGCGGCTGATAAATTAGAAAAAACAATAACTTTAACAGAAAATGTAATTTCTAAAGATATTATCGAACAGTCAACAAAAATATCAAATAAATATATTGAATCAGAATTAATACCTGATGGAACAACATTTACACCAACTACAGTTCGTGATGCATTACGAGATGCAATGGCTGAAGAAATGCGATCAAATGATAATGTATTTCTTATGGGCGAAGAGGTTGCAGAATATGAAGGTGCATATAAAGTTTCTCAAGGGCTTCTTGATGAATTTGGGGACAAACGTATCATTGATACTCCCATTACTGAACATGGATTTGCTGGTATTGCTGTAGGTGCTGCATTTGGTGGCTTAAATCCCATTGTTGAGTTTATGACTTTTAATTTTGCTCTACAAGCAATGGACCATATCATAAACTCTGCTGCGAAAACCCTTTATATGTCTGGCGGACAAATGGGTGCTCCTATGGTATTTCGAGGTCCAAATGGAGCAGCTTCAAGAGTTGGTGCTCAACATTCTCATTGCTTTGCTGCTTGGTATGCTCAAATTCCAGGACTTAAAGTAGTCATGCCATATTCAGCAGCTGATGCAAAAGGTCTATTAAAATCAGCCATTCGAGATCCTAACCCTGTAGTATTTTTAGAAAATGAAATGTTGTATGGGCGTACTTTTGAAGTACCTGATTTAAAAGATTTCACAGTACCAATTGGGAAAGCAAAGATTTGGCGTGAAGGTTCTGATGTCACTTTGGTAAGTTTTGGGATTGGAATGCAATATGCACTTGAAGCCGCTGAATTATTAGAAGCAGACGGCATATCAGCTGAGGTTATTGATTTGCGGACTATAAGGCCAATAGATTATGATACATTGATTAATTCAATAAAGAAAACAAATCGCTGTGTAACAATTGAAGAAGGATTTCCTGTTGCCTCAATAGGCAATCATCTTTCTGCAGTAATAATGGAACGTGCATTTGATTACCTAGATGCACCAGTAATTAATTGCACAGGTAAAGATGTACCAATGCCATATGCAGCAAACCTTGAAAAGCTTGCTCTTGTCACTACACAAGAAGTGATAGAAGCCGTAAAGCAAGTAACTTATAAATAGGAGAACAATTATGCCAATAAATATTCAGATGCCGGCTCTTTCTCCTACAATGGAAGAAGGCACACTTGCAAAATGGTTAGTTAAAGAAGGCGATTCAGTTGAAAGTGGCGATGTGATGGCCGAAATTGAAACTGACAAAGCGACAATGGAATTTGAAGCCGTTGATGAAGGTGTTATTGGAAAAATAATTGTACCAGAAGGATCAACTGGCATTAAAGTAAATGAAATAATCGCCATTTTGTTAGAGGATGGAGAAGATTCTTCAGATATCGAAACTAATGACGCTGAAAATAAACAAGATGTGGTAGATATCATTAAAAATGATGAAAAAATTCCAGTCGTAAAATCAGAAAAAACTGGTTTAAGCTCATCAAAAGAGAGAATTTTTGCAACACCATTAGCTAGACGCATAGCTAAATATACTAATGTAGATCTAGCTAATATAAAGGGATCTGGGCCTTATGGACGAATTGTAAAAGCTGATGTTCAATCAAACAATGTCAACGCTTCAGAAAAAAGGCCCATAACTCAAATAACAAGTTCTGTAACATCTGAGACAATAAAGACCATGTACAAAGATAGAGAATTTGCTGAAATACCACTTGATGGAATGCGAAAAGTCATAGCAAACAGACTGACTGAAGCAAAGCAAACAATACCTCACTTTTATCTTCGTAAATCTGTTAATTTGGATAAACTATTAATTATCAGATCTGAAATGAATGCTGGATTGATAGATCAAGGCATAAAAATATCTGTGAATGATTTTATAGTAAAAGCAAGTTCACTTGCTTTACAAGACATACCACAAGCAAATGTAGTTTGGGCTCAAGACCGAATATTACAAATGACTTCCTCAGACGTTGCTGTTGCAGTATCTGTTGAAGGCGGGTTATATACTCCAGTTATTTTTGATAGTGAGAAAAAGACGCTTTCATCGTTATCCTTGGAAATCAAAGATCTTGCATCTCGCGCAAGAGATAAAAAACTTTTACCAAATGAGTATCAGGGTGGCAGTTTCGCTATATCTAACCTTGGCATGATGGGTATTGAAAATTTTGACGCAGTTATAAATCCACCACATGGATCTATCCTAGCAGTTGGAGCGGGCACAAAAAAACCTATAGTAAAAGAAGATGGAACTTTAAGCGTTGCAACAGTAATGTCCTTAACATTGTCTGTTGACCATAGAGCTATTGACGGAGCACTAGGTGCAGAATTTTTAGCAAAAATTACAAATTACTTAGAAAACCCATTAACTATGTTAGTTTAATAATATCTAATATCTATTTATAAATATCATAATAGGATATTATTTTATGAAGTCTCTTCACAACCTTCAAAAAATTGATCCATTGTTTGAGAGGGCTGGTCACAGCCAGCTTCCCCAACAATTAATCCAGGCACTCCTGCTACAGTTTTGCAAGGTGGTATATCTTTTAAAACAACAGAACCAGCTGCAATTTTAGAACAATATCCTACAGTAATATTTCCTAATATTTTAGCACCAGCACCAATTAAAACACCGCTTTCAATCGTAGGATGCCTATCCCCATCAGCTTTACCAGTTCCGCCAAGCGTAACTGAATGTAACATTGATACATTATCACCAACACGAGATGTTTCACCAATTACAATTGAATGGGCGTGATCCATCATGATACCGCAACCCAAAACAGCCCCTGGATGTATATCAACGCCAAAAACTTCCGAACACCTCATCTGAATAAAATATGCTATCTCTTTTCGATCATTTTTCCATAGCCAGTGAGAAACTCTATAAGCTTGTAATGCCTGATAACCTTTAAAAAAAAGCATTGGTTGCAGCATTTTATGGCATGCTGGATCACGATCAAAAACAGCAACCATGTCTGCTCTTGCAGATAATGCAATCGAGTCGTCTTTAGATAAAACTTCATCAACAATTTCGCGTAGAATTTGTGCTGGCATTTCTTCTGCAGATAATTTTAATGATATTCTATAACTAAGAGCTTTTCTAAAAGTACTATGGTGAAGTATGGATGAATGTACCATTCCACCCATTAAGGGTTCTGCTAGTATTAATTTAGAAGCCTCACTTTTAATTCGGCCCCAAACAGGATCTACACTTTGAAGGCTTTTTGATGGATTAGACATTGTATTCTTCCAAAGTTTTAACAAATATTATGTTTCTTTAATCTAAACATCTTCTTGAAGCTAGTGTTATTGAGTATTTTCTTAATGATAGATTTATGTATTATTCCTGATTATAAGAGCTAATATAGCTTTATTTAGTGTTTCTTTTATTTTAAATTTAATAAGTCTAATTAGGTGTTCGAAGTGTCAAATATTCAAGATTATAAATGTTTTATAATTCATTTAAAGCGGGCAAAAAATCGTAAACCATATGTTGATAATATAATATCAAAATTAAATATGACATCAGAAATTATAGATGCTGTTGATGGTAGATTACTAACTGATAAGAATATTTTAAAACATTATAGCGAAACACCCTTATATAGACCCTCATATCCATTTAAGGTTAATAAAGGTGAGGTTGGGTGTTTCCTAAGCTTCAGAAAAGCTTGGCAGAAAATAGTAGATCAGAAATTATCTGCTGGATTAATATTTGAAGATGACGTTAGTTTAAATCTTGATACTTTCAATGAAAGTCTGACTTCAGCTTTAAAATGGATAGACGAATATGGTTATATTCAATTTCAAGTAAGAGATATTCCAAAAAACTCAAAGTCTATAAAGTCTTATCAGGTAATACACCTTCTAAAACCAATGCCGACTTTATTACGATGTTCTGCCCAATTAGTTAGCTATTCTACGGCAAAAAAACTTTTGGAAATTACAAAAAAATTTGATAGGCCAGTTGACGGTTTGTTACAATTACATTGGAATACTAAAATAAATATTACCACAATATGTCCATCAGGAGTAATAGATAATACACATGCTTCTGGTGGCAGCAATTTATCTTTAAAAATTCCACTAGATCAAAGGCTAAAACGAGAATTCAATCGTATCAGGTATAGATATAATATAAAAAAATATACAAAAAAATACCATAAGATATGAGGCTATTGATATGATTTACTCACGTATTAGGGGTGGTTTAGGAAATCAGCTATTCCAATACTCTGTTGCTCGCAGTCTAGCTGACCAATTAGGAGTTAATCTTGGTTTAGATACAAGAGAATACAACAATTCAAGTAAATTTAAAATGGGGCTGTCTAATTTTAATATTCGTGCAGATTTAAATCCAGTTGGACTTATTAAACACAAAAAAGACGGCAAATTATCATATGCCATAGATCATTTATTAGGAAAGCATAAACATGTTTTTCATGAACGCTTTCTTAGTTTTGATAACCATGTTCTTACAAAGCCAGATGGAACATATCTAAAAGGGTATTGGCAATCTGAGAAATACTTCAATGATAAACAAAAGATAATGAATGATTTACAAATAATAAAGTCAGAAAACAAAAAAAACTTAGCCGTTAAAGCAAAAATTGAAAAATGTATTTCTATATCTTTACACATACGCAGAGGTGATTATGTATCCAATACCGCACATGGGACATGTGATTTATCTTATTACAGTAAGGCTGTAAAACATTTTATTAATTTATATGGAAAAAACTTAGAAATATTTGCATTTTCAGATGACCCTAGCTGGGTTAAAAATAATTTGAAATTACCTGTTAATATAAATTTTATAATGCATAATTATTCTAATAATAATTATGAAGATTTGCGTTTAATGTCATGTTGTAATCACAATATCATTGCAAATTCATCATTTTCTTGGTGGGGTGCATGGCTAAATAAAGATCCAAATAAGATCGTTATTGCACCAAAGCTTTGGTATGCAAATCAAAAGATAGAAAATAAAGATATAACGCCAAAAAATTGGCTTAGGATATAATAAAATTTATATCAAAAAGTATGGAATACTATATTGGACATCATCACCTAAACTCTTTAAAGATTGCATTATAAGTGGATATAAAGATGGTGTATTTAATCTAAAATGAAAAATACTTGGTCAAAACTTGATACATCTAGATCAAGAAATACATACGAATCCGATAAAAAAAAGTTTGGTTCATTTAAACCAAACTTATTACAAACAATAATGATATCGATTGGGCAAAAGACTTTTCTAAAAAGAGGCTTGTTAAGATCATATTACGCAAAAATTATAATGTCATTATCTTCAGGGCCGTTGGATGTTTTTTTTAGGGGATGTGCATTCAGACTGTGGAATGAACGTAATTTAATTGAATATGGCATTTTACTTGATCCAAACTATAACCATGAAGATATTGATTTTTTAATTAATGGAGCAAAAAATAATGCTAATTTTGTTGATATCGGATCTAATATTGGTCTTTATTCTCAACCACTCGCATTAGCTGCTCCGAAAGGTCAAACAATTTCAATTGACGCCAATCCGTTAATGAAATCACGATTAGATTTCAATAGGTCATCATCAAAAATATCAAATATAAATATGATTAACATAGCAGTAAGTGATAGAAATGGATCTGGGTCATTAAAAATACGCAAAGATGACATTGCAATTGTTGCTTTAGACGAAAGCATAGATGGAAATATTAAATACTCTACCTTGATTGAAGTATTAAGTATTAACAAAATAGATAAAATATACGGACTAAAAATAGATATTGAAGGGCACGAAGATAAAGCGTTAGTTCCCTTTCTGTTAAACGCCCCTAAAACATTATTGCCTAATAAAATTGTAATAGAACAGCCAACCAGAAATCAAGATTATCCAGGTTGTTTAAATGCTTTTGAAAAACTTAACTATAAATTAGTTGGTCGAAGTAAAAATAATTCATTTTATGAATTTGATGCACATGAAAGCAAATAACCAAGAACCCGCAATTGCCATAGTGCCTTATAGGTCATGGCCTATGTATAAACTATGGGCGCTTCCATTAGATAAACTAGAATGGCCACTGGGTAGACCACAGAGACTATTGAGTGGGAATTTAAGCAAATTAAGAGAAGACGACCATTTAATAACATTTCCAAGAAAGCCTGTTTTCTTTTTTTTTAGAAATAAAGTTCAAGCAAATATATCTTTAATGATTGTTGAACCTGATATAATTCATAAACACTATATACTTTTGGCAAAATACTTGAACTGGCGATTTTATAAAATTTTAACAAAAAATAAAGGTTTAATAAGAAATATCAAAAATGGAGAATTCTTTTATTTTGGGTCAACTTTTTTAACAAATATAAATGAAATTGATGTTAAAAAAAAACATATGGCATCTTTAATAGCATCATCTCAAAATCAACACCAAGGTCATAAATTAAGGCATCTAATAGTTGATTATATAAAAGAACTTGAAATTAACATAGCAGTTATCGGTAGAGGTTATAAACCCTTTGAAAAGAAAGAAGATGGATTGAAATCATATAAGTATTCAATAATTATTGAGAACTCATCTGAAACCGATTATTTTACTGAAAAAGTAATTGATGCTTGTTTGCTTGAAACAATTCCAATTTATTGGGGAGCGCCAAATATATCTAAATATTTTGATACCAGAGGATTTATTGTCTGTAAAAATATTCAAGAAATAAAATCTGCAATTAAAAAAATGAGTGACAAAGATTATGATTTAAAAAAAGAATATATAAAAAAGAATAAACAAACAGCACTTTATCATGCTGATTTCAAAAAACGCGCCGCTCAAATCATTAAAGATAACATTTTGGAATAATCTAATTTTTATTTTTTTCAATTTCACGCCATTTTGCAACATTCTTGTTATGTTCACTAAGGGTTTTGGCAAAAACGTGGCCGCCAGATCCATCTGCAACAAAAAATAGGAAATCAGTTTTTTCAGGATTAAGCGCAGCCTCTATTGCAAGCTTACCCGGGTTGCCAATAGCAGATGGGGGCAATCCTGAAAATTTTCTTGAGTTAAACTTAGTATTTCTTTCCAAGTCAGATTGCTTAATAGATCGCATATTCTTGGGGTTACCATTTGTAAATTCATATACGATCGTAGAGTCCATACCCAAAGGAATGCCAGATTTTAGTCTGTTCATTATTACCCCCGACACTAGCTTTAACTCTTTAATTTGAGATGTTTCTTTCTCAATAATTGATGCAATAATTATAGCATCTTTTTTAGAATTAAATGGCAAATCATTTGATCTTAATTTCCATGCATTATCTAATATATTATTTTGAGTATCAGACATTTTTTTCAGAATGCCCCTACGAGAGTCACCTTTTTGATATGAGTAAGTATTGGGAGCTAAGCTACCTTCAATTGGTAATGGCCCGATTTCACCTTCCAATTCTAAATTAGATTTTAATCTCTCTACAATTTGATATGAAGTAAATCCTTCAGGGAACGTAATTTGTTCATTTATTGACTTGCCTGAAGTGATTAGCTCCAGGACATCAAACATTGATGATTTACTTGGAATTAAATAATTACCGAATTTTAAATTATTATCTTGTTTAGCATATCTAGCCCATACATTAAAAATTATAGAATTATTTATTATTCCTAAATTTTCTAAATCAGCCGAAACACTTCTAAATCTATCGCCTTTTTTCACTTCAAAATTAACATCAGATTCTAGTGGACCCTCATTTTGATATTGGCTTTTTGCCCAATAAACTGAACCTGCAATAATCACAAAAATTACAATTAAAAAATTAACAAAGTTTGCAGCAAAATGGCGAGCTAACATTATATAGCTTTACCCATTACCAAAGAAGCATTTGTTCCACCAAACCCAAATGAATTTGACAAAACCACATTTATTTCACGTTCGACTGCTTCTAAAGGCGCTAAATTTAATACTGATGGAACAGGATCGAGTAAATTTAATGTGGGGGGCGCTATTTGATCTCGTATTGCCAATATACTAAAAATAGCTTCGACCGCTCCTGCAGCTCCTAATAGATGTCCAATTGCAGATTTAGTTGACGACATTGTTGCATTTCCAGATTTTGACCCAAGTAATCTTTCAACTGCTCCTAATTCAATTGTATCGGCCATAGTGGATGTGCCATGTGCATTAATATAATCAATTGCACTTGGTTCTAATCCAGCCCGCTTAATGGCTGCTTCCATAGAACGATATCCACCATTACCATCTGATGCTGGCGCCGTAATATGATGAGCATCTCCAGATAATCCATAGCCTAATATTTCTGCATAAATCTTTGCACCACGTTCGAGCGCATGTTCATACTCTTCAAGCACCAATACACCAGCACCCTCTCCCATAACAAATCCATCACGGTTCTGATCATACGGTCTTGATGCACTTTTAGGATCTTCACGATGAGCCGTTGAAAGAGCTTTACAAGCATTAAAGCCAGCAATTCCAATCTCACAAATAGGATTTTCAGCTCCACCAGCAAGCATAACATCTGCATCACCAAACTGTATTAATCTAGCCGCATCACCAATAGCATGCGCACCAGTCGAGCATGCAGTCACAACTGCATGGTTTGGTCCTTTAAAACCGTGTTTTATTGATACTTGTCCAGAAATAAGGTTTATCAAACATGAAGGAATGAAAAATGGTGAAACTCTTCTTGGGCCACGTTCTTGTAATGTAAGAGAAGTATCAGCAATTGTTGATAATCCACCAACGCCTGATCCTATCATCACTCCAGTTCTAAAAAAATCTTCTTCTTCTTTTGGAGACCAACCACTATCTGCTACGGCCATATCTGCTGCTGCAATACCATAAAGAATAAAATTATCTACTTTTCTGCGTTCTTTTGGCTCCATCCAATCTGATGGGTTAAAAGTACCATTGGAACCATCACCAAATGGTATCTCACAAGCGTAATTGGTTGCAAAATTATCTGCATTAAATCTAGTAATTGTATTCGCAGCATTTTCACCAGAAATTAAACGTTTCCAGGTTTCTTCCACACCACAAGCTAATGGTGAAACCATTC
>Ga0099797_100707_pt1 | contig 20322 bp, 19 predicted proteins | sample Uncmet_Sort48C_1_FD_89871 | JGI IMG/M metagenome (GOLD analysis project Ga0099797, IMG submission 89871) | Marine eukaryotic communities from CALCOFI LINE 67, Pacific Ocean - C012_Sort48C_1 | ecosystem: Environmental > Aquatic > Marine > Oceanic | place: Pacific Ocean: Monterey Bay | collected...
GGCCGTTGAGTCATGATCCACCGATGGGAGACTCGTGGTCGTCATTGTGGTGTCGTATGCTCTAGGGGGGGAATCGATTTTCGGGTGTTGTCATTTCTCGAAGAAATAAGGTAGGAGCGATGGGCACATCCGTTCTTGCTCTTCGGGATGTCTCTTCCGCGTCGTTCGAGAGTTGAAGCCCTGCGGGCGGTATGGCCACAGATTCCTCGTCTCTCGACGAAATCGAGTAGGAACGTGGCGCGAGGTCGTGCGGGGTCTTTTTCTTCTGTTCGTGGTGTCTCGGTATTATTCTGCTGTCGGTATGTTATAACCAGAACTGGCGCCCGCTGCCCGCGGGCGCCCCGAGGTGCGGCCGGGGGATCGAGGATTTCGCTCGCACTGAATCGCGGCGAGAGGAGAGGGGAAAAATGGGAGGGAGTGGCGCGCTCATATGTCGCGCGTTTGTAGCAGTTTGAATATAAGCCAGGCCGCGACTCGGAGGCCACTCGGGAGGCGTCGAATTCGCCATGTCGTCGCTTCGTATTCGAACCGCAGGGATGGAGTTTCCGCACGATCATGATCGTGCTGACATAACGCAAGGACCGAGCGACAGACTATGCAGCCAATACGACGGTCGATTGTTAGTCGTATCATGAGCATCGCAACCCACAACGATGCCGCGCAATCGATAGCGGCGAACGTTGCCGTCACCCAACGGCAAACCCCGCGTCGGAGTCCGGTCCGGGTCGCATTCATACGGCGACGGTTATGGTTTGGCTTTCGGTATTCGATAATATAGACTCGTAGAAAAGCGGAATGGCGCCGAAGAATCGCGATCGCGACGCTGGCCATAAGATCGCAATCGGATGGCATGAGTGATAGGGTTCCTATCGTCTCGAATCTGATCGGAGACGTTTCCAATTCCGCGCAAAGAGAGGGCCGCCGACGATTAGCCCCCTCAAAAACGAACGACACCACGCGCATCAGACTCGGTTCTTGGTGTAGATTATTGCCAATCCATACGTGAGGACCGAGGGAACCCGAGGCCAGGCGTCGGACAAACTGCAGAAAGCGCGGGCGTCCTTCTTGTAACGGCGCGAACTGGTCGGCCCGCGTTGGCTCGAGGACGTCGTGGGTTGTCCATTTCTCGTCAATCTATGACACAGCAATCCGCAACGATTGCCAGTCTACGCAGATCCGAAATCGACGCCGACCGGATCCTCATACAGAAGCGATACGCTTGCCGCGCGATAATTTTGGAATCGAGTCGGCCGCGGCCCGTGGGATGCATGCCGTCGCGATCGAATCGGTGACGGTTAGTCCGTGAATCTCGGAGATTCGCGCGCGATTAAATGCATCCGAATCGACGACGCAACCTGCCCCACGGATTCTAGGGCCGACCGTTGCCGTGGTCCTGGGAGTCCATCGATAGGCAGAAAGAGACGACCGATGGATGTGCGAAAAGTATCCAAGTTCCCACATTTTCGAGGATAATCGTCCCGAGTCCATGATCCAAGGATGGCCGAAAACTACTCGCTGCGATCCGTTGCCGAAACGTTCGCGCCTTTCTGTCTGTTTTCGTTGTTTTGGCGACATTCTGGGCGTTCTTTTGGACGAGTTCGATGGACACGCTGGCGAGACGACCCGCCGCAAAGATCGCGCAGGAAAAAAGTTCGACGCGAAACCCTACGAGTTCCCACATTTTGCCGCGCATGGCTGCCAAGTGAGCGCATCTCAAATTTTGCGTCGTTTTGTATCGATGGAAATTATGCGGAGTATGTTGTCTCGTGCGTAATTTTCGCGAGTCTTCGGAAATAGATACCGACTCGATCCAGACTTAAAAACCGCGCACACGACGGCTTCGTCTTTTGTGATCGACATAGCGCAGCGCTTTCGTAAAGTTGCGAGCGCCGCCGCGTGGCGCGCGGCGGCGGCGGTAGGCGACGAGCCTACGAAAGGCGAGCCGTTGGCCAGTTTCCGACTTCGATAGGCGATGATGACGATCGGAATCCGAAGCGAGAGAACAAGGCAGGGGCCAGAGGTGAGAGGCGAAACCTGGAGGCGCTCGGCGAGTCCTCGCATTTCCGGAGGGCAGCAGTTCGCCACTGATCTAATACGATACCGCGGCGCCAACGACGAAACTCCGAAGCGGTACGAAGACTACTAGTAGCGTCCACTAGTACAGGTCTACTAGTGACACGATTCGCCCGCTTTCCAGATTTTCCGCGGATTTTCAAGCCCCGTACTGGTAAACCCTACCAGTAAAACGGACGCCCGACGGGAACTGTGCTAGTAATTTTGCCAATAATACCACAGACGGCTTCTGCTAGTGTTCTTTACTAGCAAAATGGGAAAAACAGAGGGGATGTCACTAGTGCGTGTTGCTAGTGTATTTCCCCAGATTACTAGTGGAGTTCACTAGTGGCGGCCTCCATTTTTTACTAGTGCGCTTTACTAGTGCCGTCCCACTAGTGGCTCCGATTCCTCTCTTCTGTGTTCCATTTTTACTAGTACGGTTGTACTAGTGCGCGGTCTCCATTTTTGGAATTTTTGCCCTCCAGTATAAATATAGAAATAGTAAGCGAAAGATGGATTGACTATTTTACAAAGGTTCTGGGGTTGTCATCGTGTCGGGTGGTAACTTAATTGGTAAAAGAATTCTCATCGTGCCAAGAGTCGTCGTGTTTAAACTCAAAGCAAAAGGCTAGCATCGGTCTCCTCAAATCTCTAAGGCGTTAACCGTAAAAAGTGTCGTAGCAGTATCGCGTTTGGTGTGAAAGTGATTCGACTAATTTACATGAGTTTGGGTCTCTCTCTCTTATCTAGGACAGCAAAAGCGCTGACCTGTTTGCAGTTTTCTGACAAATTTGCAAGATTTGTCGTGACGAGGTAGCGGATATAGTTGCTCTCGATATAATTTGTTTGGCCATCGATGGCGTCGGGGATTCCTGTTAGCTTTTTCATATTTTATATTATTGGACACCATACAGCCAAGCTCTCTAGTTACAGTAGATTTAGTAACGGAGTTGTTCTTTTTGTCAATGTGTCGAAGTCAGTGAGAGAAAGTCTGTCGAGACGAGTACAAACAGGACGAACACAATGAAACAAGCTGAGAAGGCTCACGCCTATCCTATCGCCGGCGAGACTACTCGGCAACTGCGACGAGATGGAGCATGTGCATGGGATATGTTGGATCGTGACGCCATGTATGTCGTGTATGCTATGGAATATGTGACACGTCATGGCCGCTACGCCATCGCTACGCACCGCTTGCGGCTTCGTTTTGCGCGCGCTGTGATAAACTTAGACTATGCCGATACGGCGGCACATAGGGCGCCAACATTCCCCCCTTCGAGCGCGATTCGTCATAGAGTTACAGCGGAACGCGGGTCGGATGGGATACGCGATCGATAGTCTTTGGCTTTTCTCTTGATAACGACCACGAACTACAGTAGCCCGGATACTGTCGATGTGTATCGCGACGCTTTCTTTTTCAGATCGTTACTCCCCTCGACTCTCTCAGAAGTTGAATCGTGCGACTAAGGTACAGAAAGGAACGCAGTCCAGTGCTTGAAGATCAAAAATATTACGCAGCGCCTGCGGATTCATGGACTTAGTGATCCCGTCTGCAAGTTGTGCCTTCGTAGGGGTGAAAAATATCCGAAGATACTCTGGGAGAACTTGCGCAAACCGCGACGCGACACGACGCGCGCGTCGCTGAATTTCTTCGGTTCCATCTATTCCCTTCCTAGCACTTAGCACAGCGCTGCGGTTGTCGCGCCATAGTGGGACCCTTTTGACCTTCGAACCATTGAAAAACCCCGCGACACTGTATAAGGATTCTTCTAATTCGATCGCGTCGGACATAGGGATCCACTCTGCGGCCGTGCTAGACGATGTGGAAACCGTCCGCATTTTAGATTTCCACGCCGCTGGCATGCCATACATAAAAACAATAACGCCGGAAACGCTGCGCAACGATCCAGACGTTACGCCGAGTGAAGCATCGGCGAACGTGTGCACCGAGGCCGCGGCAAAATCGGGGCCCATGTTTTTGCTTTCTTCGTGTCTAGATAGTTTCTGAGAAACACGGTCGAAGCGCGCTTCTCGTTCTGGTGAATACTTCAGACGGTACCGCTTGGCTCCGATCGCATACCTTGGCACAACTCTGCAACGTTCCGCCATCGCTTCGGTTACGGGATTAGCCGAGGCGCGGGCGAGTGTGTCGACATTGTGGGCAAGATCCGGCCTGCGAACCGTCGCGGGCCGCCGCAAACCCCCGACACATCCACGGCGATCGAAATGATATCAGACGGGACAGAAACGGAATAGAGTCGATTTTCTTCAAAATGAGGAGCAGGGGGGGGCTTTGGCATGATTCACGTCGAACCGCTGGGGTAATTTATTCGGATGCTTTTTCATATCAATCGTCAAAGTTCGACCTTTTGGATTGATTTCGCGATCTGCTCCGAGCATATCGAAACATATCGCCCCACTGGGCGAATTTGTCGTCTTGATCTCTGTCACAGGATGCCGAGCATGCATCTTTGCAAGCTGATCCCGCGCCGTCTTTTCATCTATGCGCTCCAAGATGCAGTCATCTACATAAACTGTAAGAATCCCGATAAGAGTCCGATCCGTGTCTTTCCATAATGTCCATGCGCCTGGTTCGTGTTTGCTTTCTCTCCATCCCGTGCCGCGTAAATCTTTCGCCAAAGTTTTGGCCCATAATCTCGGAGAGATAGGAAGCCCGTAGAGGGCACGTAGACGCATGCTTCTGCCGGTGTCTTCTGGATTGTCTCGGAAACTTTCCGGGAGTGTTGCGGCTACTTTGATCGAACCCATAGGGGCACGAGTAAGCGCATTCGTAACATCGTAGGGATTCGGATGGGGACCTCGTCTAGCCGTCTCCAGCATGGCGATACGATTCCCAATTTGTGGAACGATTTTCGCGTAAGCTTGTCCATCCTGGCCATCTGCTTTCCATCGATTACCTAATACCACTAGGCGCGATGTGAATCGTCCGCGTCTCTTTCTATTTGGTAGCAATGCGCAAGGCACCGCCTGCGACTTTCCTCGTTTCCAGTCTGCTTCTTCTGATGGTGTTAGTTTGCGCCAGCATTTGTATGCTTCTAATCTCGATTGTTCCAAGTTTTTCGATTCAACCCATCGCGGTCTGTATGGATTGTCTTCGTGGGATGCTCTAGACGGCTTTTCAGATTTTCCTGGTTCGCATTCCCATGGATCCGCATCATTTGCCAAAAATATTTCTGCTTCTAGGATCTCTCCGTCTTTTTCCATTTCAAGATGCCGGTAAGCTTCGGCGTCGTCGCCCGAAGTCTTTTCTAGAAACGCTAAGAAGGATGGCCCTGCGTTTAGATTATTCGTAGTATTTTCCTGCATCTGTTTCTTTGTTCTGCGATGCCTAGGCTTGGAATCTTTCGCGCCTTTTGGTCTGCCTCTCTTTGGAGTACTCGGGCCTGGCCATATGTAACATCCGCCGAAGAACCGCGGCCACCATCTTTACGCGACTCGTAACGTGTTTCGGATGGGTTTTCGATTTTTATGGCATCTTCGTCCTGTGTTTTGTTGGGATCGTTGCCCTCGGGTTTGAGTTTTTCAAATTTAAAGTGAACTCTTCAACCAGCTGAGGCCCTGACTGTTCATATGATTTCGAACCCCTCGACTGGCTGCGCCACTTCTTCCCAATTTACTTCTTCTAGCCCCTGACTCTGGGCCCGGTACTCATTCACGTCCTCGACGGTTGTGCGCTCAGCCCCTGCGGTAGAATTTTCCACAGACTTAACGGCAGCAGACTCGGTCGGTGTCTCTATGAAATCTGGCGGCGAAGCTTCGAGAGCTTCCGCGTGTCATTTTGGGCGGTTATATGTTCGAGAAATGTGGCGGGCCTGGTTTCGTAGACCTGTAGACGCCCCCCTTGGAAAGTACGTAACCGCACAACCATGGAGAATTTCAATTTTTCTGACTGAAGCCGAGAAGAACCCCCATGCGCCTCTTGGGGGGGAGGGCCTGGCTTAGATTATCGCGCAGATTTTTCCACGGTTTAAAATACATATGATTAGACGCCCGAACCGTCGCGGATGTTTAGTAACGACGTCCCAGAGAAATCCCGACCATTGGATTGATTGAAATTTCTCGCACGACTTCAGGCGCGGAGACATAAGAAGGGCCGCCGGGTGTGTTTACTTTCTGCATGCATTTTGTGGCGGCGTTATTTTCCTTAAGATTCCAAACCTCGGCAATATGCGCGATACAGAATTCCCATATTCTTGGGTCCACGTGTGCCATCGTCGTTCGAAGGGCACTCTTGAAAGACTGGGCAAATCTTTCGACTTTTCCATTCATTTCCGGATTGTATGGCGGCCGTCCGTTGTGATTTTTTCAGTTCCTCGGTCTGGATTTCTTACGATTTTTTGTCGTCCCTGTGCCGATTCGTTGACTCCTCGATGTGTCGTCTTTTACGTTTTTTTTTTTTTTTTTGGTTCAAGTTCCTCATGCCGTTGCATATTTGTGCAGATGGCATTTGCTCGGGTGAATCGTGTGTCGATATCGGGCGACGTCATTCGAGTTCGTTCGCAAATTATTGGCGACCAATTTGGTCCTGTGGTGTTAGACGATTATAATTTATCGCCGAAATTATGACAGCGTCGAGTCCTAGTAACAGTTTGTAAAGATGAGTCGTATCGTTTTGGGTTGTGTCTGTCTGTTGGTGTCGTTTATGATGCCGCGGGCTATGCCTCCCCTCGAAATGATAATCGGAAGTCTCGGAGGTCGTGGGGTCGAGCGTCGTGATGTTCGAATCCGGTCAAGTTTTGAAAGATATTGCGATCCGAATCGGCATCGTTCGACGAATCTAGTGCGAGAGTCTGTATCTCGGTGTTGTGTGAATTCGATCCCCGATGATGATCGTGGTCATGATGATGTTGTAGGGTCGAGGTTCGGGATGTCGCAGCGACAGGATATGCATGATCGGCCGAATGGGTGTCGGTGTGGGTGTGCCGACGACAGCAAAGCGTTCCCGTGTGGCGATTCTCATGCGAAAGATTATGATAATGATTATGATTTTACGAGTTCAGGTGTTTCGTATGCGGAGCATCATGGGCTACCACAATCATCCAAATTCAGCCGCAGAGAGCCGCAGCCGCAGCGCGACAATTTTTCGAGCGACGATCGTCATCGATTATCGTGTAGAAGGGAGTTCGATCAGGGGGTTGCCCTCGACGATTTTCGTGCATGTACAAGGGGAAGTCCATTGTCACAGAGTCGCGACAATATCCAGACAGTAGCAGCAAGGTCCAGGTCTGGTCCTCTCTCTTGTAAGGAACAGCAGGAACACGACCTCGAAGCGTGCGCCTTAGCTAGTAAAAGCTACGACGGTGTCGAAGGTTTTCAAGCATTTTATGAGGGTTCGTTTTTGAAGTATTACCCGAGTTTCCAGGGGGGGTTGCCGTTCCATATGGAGCGTGCCGGAAGTATCGATTTCTGCGGGAGACAGTTGCTGAAGTGGGTGCATGTGGTGAAAAAAATCGGCAACAGGAAAACTCATTTTCTGACGTTTGTGGGAACCCAGAACGAGGGAGTCGGTTCCTTTATCAAAGATTGGAGCACCAATCTGGATGCGTCCTCCGTAACAAATACCAAGGACGCGGCAGAGGTGATGAATGGTGGTCGCAGCGTTTTTTGGCGATCGCGGGATCAGAGTTTCGAGGGTTTCGAATACCATCACGGTTTTGCGATGCGCATACTTAACGACAGAAGGTTGTGTAAGAAAATACGCGAGATCCTGGCGGAGATGCATGAGAATAGGAGCGTGTTTTTGACTTTCTCGGGACATTCTCTCGGTGGGGCACTGGCTCAGATAGCCATGGAATGGGTGCAAACAGGGGTGTTCGACCAGCAAGGGGATACGACAATACTCGGCCAGCGGTCAGACGTCGAGGAAAAGTTGCGGCCTTTGTCTCGCGACGAGAGGGCCATGCTTTTGCATGATATCGAAGTTGGGCATCGGTCCCAACGATCATCTAATGCATACACAAGACGCAGCGCGGATCTTTCGCAATTGCGAAAGAATTTCGGGCCGACGACTTTGCTATCTGCGATAGGTCTTCTCGAAGGGGATGCGCGTTTTAATGCCGTCATTGAAGGCGCTCCGCCAGTGTATGTGTTGGATGATGCGACCGACGAGGAAAAAAAAAAGAAGCATTTCGATGATGCTTGGATCGTGCCAGAAAACACGCGACATTTTATCGTCGGGCCCGATCTTGTTCCTCGTTTGGGAACTCAGGGCTCCAAAATTTTGGAACATGTTGCAAAAGGAAAAACAGCGGTGGAGACGATCGTCCAAGTCGTTCGGCGTTTCGTTGTGGACAAAGACGTCAGGTGTGGGTTGGAAAGAGTCGAGAACATTTGTAAGAGCTACGGCCATTGTCTCGGATTTACACCTTCGAACGCTGATATTATCTATACGCCGGTCATCGATGGAAAACGTATGCGGAAAATTTTCGTCCGTGTCGATACGGGACGAGAGCCGGGCCGTTTCCAACTTTTTCGGGATGTGGTGAAGCTAAACCATTGCCTCAACGATCCATCCAATGCAATTTATTGGCATTCTAACGGTTACAAGGGGGATTTTTATTCGCACATGTTCGGAGAAAGTGGCAACTTCAAAGGTCATATGTAGCGGCACGATGTGACTCGTCGAGGCGGAAGGTAGCAATGACATAAAGACTCGGCAGTGTACTCGCGTCGTGCCGATGTCGTCGATAAGCTTGAGGCTCCCAACGGTGTCGTCGTATTCGTTCGAAACTATCGACGCAAGCGACAAGTCAATCGATGCGACGGGATGTGTGTCGTACGACGATCCCTGATGTGTGCGGTGTCGTTGTCTGATGTGGGTCCATTTTTTACGGATATGTGTCTCGAGTCTTCGTGGTAATTCGCTCTCGTGTATTGATGTCCGGATGCCGGGATATGAGTCTCTCCCTGCGATTGTGTATTGTGGCCAGGTTGTAGCTCTCGGTCTTGTTGGATGTTAGTCGGAGCCATCGCCGCTGGCACACGACCCTAGGGCATGGCGTCTCGAATGGTGTCCAGGTGCAGGAGCGACCATTTGAATCGAAGTTCAAGTTGGTGTGTTGACGAAATTTGATTCGTCTCACAGTTGGCCCATTTTGACCGCTATGTTGAAGTTCCCCGGAGATCGTCCAGCGTCATCGAAGCTGAGTCATGGCAGTGCGAATACGTTCCCCTGTGGCGTCGTATTGGGTGTGTTCGTGGGGTCTTTGTGTTGTGTCGATTCATTCCAGGTGAACGATTGTCTGTAGGGGGCGCCTGGTCGGCGAACCCTAGCAGTCATGTGACATGTCGTCGATTCGGTTAACTTACCGATCCTCCGGTCGTGTTTGCGGTATCGTATAGACGACCGTGTATCTTTGCCATATCCGGGCCATGGGTGTGCCGTGTCGTGTCCCCGGACACGATTCGTATTCGTAGTTTTTAAATGGTCTGGGTATTTAAGTCTTCGAGGTTGTCGTCTAAGTCCTCGACTGAGGTTTTTTCAGTCGATACCTAAAAAAAAGCTTGGGCATCTAGGTCCTCAATAATGGCATCGCGTCCATCGTTCGCCATTTGCGGCGGCGTATTTCTTGGGATCTGTATCGGCCGGAGTCTGCAACAATGCCCGCCGATGGCTCGCCTCGGAAATGTCTGCAAATATTCCAGACACACCCGAACGTCAATGTCCTCCAATGATAATCACACGCTGCCCAGACGGGACGGGTCGTCGTTTGGATGGCATCCACGAGGTTGTGCTTCGATTTGGATCGCCGCAAATCGACCCCGTCGAATACATCCCGCGCGATAGCCTGCGTCGCTGCAGATTCTGGGCGCTCGTCCGCTTGCGATTGCCCATCCTCGATATTGTCGGCGTGAAGATGTCCGGCGTGTGCTTTCTTGCTGGCGCCGCTGCTTTCTTGTTTGCGGATTGTTTCGGAACGACGTCCGCACTCGAAAAGAGGCCTGGGGCTTCTTTTTGCATTGGAGTGGATGCAAGGCGTAGACAGATGGCGAACAGCATGGCACTGCGTGCATCGTTCTCACACACGAGAGCAAAACAGCTCGCGGCTCGTGTTGCGATCTGGATCTTTTTACCGTTAGCAGGGACGAAGATAGGCCGTCCTTCGCGATGTTCGCCGCCAATTATTTCGCAGCGGCATCGCGTGCGGTTGCGATGCAGAGGGACGCAGTCGCCGCGAAGTCGGTCGCGGTATGATTATATTCCGGACAAGAGGAAAGGTCAGGCGGCCGGGTCGCGCGCATCCCGGCGCGGTCGACTTTCGCGAATTTGTGGCGGTATAATAATTTTGCGATTGTGTCCGTTTTTTTTTTTTGTAATTTCGGCGATTCAGTGAGGCCGGCCTCTGTCCTCTCGAATCTATGGCGAGTCTGAGTCTCTCCTCGCGATGCGACAGTTTCCCTAGAGCATTTCGCGAAGTCTAGACGCAGCCCTCTGCGTGGAAGAATAGCAGCAGATCGGGCCGTTTCCTCGGGAAGTTCCTGGACCCTCGGGGCGACGCGTTCTCTGAACGCCTGGCGACGTCTCCGGTGTCGTGTGACTCGCGCGACCTCATGCCGTACGTCGGCTCGACCGCGCCGCTCGCGTCTGGGATCTCATCCTCGACGACAGACGTCACGGCTACCCGCGAAGATGAGTGCCAAATTTTAATTTGGGACACGCGAGGCGCGACGACCTACCTGGTGCGATCGTGTGCCCTGGCATTTGAATGCCCTACGATGTGATTCGAGTGCGCCGATTCGCGCACTTTTTTGCAGTTTGTCCATGTGGGGAATGTTTTCCCGCTTTTACAGGGGGACCGCATGGAAGTGAGCGACTTGGTGGAGTTAGATGACAACCTTGGAGATTTGAGCGACTGGATCTTTTTAAATTATCGCTCGGCGTGTCGATTGTCGACCGGGGAAGGCACAAGGCGGCGGCCTGTGTGGCGAGACGGTGACCGGGTTCGAGTCGAGTCCTGGGACATGTAGAGGCGTCGCGTCGTGGGTCGGTTTCGAAATTTCTAGCGGCCAAGTTTTTCGTGGTCGGACGTCCGGACGGTCTGTTGGAGTATGTGAATACCGTGAGCCACCCAGAACACCAGAACTACCAGATATGAACGCACTTGAACCGTATCGACCGATACTACTCAGTCACTGCAATGGTAAAGGTATGACATGAATGAAATGCATGAAATGAATTAGATGAGTGAAATGGTAAACGCCATGCCAGCCGTGCTTCCGCTCTATGTTATGTCTCTTATGTCGCTCGCTACGCTGCCGCTACGCTAACTACAACCAAGGACGCCGATACACATACTATGATACTCCGACACTCCACACTATCAACGAGCGCAATGGTAAAGGTATGACATGAATGAAATGCATGAAATGAATTAGATGAGTGAAATGGTAAACGCCATGCCAGCCGTGCTTCCGCTCTATGTTATGTCTCTTATGTCGCTCGCTACGCTGCCGCTACGCTAACTACAACCAAGGACGCTGATACATATACTATGATACTCCGACACGGTCCGTCGTTTGTAATTAAAAAAAAAAATCCAATCGGGTAACGCGGGGCGTACGGGTCGGGTGAGGTAGGACGATCGGCGCCCTCCTTCGCATTCTTGGCCAAAATAGCGCCGTTCCCTTTTTTTTGGGCATTTCCAAAAACGACACAGGTGTACACTCGGGCGGAGTGGATAGAAAGAAGAAACGGCAAAGCTGTTTCAGTCTCCAGTCGGTCCGATGCTTTTAGCATTGGCCGGAGCCACTGTCTATGTCTGTGTCTATGTCTAGGCTTCGGGGTGTCTCTTCTTCGAAATTCGCGTGGTATGTAAATTGTGAGAATATCGCCCAACATTACCCACGCCACCCCGGCCCAGGCAATTTGCTGTGGGATCCGATTTAATTAGAATCCAAACGATAAACCGTACGTAAACCAATCCCCCGCCCAATTTGAACCTACCCAACGGCACCCGACCCGACTGACCAACTCTCTGGAGATTCGAGCGCTCTCCTTGGATTTGCTGTGGGATTAGAATCCGAGCAAATTATAACGTCCCCCGTCCAACCTACCCAACCCGACCCAGACGGGCCGTTTCTCTGTGAAGCTCTGCCGTTGTGCCACGTTGGCCATGGTATTATAATGGAAACCGAAAACCTATCGCCCAATCTGAATCGTATGGCTCTGAATCTATCCAACCCGACCCACGGCGACGCGCTGTCTTTTCCGAAAAAATGCCTCGAATGTTTGCCATGATATTAGAAGCGAAATAAAGAAACCACCCGCCGCGAACGACTTCTTGCGAGAGTTGCTCTGCATGTTTGCCATGGTATTGTCCAACCTACCCAACCCGACGCGAGCGACTTCTTGCGAGGGTTGTTCTGCATGTTTGCCATGGTATTGCCCAACCTACCCAACCCGACGCGAGCGAATCACTTCTTGCGGGAGTTGCTCTGCATGTTTGCCATGGTATTGCCCAACCTACCCAACCCGACGCGAGCGATATCATTTCTTGCGAGAATTGTTCGGCATGTTTGCCATGGTATCGCCCAACCTACCCAACCCAACACGAGCGACAGTATTTCTTGCGAGAGTTTCTCTGCATGTTTACCATGGTGCTGCCCAACCTACCAAACCCGACGCAAGCGACTTCTTGCGAGAGTTGCTCTGCATGTTTGCCATGGTATTGCCCAAACTACCCAACCCGACGCGAGCGACTTCTTGCGAGAGTTGCTCTGCATGTTTGCCATGGTATCGCCCAACCTACCCAACCCGACGCGAGCGATTTCCTGCGAGAATTGTTCGGCATGTTTGCCATGGTATTGCCCAACCTACCCAACCCGACGCGAGCGATTTCTTGCGAGAGTTGCAACGCTCTGCATGTTTGCCATGGTATTGCTCAACCTACCCAACCCGACGCGAGCGATGCCATTTCTTGCGGGAATGGTTCTGCATGTTTGCCATGGTATTGCCCAACCTACCCAACCCAACACGAGCGACTGCATGTTTACCATGGTGTTCCCCAACCTATCCAACCCAACGCAAGCGACTCCTTGCGAGAGTTGCTCTGCATGTTTGCCATGGTATTGCGCAACCTGCCCAACCCAACACGAGCGACTTAGTGCGAGAGTTGCTCTGCATGTTTACCATGGCGCTGCCCAACCTACCCAACCCGCCGCGAACGACTTCTTGCGAGAGTTGCTCTGCATGTTTGCCATGGTATTCCCCAACCCACCCAACCCGACGCGAGCGACTTCTTGCGAGAATTGTTCTGCATGTTTGCCATGGTATTGCCCAACCTACCCAACCCAACACGAGCGACTTCTTGCGAGAGTTTCTCTGCGTATGATGTGCGCCATGGTGTTGCCCAACCTACCCAACCCGACGCAACTTGAGCGACTCCTTGCGAGAGTTGCTCTGCATGTTTGCCATGGTATTGCCAAACCTACCCAACCCGACGCGAGCGACTTCTTGCGAGAGTTGCTCTGCATGTTTACCATGGTGCTGCCCAACCTACGGGCTTTTCGAGTCGAAAGCTTCGACGTGGGGGCTATGGGGTGAGGATCTACGACCGAAATTCGGGATGTCGATGCGAACATGTGCGCACAGAAAGGCGAACCGAAAGAAAGAAGCCCACAAAACTAAGAAAATCCGACGTCGAGTCTAGTGTAGCGCTTGCGCGATTGTCTCGAGGACTAGCTCGGGCGTTCTCGCCAAGGACGGCCCAGAATGTCAGGACTCCCGCGATTTTACGTCCCCTGGGATTCAAGTCCGAGAGTTGGGAGATTTTGCAAAACGGCGCAGATTTTCGAAATCTGCGCCAAAGTGTAGCGCTTGCGCGCTAGCCCCAGAGTTCGGACGTATTCGCCAGGAACGGCCCAAACTGGCCGTATTTTTACGATTTTGGACTCTTCGAAAAGTGTGGAAGTTGGGAGTTTTGGAAAAACGGCGCAGATGAAATCTGCGCAGAAGTGTAGCGCTTGCGCGATTGTCCCAAAGTTCGAGCGCCCTCGCCAGGGATGGCTCAAACTGGCCAGATTTTTGCGATTTTAGACCTCCAAAAGTGCGAAACTTCGAGAGGTCAGAAAGTCGCGGCGAAATCCACCGCGACGATGCGAGGACGTGCAAAGGGCGAGAATTGCCAAGGTTGGAGGTAATGGGGACGAAAGCTGGGACATTTTCGGGAAATGTGGAGAGTAGAGGAATGGCTACATTTTGATCAAGTCCGAAAATAGGCGGCGTTTTGGGCTGTGTTTTTGTTGATAGTGTCGAGGATTATCCCGAGAGGTCGATGGGCGGTCGTATCGAGTCTCGAGGATTGTGTGCAGGATTGCGGGGCTCGAGGATGATCCTCCGGCTCTCGAAGAGCCCGAGGGTCGGCGTGGTGGGTTGGATTCCATGCATGATCTGCGTGTGTGCAAGAAGTCGATAGGTCTGGACTTATCGTGGGGAGCTCTAGGCCAATCGAGCGAATGCGACCGTCGGCGTGTGGTAGATGATCGGAGCAAATGACGAAGCCGAGAGCGATGGGGGGTTTTGCTCCACAGATGCGAAGCGTATGTGTGTCTCGTGTTTGTTTTGTTGTTGTTGTTGTTACATGTTCGACGTCGATCGTGGGCGTTCTGGTGTCGTCGTACCGTGATCGTATCGATCCGATGGAAACGATGGCGACGATTCTGGTTCGACGGTATGGCTCTCGACGTGCGTCGATATATGGTCGACGGATTGGCTGCGGCGCGCGGGGTGTCGGGGAAACGGACGCGTGGAGGTATGTGGGGGGTCGATGTTTGGGCTGTTACGGCGTGCGAGACGTGAGTCGTTCGACGGATGCGCGCGCGAGAGATTTGTCGTCGAGGGCGTGGAGGCGATTTTGCGATGGGGAGATCCTTCGGGATGTGTCGCGATATCGTTTGGCTTTCGAAATGGCGGGCGACGGATCCGATCGGGATCGAAAGCGCGAAAAAGGTCGAGGATTTTCGTGGGCGGTATGGAGTTCGCGCATGTGTACGATCTCGAAGGAGTCCGGGGACGGGAGACGCACGACGACGGACGGCGCGCCCATTTCGGCGATTGGGGCGCTGGCGATTTGCCCCTCTCGGGCGGTCGATATGGCGGCGGCGTGCGCGGCCCCCTTGCTCGCCTGCGATTCGGATCCGGATGGGGGGGAGCGGGGCCGTCGCCGCGCATTCTGGCCGGTCGTCGGGAAGGGGGGCGAAGGACGTCGTCGAAGATTTCGCGAGGGCAGAAATCCAGGATGTCGCGAGAGTTTTCGAGTTGTTCGATGGATTCGCGCCGTCGCGAACGACGGCACATGTGTCGAAGTATCGAAGTGGGCCACTACCGACGCGACGCCGTACGGCTCGACCGGATCCTCGCGGATGTCGATCGTTTATATGAGTGCCGAGGTCGGCGAGAAAGTGGGCGGGCGAGTCGATCGATTGGGGCGGGATTTATTGGGGCAGCGACGTCGTGCCGAATTCTCGATAGCCGAGCCGCGCCTTGCCGGCTGCGAAGAGTCGAAGAGCCAAGACGCCGGCATCCCGAAAAAGGCCAGCGACGCGCGGACATCCTGCACCATTTGACTCGAGACGCTCCCGCGATCGTGAGTCGACGGACGACGCCGCTGTCGATTGTCGTGCGTTCGATGATGGCCCGAATATGTGGGGGCCGGATACGTTGCATCGATTGGGGAGACTGCGAGGGAGTTTCTGGACGATTTGGGGACATTCGTACCGAGTCGATTTCTGCAGCAGGCGCGGGCATGTTTTCGCTGGGTGCTACTCTTTCCGTGTTGTCTCCATGGTGTGCGGGAGGGAGTTGTGCGGGGCGCGACCTATGGCCGCGCGGATGACATCGACGCCACGAAAAAAACGGCTCGGGCGGTTATCGTAGAGAGCCGGGACCGCTGTGGCCAATACATGGAGCAGCTCGGGCCATATGTTGGGACCCGACCCCCTATCGACATCCTGGGATTGGGTCCCCAATCATTCGCCTCGCTCTCTCCCCTGCCACTACGTCCCGCGGCTGTTGGATTTGGTACGGGATAGACCGTCGGGAGTAGCGCTCGCCTACGAGGTGGCCCCCTGCCGACCCCTATGGTATAGTATGGGAAGGGCTCACCCAAGGACCAAGGCACGCCTCAGGCTCTCCAGCCCGAGCCGGTGTCTCTGTCTGAGAATAGTGGATGACAAGCATCGCGGCCGACATTCGCCGACCGCGCACGTACCGGCCCAGGACTGATGTCGATCCGTTTGGATCCCTGGACACGCGGCGTGTGTGTCAGGTTCGTCCAGTGCGGCGGAGTCTTCGCGGGAGTAATCGTAGCGGATAAGGGGCAGCGCTCCCATGATGACGATGGCGATGATATGTTGGAACGCGTTCGGTAACGTCCAACCGCGGCGCGCTAGTGATAGCCGAGACCGGCGAACTTCTGGGGCGCATATACCGCCATACAAGACGGCGGAAGATATATCATTAGGGAAGTATTGCAGGATGGGCGTGCTCCATACGAAGTCTCCGGCGACGTTTTCGTAATCTATTCCGAGCACGATTCTAGTGATCCAGAGAAGAAAAGCGATCCGATAGAAAACTCGCGCCATGTGGCAGAATTTCCGTCGTATTCGTGGGGCGGGTGGCTTTTCGCCGGGCGCGCCTTGTCGAGGCGCCCGACCGCGACGAGGGTGGAACCCTTCGCGGGATATTTCGTAGCGGTAGTCACTGACCTCATAACTCCCGACTAATTTTCGTATAATTTTTGGCGCGAGCCGAATCCGATCCGAAACGAGACCGGAGGCGTCCGAAAAGTAGACGAGTTCTCGAATAGCAGGGGGTCCGGCGTCCGCGAGGTTTGGGGATGATGATCGTCGAATCTTGGAGGGGGTGCGGGGTGTCGACATTCGGGGGGGGGTGGCGAAAGTGGTCGCGAATTTGATCGTACGATAATCCCTGAATAATTTCCCCGCGTTTTTCGGTATACGCGGATCCTTGAGGACCAGGTGTCTAGAAATTATTTGGGGACTATTTCGCACAGAATCCGACGCGCAGAATCTCGCCGATCGTCCCAGGCGAGGGGTTTGGCGCGAGTTTCTTTGTATAGGATTTGCCAGGTTTGTAAATCGGCGCCGTGTGGATGATTATAGCAATCGGGGCCACGAAAATTCTTCGCGAAATTTTGGGCAGCATTTTGGTCCAAAAGTGGCCGGGGCTGTAGTTATTTCGTATTAATTTTATTTGAGAACTATTTCGGGACGGTTTGGAATTATTTCGAGAGTATTCCGGAGCTATTTCGTAATTATTCCGGGAGTATCTGGCGACTGTTGGCGAAGTATTTCGGCCCCATGGTCGTAGCCCTGGACCAGGCCCTCGGTCGACGGTCCCTCGGGCCCCCGCGTAGTGGGTCCCGTCTCGAGCGGTGGCAATTGACAGCCTTTCCATGTATAGATCGGCCCGGCCCGATCGTTTTCGCCTCGAACTTAAGATCAAACGAGCGCGAAGCTATAATGGGATCTCGCGGAGGTTTGCTTGGGCGTTCGTGTGTCTGTATGGGATGCGGTGCCCTCTCGACTTTTGCGTTTTCGCGTCGTTTTTTCGTATGTTTCCGACGCGCCGGAAAAAATACGGACAAACTATGGCGATCGAAGATGGTCGGGGGTTGCCGTTGCCGAGGATATGCGACGGATGTCGAGAAAAAAAGGAGGCTCTATGTTCTCGGGTATGAGAAGAGTACTACGCTCCGGGCGACGAGGTACGCGGTGTCTGGTGTGGTCTGGCACCTCGATCGTTGCCGCTTGCGACGTCGGTACTTTTGTCCCTGATGGAAGACGACCGCCCGTCGAAATCCGTGAGGCTTGGCAGTTTGGCGCGAGTTTGTGGGAAGCAGGCCGAGAAGCTTCCGACTGGCACGAGCGGGCACGGCAAGTCGCGCGGGTTGATCTTATGGCCATCCACGAGAGATCCCCCGCATCTTACGACGAAATGTCGGACGTGTCAGGTCGGGACTGATTTGCTTCGCATAAATTTTCTGTGTCGAATGTCTTCGGTTTCTGAGGACGGCAGTATTCGCCTCGTGGAGAGGTGACGACTTCGCGCAGGCTCGTGCGAATTTGTTAGGACGAGACCTATGGGCTCCGCCTCCGACGGGCCGCGCGATGTTTTCCCTCTTGCGGTGTGTTCCCCATGGGTGCGGTCTGTTGAGAGATGCGCTCGGAGTAGTTCGCGTCGCGCCATGCGGTAGCATGACAACAGAGCAGGCGCGTGCTCCACTCTCGAAATGGTCGAGAGCAGGCGCGCGCTCCAAGGGCGAGAGTCGGCGCTTCGGCATCGGCCACCGTGGAAAATATCAAGGCTGCAAGTGGCAGCAGCTCTAGAATTTAAGCCGATGAAAACACGAGGACACAACTACAGGAATGATAAAGCCGGCAACTTGTACGGCAAGGCTACCAACACGCGGAACAACGTCGAAGCTATTCTTATGAAGTCGTCGCAGTTGGAGCCGGATGATGAATAGCGCCGACGTACCGGCTGCGCCAATTTTGTCCAAACCGAGAATGTTCGTTCGAATGGATGGCTTCGAGTCTTCTCTTTCTTTTCTTTCATTTTGCCTGTGGTATTGTGTGTAATTCACCACTATCGTGTGGATCATTTTGGCATGTCTCGCCTATTTTGGTTGAATCCCCACCGACTGATGAGGATGCGCCTGGCTCGTGGCGGTAGTAACGTCCAGGCAAAGGCTCAGCTGTTCTCTGGAGTCCTGATTTTGCTTAAGAGTTGAGCCAACGCGCGTCGATTTCAGTCAGGCTGGGGAAGCCGTTCACATTCACATTCGCACCCACACGGTATTCGTAGTGTTCGTGCTGCTGAAATTTACAAAGTGCGGCAAATCGTGAAACTTGTAGGAGTCGAAGGCTTTAGATTTGGACGTGTAACGTTTCCCGTTATGGGAACGCGTCACGTTTTGCATATCTGCCAGCTTACGGACGCGTCGCCGGGAGATGGGCACAAGAGGGAGGGAAGGGGGTCAGGAAAGTCTAAGAGGAGAAGGGGGGGATGGGTGGAGCGAAAGAGGTCCGAGTGTTATTTTGCGAGGAAGATCGACGGATGCCGGACTCATTATGATTTCGTTCCGAAAAAAATTCTTTCGGAAAAAGATTTTTTAAAAATCGGTCGGGAGTGAGAGGGCGGGCGTTTTTGTCTTCGTGGTGTTTCTCTCCCGGTGTTCGGGAATTCTAGTGGTCGTATTGGGGAGAGGTGGCCCCCTTCTGTGGCCGTTCGGTTCCGTTTTCAGATTGGGCACGATATTCGATTGTTGTGGCGGCGTATGATAGGGGTGGGGTCCGAACAGAAACGATTCTCGCGCGGTATCATTTACCGAGTCTAGAAAATAAGGTAGGAGTGGGGGAGTGGTTTGTTATCGTTCTCCATGGGGTTTCTCTTCCGATGGGCGGAAGTTCTCAGATGTGAAATTGGGAGAGGGAGGTCTTACCTTGGAGCCGTTCCATTGGCATGATCTACCGATCATAATATGCCACGGGGAGGCTGTCACTGTGGCGGCGTATGTTCGAGGCGGGGAAATAATTTCCGGGAGTCGTAATTTCTTGAAAAAATAAGGTAGGAGTGATGGGCAGGCTTATCCTTGGTTTTCGGGATGTCTCTCCCGCATCGTTCGGGGGTTGAAATTCTGGAGGCGATATCAAGTCGGAGCAAGTCTCGCAAAGGGCGAGGAATCTATTATACGGCTAGCGGTGCCCCTTCGTTCCGCGATCTTTCGACGAGGGGAAGTGTGGCGACGTGATGACGACGCGGGGGGGAGGACACGTTCGCTCCTGTTATCGTTTATGGAAAAAATGGGGTAACCGTAGGTGTGCAAGGGACGTTTTTTTCGGGTCGTGGTGGAGGAGAATTTAAAGGAGAAGGGAGAGAGATCGGCTCTCGAGAGGGATCGCATGATGGAGAATGGAGGAGAGAGATGATATCGGGAGAGAAGAGAGATCGGGAGGGGAGGGATCAAGTAAGACGATCGCCGAAAGCGAGAAGAAGGCCCCAAGGGAAACAAAGCCACAGCCCTGCGAAACGCAGTCACGGCATGCAGTGCAAAACTTAGTTGGAATGAATGATAAGTCTGCAGAGCACTGCGCAGCACGATGATGGTCAGAATATTAACGCGGCCAATTGCAAAATAAACGCAAAGGCTCAGCTCTTCCACTCTTTGAAGGACGTGTATCCTCGTCGTAATATTGTGCTGTGGACACGTGTTCGATTGAATTCGG
>Ga0099797_100708_pt1 | contig 20309 bp, 27 predicted proteins | sample Uncmet_Sort48C_1_FD_89871 | JGI IMG/M metagenome (GOLD analysis project Ga0099797, IMG submission 89871) | Marine eukaryotic communities from CALCOFI LINE 67, Pacific Ocean - C012_Sort48C_1 | ecosystem: Environmental > Aquatic > Marine > Oceanic | place: Pacific Ocean: Monterey Bay | collected...
ACGCAGCACCATCAACTTCAACAGCAGCGTTCTTACCTATTAATCCACAGTTAGTTCCGACTTGTTCAAAGGCAAAAGTAAAAGGAGTTCCTACAAAACGCATGGTAAATAAAGCCGTGTCTGTCCAAACGTAAAGTGCATTTCTACCAAGTTTAGCACCCATGATTCGTGATCCGGCGGCCAGTCTTTGTGTACCAGCACTATTAGTTGCTGTAGGTGTATAATCATTTATATTTTCTTGAGATGAGAATCTTATAAACATATCATCTTGTGTTGTTTTATCACCAATAGTTGTTTCTGTTCCAAAAAATACTAAGTGACGATCAGGAGTAGATACTAACATATCTCTAGACGCTGTAGGTGCACCAGATATAATAGTTGCTCTTGTTGTTACAGCATTAGTTAAATCTGAATTCCATTCAAAACACTCACCATTAAATATTAAAGCAATGGCTGTGCTACCTAAATTATCTATAGACCACATACCGGGTTCTTCAACTTTATCCGTGGTCGATGCTGCTTGACCCCAGGCTGAGTAAGCACTAAAGTTAGTAACTGTTGCACCATTACTGTGAGAAGCGTTTGTTGTGCCTCTAACATTTCTAGTAATTCCAGTAAAACTTGTAGCTGTAATTCCTGTGTAAGATATTTCTTCGTTATCTACTTGTATAAAATTTGTTCCTGAACTTGGAAAACCTGTGGTACTTGCTACATTAATCGTGGTCCCTGAACCACCAGTTCCAGCAGAGTCGGCATTTAATGCTCCATTCAATGTAGTAGTTTGTGGATTTGTAACAGTACCACCCCACTGAGATATACCATAACCAAAGACTCCAACCTGTTCAGCTGGTCCTACGTGATAATATTGAAAATAAGTTATGCCTCCAGAAGTAGTTGCTCCTGCTCCTCCTTCATTTCCAGGCATTGTAATAGTTAATGTAGTTCCTGTTGGTGTTGATGTTACCATAAATTTTTTATCACAAAAATCTGCAGCACCAAAGTTTGAACCTGTAATAGCACTAAAAGTAGTTGTGTCACCAAATAAAATTATATCACCTGGTTCAAAATTATGTGCTGATGGAAAAGTAAGAGTTACGGTAGGTGATCCATTACTTGTGCTAAAAGCATTTGTGAGAGCTGTGCCTGATGGATTAGTTAAAGGATGTATATCATAGTATACTCCTCCTGTGTAAACGTATAAAATTCTATTAGTTCCTATTAAAGAATATTTAATACCTGTTTTATTAACCATGTGATGCAAACCTCTAGCCGCACCAGTTAATTTACTATCACCTAATTGAGACCAACCACCTATTTTTTCAGGTGTACCATATCTAAAACGTACATTTTCACCTCCTGTCCATTGTGATTCAGCTCCGGTGGGTGTAACTTGTTTATTAAATCCTGGTAAAAAACCTAGTTTTTGTAGCATATAAAATCCTGTTTATTAGCTATTATATTAGATTATAGAGTAATTCAATCTATTTTTATTTTAAGAAATATACTCTAAATATTGGCCTGCAGCATAGTGTAAATTAAAGACTATAGCATGTTTTGGTTTGTCTTCAAGATTAGGTTTAGATTCATGTCTTAATAAACTGTCCCAAAATAAAATTCTACCTGGTTCAGGTTTAACATGAAGTTTAAGTTCAGGAAAAAATAATTTTTGATTGCTACTAGTTAAATAAAGTATACCTGAAACATTAGCCTGTCCATGCCTGTGATTTGCAGTCCAATCTCCGCGATCAAGTCTAATGCCGTAAGCGTCTGATAACGTATACTCTGGATTTAATAAACCTGTAAATGCAGACAAATAATCTTTACTGGCTGTCATAATAGCTTTAAAACTAGGATTTTCTAAAAAAATATTTTCTGTTCTTTTTCCTTTAACATTGCTCTTGTAATTCCATTCATTATTATTCTTTAACACATCATCTATTATTTCTATAAAATCTGTTCCGTCAAAATTATCAAAGTCAAAACCATAGAGGCAGGTTGATCTCTTTATTTCTTTTTCAATTCTTAATGCAAATTTCATACTTTATAATCTTCCTCAAGTGTATCAAAATCTAGGTTAAATGATATAATAATTTTTTCTATATCTTCAGTTATTTTAGGTGATCTGTGCACCACAAAACTAGGAAAAATAATTATGTCCCCTTCTTTAGCATCTATCTCTAATATTTTTTGTTTGTTGACTAACTGTGTTTTCGTAGCACCTTTTGGAAATTGTAAATAATATACTCCTGTATAATTGTTACTATGTATATGCCAGTTATGCACTCCGTTTTTTTTATATTTTTGAAACCATAGGTTTCTAATATGCACAGTGTTTAACTTTAAATTTTTAATGCATTTTAAAAAATGTTTTTCTAGTAAAGGTTTTATAAACCTCACCCATTCTCTATCCATATCTGTGCTTTTTTGCCAATCTAAATAATCAATTTTATCTTTAGGATGACAATCAAAATCATTTGCAGCTTTGTTTATAAAATTAATTAATTGATCTTGAATTAAATTATGGTGTTTAAACCTGTCTTGAAATCCATAGGACTCTAATATTATTTTTTTCATTAATAACACCAAGATACAAATGAGTATCTTGTTCCTTTTTTTATAGGTTTAATTAAATGCGGGTACATAAAAAGTGATGGAAATATAATTAAGTCCCCAGCTTTAAGTTTTATTTTATAGTCATTAAACATAATCAAATCTCCTCCTGTATAATCATCATTTAAAACTCCTATAATACTTAGTATGGGGATACCTCTAATTTCTCCTGTAAACAAACTATGTATATGGTCACAATGCTTAGACATTATTTGGTTTTTTTTATATCTATTAAATCTAATTTTACTAAAACCGTTCCAACCATTAAAAATTTCTCCCCCTATTTTATCAATAAGAATATATTTTTCTAAAGCTTTCCAAGTTAAATGATGTAAATCTTTAAGATGTGTTAAACTATTTCCATTACAAACATCTAATTCTTTATTACCATTTTTAGATTGTTTCTTAAATTCTTTTGAATAAGACCACTGATGTTGTTCCCAATTTTTTTCTTTTGTTAACTCTTTAATAGTAACATTTAAAATATTTTTAGGAATCCATTTATTTAAATGAAGTATATAACTTTTTAAATTTTTCATATTATTTTAAAATTAGCTGACACAGATATTCTTTCTCCGTTACTTGTAAAAGGACATACGTAATGTTTTAAGTTATAAGGAAATATAAAAAAATCTCCTTTGTTAGGTAAAAATTTTTGTTGATCAATGTTGTAGTCTCTATATTCTCCATACGAAAAAATTATAGATCCAGGACCTGAAGATTTTCCTATGTACTTTTTGTTTTCTTTTTTTAATGCAGAAGGTATTTGTAAATATAGAACACTAGATAGATCACAGTTTATATGATGGTGTGGAGGATTAGATTCATTTTTTTTCATATAATTTACCCATGCTGAATTACATTGTAATTTTAATAATTGCCTGTTGTACCAGAAATGAAACCTTTTTTGAAAAGGTTGAAAATAAGGTTCAACAATTTTTGCATATTTTTTTTCATCAATAACGTGTTCACTTTTAATAACTCCAGCTAAAATATCTCTAGCGTCTTTATTTTTTTTATTACAAAGTTTTTCTACTTTAGATAAGTCTTGTGTGTTTAGTTGTGTCTTATACAACAAAGGACCAAACATGTGTTGTTCATAAGTTATCATAAATAGTTAAAGTTTATTACAATCCTTCTGTCTGTATCTGTTGCAGTTACTGCAGCATGGTATGTTTTTGTATCTATAATTAATAGTTTATTTTCTTCTACCGCAATTTTAGTTTTATCTTTTAATAAAGTATAGCCGTTATTTTTATTTATGTAAAATATAGCTGTATTGCAAAAAAACTCTTTGTCGACATGAAACTCTGATTGTGTATGTTTTTTAGTTTTAAATAATAAATTAGCTCTTATTTCATTTATCATATTAACTTTAAGTTTTTTAATTATAGGTGTTATGATTGTGTCGTAATAAATAGAATTTTTTTGATGGTCATGATAAAAGTTATGTCCCATAAAAAAACTATCATTTTTACCTGAAGTTTGAGACTCATTAAAAAACCAAGGAAAAGTATTAGATAATATTATTTCTTTAATTTTGTTAAAGGTGTCTTGATCAAGAAAATTTTTTATTTGTTTATATTTATATTCCATTCTAACGCATCAATAATTTCATCTAGATTAATTTCTTTTAACCTGTGTGTGATAATAAAACTATGCAACTCTGCTGCTTCAACAATAACCCATTTATCTTTTTGTTCGAAAACAATTTTATCTGCTTTAGATTTATTGGTTAGTGGTTTTACATCTCGACCTTCGTCATCCATCTGATACGGCCTAAGATCGTATTTTAATTTTTCATTTAATCTGTTTTTTAATATACCAATTACATCCCAAAGTTCTTTTTCTTTTTGTTTTTTAGTAGCCTGTTTAACGTTAGTTAAATGTTTTTTTATAAAATCTTTCATACTGTAAAGTCAAAATTTATAACAGTTCTTTTACTAAAATCAATAGGGCAATTTCCTGAGTGATATATACCGCCATCAAAATATATAGCTCTTCCTTGTTTAGGAGATATTCTTTTATTTACCACAGCATCGGCATCTAATAATATTTCATCAGATATTTTATTTTTAAAAAAAACACTGTCGCCATCAGAATCATCTACATAGTATAACAAAGTTTTGTAAGGCAAATGATCTTTAACATCTATGTGAGGTACGTTGTATTTTTCTTTAGAATGATTTTTAATTCTAAACGTTCTTCTTATTCTAACTCTTATCATGTCTTTTATTTTTACTTTTTCTTTAATAACAAAAAAATTCAATATGGTTGAAAACAAATTATAGTAATCAGAGTTTATTCCTTTTTCATTATATAGGGTATGAATATGTGCAAATGTTTTAGTTATGTTTGGATTAATAAATTTTCTATTTTCTTTCTGATGAATAATATTATCTGTATAAAACCATGCAATTTCTTCACTGTCTAATAATTCAATATATTTATTTTGTATATTTAAAGGTACAAAATTATCTAAAATTTTTATCATGTTGTTTCTCTTTTAAATGGATATCCCAAATGAGGTCTATCGTCATAAAGATTTTTATCCCAACCTTTTGTTGCTTTATTGTTGTAGTGTAAAAATACTTGACCACACATATAACCTTCAAAAGGTTTTCTCCAATGAGGTAGAATAGTTCCAGAATATAATAATGCATCTCCTGCATTTAATTCAACTTTAATTTCTTTTCCTTTAGTATTTTCTAGATATATGGGCCACATGTCACCACCTAAATTTAAAGTGCCGGAGATTTCACAACTAAATCTATCTTTGTGTTTTTTTAAAATGTCTCCATTTTTATATAACCTAGTGTATGTGTAGGTAGGAGATAACTTAAGCTTTGTTTTTTTTTCTAGCGTTTCATTAGTAGCTGCTAATAATGTTTCCATAGCAATATCTGAATAACAAGAATAGCTTCCAGGTGCTTGCTCGTCACCATCAAAACCCAACAGTTTATTATTTATGTTTAATCTTTTTAAAGAATAAAAAGTTTGTTTTTTCATTCTTAAATAATTAAATAAAAAATTAGCTAGTTCTTTACTAATTATATTTCTACATATTTGATATTTATTTTTATTAAACATAAGGTTTTCCTACTGTCCACATTACTAAACTATACCTTGTTCCTTTTGTTATAGGTGTAACACGATGCCATACAAATCCAGGAAAAAAAATAATAGAACCTTGTCCTAAATTACATTGATTCATATTTGATTTATTTTTTTCCAAAGGTGTTTCAACGTTGTTATTGTAACCTATTTCTAAATCACCCCCACTATATTCTTTAGGGTCATTTAATAAAACACTACAAGATATTTTTCTTATTTTTCCTTCATATTGTGAAAATTTATGATTTTTAAAAGGTTGATAAAACGAATCCATATGCCAATTATAATATTGTCCTTTTTCATATTTAGTAAATTGAATGTCTTCATTCCAGCTAACTTCAAAATTCCAACCCGCATTTTTATTTGCCATATGAAGATAGGGATTTAATTTTTTATAAACTTCTTTATCAAACACCCATTCTATAGAAGAATTTCTACGTTTTTTATTTGCAATAGCTTTTTGTTTTACGCCATCCCCACCAATTTTACCTTTTTTAGTAGCCCTAGGTTTGTATGTTTTTATTATATTATCACACCATGTTTTATCTAAAACATTTTTAAAAAACCATACGTTATGTTTTAAATGCATTATTGATAAATCCTTTCTATGTCTGCAAAATATATATAATCTATATCTGATTCATTAAAAGTTTCTATGGCATCTTTAGGAGATTCTACTAATGGTTCCCCTGCTAAATTAAAAGAAGTGTTCATTAATATAGGCATCCCTGTTTTTTTATTAAATAATTTTAATAATTTATATAATACCGGGTTTTGTTTTTCATTAACTGTTTGTATTCTACACGTGTTATCCACATGTATCACTGCAGGGATTTTATCTTTAACACCTTCTTTAGCTTCAACAGCATATAACATATACGGAGATTCTTTTAATCCGGCCATGTCAAACCATTTATGTGCTTCCTCTTCTAAAATAGATGCACCAAAGGGTCTAAACCATTCTCTATTTTTAACTTTGTTCATTATGTCTTTACCATTTTTAATCCTAGGATCTAGTAACAAAGATCTATTTCCTAAAGCCCTAGGTCCTGCTTCGGCTTTACCTTGATATAAACCAACAATTTTTTGATTAATTAAATGTTCAACTACAGTCTCTATTTTATCATTACCTTTTTCTATATCGTAAACAGGTTCAGGTCCTAAATAAATATTATCAAAATTATTTCGTGTTCCACAATATTTACCAAAAGTTATTGCAGCTCCAATACTATTGCCTTCATCACCACATAAAGGATCAATATAAAGATTAATGTCTTTAGGCAAAAATTTTTTTAACCTATAGTTAAAAACAACATTTAATGCACAACCACCGGTTATAATAATATTTTTTGCGTTGTTAGCATATCTATTTAAAACTTTAATCATTTGATACTCAAATTGTTTTTGACTTTCATAAGCTATGTCATAATGAATTTGTTTATATCCTAATTTTTTGTGATAATAAAGTTCTGGGTATTTTTCAACATTAACATTAAAGTTAATATCTTTGTTATATTTATCTTTATAGACAAATAAATCATCTTTCAATAAAATCTCTTTTATCTTTTTATTAGGTTTTCCATAAGCTTGTAAACCCATAAGTTTTCCTTCATCGTTTGTTTTAAAACCCAAATGATTTGTCATTCTACTATAAAAAGCTCCGGAAACAGGTCTATGATCTACATCAAAATTTTCAAATCCTTTTAATGTAATTGCATCCATAACAAAGTCAAAACCGTAAATTTCATTAGCTCTTACTTTTGCTTTATGTCCTTCCCTAGTAGTTTGTAATCTTTTATATAAACAATCGAACCCGTGTTCGATACTTGCAAAGTACACAGAAAAAACTTCATGTCCTTGTTTACCATTATCCAATATATAATTAGAACCTCGACCATCAGCTACTAATATTACTGCTTCATCCATATCAGTAGAATACATGGCTTTTACTGCATGATTTAGATGATGTGATTTATAATAATGAACTGCATTTTCATAAGGAGAATCAATTAAACCCATCTTGTACATATAACCATAAACAAGATGAGCATCGTGAGTGTTATATCCTGTAACAACTACTTTATCTATTTTAATATTTAATTTTTTAATTTCATTTAAAGTGTGTATGGGAAAAAAACTATCGTTTTTAATTTTAGATAGTCTTTCTTCTTGATTATAATAAACTAATTTAAAGTCACAAAATAAAGCAACTGATGAGTTATGATTTTTTTGTAATCCTAATATGTTCATAGTTTTAATTCTGTTAATGTTTGTCTTGAACCAAAGTCTCCTTTTGCAAAAACGTTAAAAGCTAGACTTATTCTTTTACCATAAGTTTCTTCAACATTACCAACTTCATGCATTAAACAAGAAGGAAACAAAATAATTTTATTTGTAGCTGCAGGTATCCACCAAGTATCTGAATTATATTTATTAAATTGTTTAGGGTATACTTTAATTTGATCGTAAACATTTTTTTTAAATCTAATATAATCAAACTTTGGATTTGCATTTATATAATAAACGCCAGATATAATAGAGTTAGGATGAGAGTGTGGATAGTGTACTTGTTTTTCATTCGTGTAGTTTAACCAAGATTGTGTAATATAAAATTTTAAATTACTTGAGGGTTTTAATATTTGATCAACGTATTCTTGAATAAAAGAATTAATTTGTTTTTTTAAATTTTTAAAAGGTTTTTCGTCAAGAATGTAAGTATTTTTACTTTGTAAAACTTTAAACTCCCAATCTGGTTTTGTTTCATATTTAAAAAAATTTTGTAAAGTAGTTTTAGATAAAGGCTCTAAATATTTTTCGCATATGGGGGTCGGAAATAGATCTATTATATTCATAATCTTTCTTATGAATATATATTTAACTGATAATAACTAAAAAGTAAAGACTAACTAATTTCCCAAGTATTGGTGTTTGTGTCCCAGTGATAAGAAGTCATTGGGTCTTCTAAAACATTCTCGCTTTGCCATCTGTAATTTTCTTCACTCCAATAGCACCATCTTAATATTACAGTATCACTTACCACTAGACTTTCATCTGTTGGTTTTGTTACTGGAGCTTGCCAATCATCATTAGAATCTAGTATCCATGAAGCATATGGTTGTGGTCTTATAAATTTATCTTTAACAGCATCATAAGTATCTCCTATTCCTGCATTTTGTTTTCTAAATGCATTTGTAGAAGAACATTGTTTCCAAACTCCACCTTTAAAAAGATTTGTGCAATAAGTTTCTCCATCAACATGCATGTCATTTTCACCTAAAGGACCATCCGATGTTGGTACGTCATTACCAATTTTAACAGTTTGAGTAACTACGTTGTTTTCGTCTAATTTTGCAAATGATGCCATTACTCTACTGTAAGTGTCCCCGACACTGTAAAGGTAGCTACTTTTTGTCCTCCTGGAGCAGTTGCTACAGTATTTGTTCCTGGTGCAACAGTTAAAGTTGCGGCCGCTGGAGCGCTAACAATTACAACACCTGAACCGCCAGTACCATTTGGAGGAGAGCTATCAAAACCCATTCCGCCGCCTCCGCCGCCTTTTCCGTTGGTTCCATTAGATCCTGAAGCTGTTCTACTACCTCCGCTTCCACCGCCGTCTTGTGCTGGTCCTGGTCCTGGACTTGGAATGTAACCTCCGCCACCTCCACCGCCAGCGTATTCTACTGAAGATCCTGATACAGAGCTATCTCTTCCAACTCCACCGGCTCCTCCGGCTGGAGTAGATGTTCCTCCACTGCCGCCAGCTCCTCCGCCTCCAGAATTAATTTGTGTTCCAGCAGGGTTTCCTTGTGGTGGACTAACTGGGGGATTGTTACCTGTTTTAGAAGGATATTGAACTGAACCACTTCCACCATTAGCTTCGGGGTTACCATAACCGCCTCCACCGCCACCGGTTGAAGTAATTGTACTAAAAACTGAATTTCCTCCTCTTGGACAAGAGTCATTTCCTGGAACAGGTCCTGAACCTGTACCGACTGTAATTGTGTGATCTCCTCCCTCTAATTCTATAACAGCAGAATCTTCAGAAGTTCTAAAACCTCCGGCTCCGCCGCCACCTCCGGCTCCGCCACCTCCGCCTCCGGCAACGACTAAATAATTAACTTCGTAGACAACTGAACCGCCGCCTGATCCAAATCCTAAAACTTGATATCCAAACATATTTTATTCTCCTTATGCGTCGTTAGCAGCGTCAGTAGTAAAGAATACTTTTACACCTAGAACTCTACATTCTCCGGTAAAAGTATCACTACCGTCTGCAGCTTTTCTAAATAATTGAAAGTAAGTTTGTTCGCCTGCTGCAGGAGAACCTGCAACTGTCATTGCACTACTTTCAGATGTAATTTGTTGGTCTTCTACTGTTCCTATACCTGCGTCTGTAACTTCTATCGCTGTTCCATATGCAACATCGATAGTATCACTATCGGCACATGCAACTGCTTGTAATCCAAAAATAGCATCACCTGTGTTAGTAGTAGAAGGAGACCAATAAACTTGATAAGTTAAAGTTCCTTCGTTCCATGATTTAGGCATAGCCACTGTAAATTGTGTGTATTGTTGTGTACTAGCATCAAAGTCAAATACTTTTAAATCTGGTCTTGTAGCTGTTGTTTCTACTTGAGCTGCGTCTGCAGGGTTAGTAGTTGGTCCATACATAGCTGCAGCTGGAACCCACATAGTTTCTTTACCAGCAATTTGAACTGCTGCTGTTCCTGATTTAAGAACACCTGTTCCTTTAGGGTTTAAATTTATATCAACATTAGTTTCTCCTGTTGCTGATAAAATTGGACCATTTCCAGTTGCTGCATTAGCTAAAGTAAATTCATTAACAGCTGATCCTGTTGCAGTAAGATTAATTAATTCATTTCCATTTGTGTCTGAAATTTTTGTTCCTATTGCAGGACTAGTTAAAGTTTTGTTTGTTAAAGTTTGTGTTCCAGTAAGAGTTACATCACCATCACCAAAACCTAAAGTATATATGTCTGGGTTAGTTCCATCATTTGCCGTAGCAAATACTGCTTGATCACCTTTATCTGTTGCAGAAAAAGTAAATGTATCTCCTGATCCAGAAGCGTATTTAAATTGTACTGTATAAGCACCTGATGTTGAATTTCTTAAAAAATAAAATGTTTGTGCATCTAAAGGAATTGTTACGATTTGGTTTCCAGTAATAGAACCTGTAAACTCAATCATTCTGTGAGACATAACTGCTCCAGTTGATCCATCAGAAACTGAAAGAGCTGTAGTTTGTGCTCCACCTGCTATTGATTGTGCAGAAAAACCACCTGAAATTTGTTCGATTATATTTAAGTTAGTGTTAGTTTTTGTTCCCCATGTACCGGCGTTTTCACCAGTTGCCATTAGTTCTACACCGAGAGCCGTATAAGTTGATGCCATAATTTTGTTCTCCTAATTAGTATCTTTTTTTAATTTGTTTTATACTTAATGTCAATAACATATTGAATTAAGTACCTTCATTAACAGCAGTATAATTAGCTGTTTGTGTAGCAGTTACTCGTTCGTATCCTAGTGGTGCTATAGTACCTACACTAGCAGTTGCGGAAACTCCTGTCAATCCCATACCTTGATTAACTATAACAGAGCCCGTTGCAGAAGTTGTTGAAACTCCTGATAATCCCATAACATCCGCAGGTGTTAAAGCACCTGTAGAAGAAGTCATAGAAAGCCCTGTTACAGATATGACAGGGTTTGAAGCAATTGCTATTGAACCAACAGCTGACGTTAAACCTAATCCAGTTAATCCCATTACATCTGCTGGAGCTAAAGCACCTGGAGACGATGTCGTAGATAAACCTGTTAAAGCTACATTTATACTAAAATCTATATTTACTGACCCAACTGTTGAAGTCGCACTTAGACCTGTTGGAGTTAATACAACATCTGATATTGCGGTTGGTGTTCCAACTGTTGATGTTGCACTTAAACCAGTTAAACCTAATACGCTTGCAACATTTAAATAATATTCACCACCCCAACCAGTTGTTGAAGATCCCCAAGTTTGTTTACCCCAACTAACATCTTCTCCAATACCTGTAGTTGCTTCAACACCAGTTAATGCAACTGTTATTCCAGAAGATCCCCAGTTTTCAACACCCCAACCATCAGATCCCCAACCTGTATTTATTTCTGTTAAGATATTAGGCGAACCTGTTGATGAAGTAGAAGAAACTCCAGTAAGTGTAAAAATTACATCGTTAAGTTCTCCCCACTCACCATCATTCCAAGCTTGAGCTCCCCAACCTAATACAAAGTCATCGGTGGTTCCCCAACGATTAACATTCCAACCTAAAGCACCATAAGAAGCTGGAGCAATAGTGTTGGCTTGACCACCCATACCAGAGTGAATTGAACAATAATAATAAAGTTGTGGTGCACTATCTGCTACAACTATTGTAACTTGTGTTGAACTATTTACAGTTACGCCGGTTGTATATTCACTTCCAGAATTGTGTGTACCATCTGATGTTGTAGAAAATCTAAATGGGTGAGCTGAAGGATAATTAAATACGTAAGTTCCACTTTCAGCTAAATTTATTGTGTCTTGTTGTACACCGTCAATAAAATATTTATTACCAGATCCAGGATCGCTAACTGTTACTGTAAATGTTCGGGTTACCGACATAAGGATTGCCTCCTTATGCTATACGAAGTATTGCGTTAGATGCGTCTGCTGTTGGAAATTGAATTGTAAAAGTTCCACTTGTTACAGTTTTGTCTGAGCCAAAGGCTATAGCACAAACTGCTCTATCAGCGTTTGTATCATTATAAATTAAACAACCATTAGCTGTGAATGAAGCAGAAGTAAAACTAAGGTCTGCAAAATCACAAACTGCTGTATCCGTAGATAAAACAGGTGTTACACTTGTAAGTGCTGCACCACCAGCTGAGTAAGCTGAACCTGATGTGTTAGAAATTTCGTTTGATGAACTGTAAGCTGTTGTCGATTTATTTAAAGTAGCACTACTTGTGTACAAAGCTAATTTAAAAGTGTTTCCAGACGATGCCGTAAAATTGTGTAAAGCTTGTAAAACTTCTGCTTTAAAACTGTTACATACTGCCGATGTTATTGCCATAATATTTTTCTCCTAATTACTGAGGCGGTGACTCGATTGGTATTCTTATTGTTCCATCCGTGTAATCGTCTCGTCTTCTTCTTCCAATTTGCATCGCTGCAAACTTTTGTAGTTCAGTTTTATACTTTTGCTCGTATAATGTCAACATATCTGTTGGACCTTTTAAAAATCCATATGCTTCTACTAAACATGCGTATAGCAGACCTTGGGGAAAATACAAACTAATATAATTAGTTTGATTACCGGATTCTAATGTAGCAGGCATTTTATTGTAATATATTCTAAATATATAATTAGCGTCTGGTGTTGGTGCTAAATAGATAGAACCTGAAGTAGTATCAGAAAGACCTGTTGCTCCTCCAAACATAGCGTAGTATTTAGGTTTTCCAGTAACATCTGCTCCTGATGTAGTTGATCCTTCTGGCCCTGTTAATCTTCCTACGTATTCACTCAAAAAAGTTTGATCACGTTTTTCTAACCACGTACCTTTTTCAGTAGAATTTGTAGCATTAAATACTTCTACACCTCTTACAAATAAAGTTCCCGCTGGGACTCTAATATTATCTACATCAGTTGCCATTGTACCTTGATCCACGAATCTGTCTGAATCCATAGGTAAATCCATCATAATTCTTTGTTGAGCATTTAAAATAAAACTTTCTAAAACATCAGTTGTAAAAACGTTAGAATCTACTTCTGTGTAGTTTCTTATTTGTGTAACTAATGTATTATAACTAATTCCTGACATAATTAAGCTCTATCATTTACGGGTCCTATTGTACACTGAAAACCGCCTCCTGTTTCTGTGCTTGAAGCATTAGATACCAAAGGCACTGTTATAGAATTATATAATGTTCTTGTAGCAGGTTGAGCTCCTGTCGTTTCTGTCGTTGCAATTGCTGTTGCTAAATAAGAACCAAATACTTTTGCTCCATTTGCATGAGATCCAGCTGTTGTATTTGATGGTGTTATTCCGTTGAAAGGTGCAGCTGTTCCACGTGTGCAGCCTGTTAAATTATTTCCAGCTTTTCCTGTATATTGAATAGTTTCATTTTCAAACGCACCACTTGTAGAATTTACTTTTTCAATAACTATAAATCCAGATGTTGGAAATGCTGATGCATCATTTAAAATAACTGTATTAACAGTATCATTGATTGCACCGTTTAATGTTGAAGATAATTCTAAAGTAGAAATAACAACACCGCCTACAGGATTTTTAACAGCTTGAAATCTAACATGTGTTGTTCCTTCATTTACTTGATTTGATGGATACGAAACACTTAATGTTGGAGAAGCAGCTGTTGTTGTAAAAGGATTATTAGGTAAAATATCTTGAACAGGAAATTCTACTCTTGCAGGTCTAGCATGCATTAATCCTTGTGGATCAGCGCCTACTGGATGTGGTTGTAATTGTGGTTGTTTTGGTTCAAACTCAGAAATATGTACCCAAGCTCCGGTCCATTCTTTTACCATTTCTCTATATGGAAAAGCTGCACCTGATCTATCAGATATTGCTAATGCTCTGCTACCTTTTGCGAATCTAGCCATTATACATTTGGATAGTATGTCTTCGGAGTAATATATGTGCTAGCTGGAGAACCATCTTCAGACAGTGCTCTTGCTAACTCATCCTCGTACAACAACTTCATCTCCTGTGTTCTTTGTGGTGCAAACTTCATAGATAAGTAATATGACAATCCTGAAATCATACATGGTACAAATCTAAAAGGTGTATCACTTGCGTTAGTGTAAGTTCCTGCATCTTGAATTCTTTTTACGTAATAAACATTTAAAAAATTTGATGCAGCAGTTGAATTAGGTAAAGGATAAATAGTTATTGTAACTTTATCTATAAATCTTTGTACCCAAAATTGTGAAGGCGTTCCATTAGATGCTTTGTTAGCTGTTGCTGAATAAGCATCTCTTGCAACTTTAGTTAATCCTATATCTGATTGATTTGTTGTATTATAATTTTGTCTATACGTAACATTTAAAATATCTGAAATACCATAAACATTTGCTGTTGGTACAGTTGTAGCTTGTGGTGGTTCTCCACCTCCAGGCACATCTGTAGAATTTCTGTAAAAAGTATAAACTCCAGACCCTTCAGCTGTAGCATCAATATTAGTTGTTGAACCTACAACTAAATTAATATTTGTATTTCCTACTTCCCAAAAATGTATTCCTCTATTACCCCATTCTTGAAAAAGAATATTTAAAGATCTTCTTGCAGTTTTAATTTGATGTCCTGCCGTCCCAACTAAACCAAGACGTTCGTATGCATCTGCAATGATTTCATCTATTGAGAAATCCTGATCAAATGAATATGATGAGGAAGTAGTATTCGCCATTGGCTAATCCTCTAAAATGTTCCGACTATATAAAAAAAGTCTACGTTAGTTAAATCTGCATATATTCCAGTGTCAGCATAAATACCAGCTCCTGGTATTTTAAACTCATGCACGTGATTCGCTGCTGTACCAAACTTACCATGAAAAATTAATTTAGAAGCAGTTACACCACTTCCTATTTCATTATAAAGTTTTACTTCTCCATCAGCTGCGCTTGACATTGCAAATACAGTCATAATATTTGCTTTAGTAATATTGGTTGCTGAACCACCTACTAATGACTGTACTTGTCCATCTGCTGCCAGAATTACCGATTGTCTAACTTTTGATGTTATTGACATAATTTTATTCTCCTTAAAAAGTGCTCCCGAAGGAGCACTCTAATTATTATTATGAAAGGTTATTGTTCTGTAAGTAACTAACAGTTACTGTAGCAGCACCTGCTGACGCATCATTGTTTGCACCATTATAGATGTAACCAATTCTGATGTCAGAAGATCCAATATCTTTCCAGTTTGCACAAAGTGCAGCTGTTCCTAAAGCTATTTTTCCAACTGCTGAAATAGCTACGTCATTAACGTATAAATCAGTATCTGCAGATGAACCAACTTCAAGTATGTCAGAACCTGAATCGTTAAACGCAGTTTCTACGTTAACATCGATTCTTACGATTTGAGAGTTAGCTGGAATTACAACGTTAGTGTCAGTCGCTGCTCCTTCAGTTGTATAAGCAAATGAAAATGATTGAGACATTAACACTTGACCTGTGTTTTTTACGTCTGATCCAACAGTAGTTCCAGTAGTATTTTTAATAGTACCAGCTAATATTGGTCCAGAAAATGTAGTGTTTGCCATAATTTTATCCTCCTAGTTATGATACATAGTCTCTAGGCCGTCGACTATACGCGTCTACGTATCGTTTTAAAATTGTATAGTGAGTTATTTATATATTAGATTTTAGTAGAGTGCAAGAGAGCCTTAAAAGAAAGTGCGATTTCAGCGATGTAGCTTTTGTTCTAAGTAGCTACAGAAACTTGTGGAGCTGCATCTTCGACAGTATTCTGTCTGTGAGCAATAGCTGCTTCTTCCAGCTTAATGTCAGTGATAACTTTTTTAACTTTGTCATCGATTCTGACCATTTCAAGAGTGTATCTACCATTAGACAGATGCTCCTGTTCCCACTTCAACTCCAAGGACCTTTTTGCTTTGTATAGGTCTTGTATCATCAACAACCTCCTCATAGGTTATTCTGTTTACTCGGTCATCATATGAGTTTCCGAGATATTCCCAGTTTATACTCTTTTCTCCCAATTTGTCAAGGATTGATTGTTCAAGAGAAATAGCATTATCTTCCGACAAAACGTTAAATTTTGCGTAATGTTTGTATGCCCATATTTTTACTGTGAATGTTTTCATGAATCCCACCATGTTATTTATTGAATGTGGCCGAACTGTGTCCGGCCACAAAAATGTTTAACTTTGCTTACGCACCTTCAACACCGAAGATACCTCTATAGTCAGAAACGCCAAAAGCGTATCTTTCTCTAGCTTTGTATCTTACGTTGCCAGTATCAAAGTCCCCTTCCATTGAAGTTGTCAATGGAGTTCTTGAGAACATTTTCATACCGTTTGGAACGTCCGTGATAATGTAGAATGAATCAGCATCAGTTAAAAAGTTATTAACTCTATAACCTTGTGGGATCATACCCATGCTGTTGATTGCATTGATGTCATTATCAGCAGTTTGAGTTCTACCTTGAGATTTCATCAATCTCTCAGCGTTGAACTGATTCGCAGAAGGAACGATCATTTTCACTCCTCTAGCTGCGATTCTTAAACCTCTTTCATCAGTCATTGCAGCAATGTCAATCAAAGACTGCTCTAATGAAGTTTCGTTTAAGTCTGCTTGCGTAGTTAAAGTATTCTTCACGTTTCCAGCGATTGTGCTGTGTGAAACTGAGAATAAGTTAGCTCCATCCCCTGATGTAAATTTACCAGTTGTAACTCCCGGTAAACCATTATTCAAAGGTGATGCTCCTTTAACTTCTTTTGCATTAGACATCGATCTTGCAAGAGCTTTTGTGTATCTAGAAGAAAGTCTGTCATAAAGGTTGTCCTCTATTGCTTCTTCTGTGATAGCGAAAGCTAAAGCGATCGTTTCCATAGTGTATCTAGCAGTGTAAGTTTCTTGCGCTTCGTCGAACGCAACTCCTTGACCTTCTGCTTTTACATCTGCGTTTGCAAAACCACTTAACATTACTTCTTCTTCAAAAGCTCTGTCAGATGATTCTGTTGTATAAATCTCAGCATGCTGATTTTCATACCTTTTGTACTCCAGCCCAAATAAAGCATTTAGGCCTGGTTCTAGTTCTTTAACTAGCTGTGCTCGTGATATTGCCATTATATGCTCCTATTATTGCCACGTAACCGCACCAGTGAAGTATTGGTTGAGGTTGTGAGCAACTACAACGCTTCTAAACGCTGCGTTTTCGTTGTTCTCAGGATCCTCTGCTGATCTTACCAATCTCCATTGATTGTTAGTTGCGTGCCTTGTAGCGTAAGTTAACGTTGAACTTGACTGTCCAGAAATTTCTGAACCAGCTGCAGTTACAGTTAAGCCATATGTTTTACCATATTCAGCTTGAGCTGCTGCTGCATCAATCGCACCAACAAAAAGTTGGCTAGGATTGTCAATTACAAACGCAGTTATATCTTCGCTATTAGCTGGAGTAATAGGTTGGTTGTAGAAATTCGCAAACGTCGGCTTCTTAGTAGTAGCGTCGTTATAGAATATTCCATTCAACACACCTATACAAGTGTTAGTGATGGCAGCTTGTGCAGTAACAATGTATCCAGCGGCGCTTCTTACAGCACTACCTTGGAACAAGTCAACACCCATGCCAGCATCGATAAGATATTTGCCTTGACCGCCAGTAGCTGGTGTTGAACCAACAGTACCTTGTGCAATCAAACCAAAACCTTGTGTGTTTCTATTTGCCATAGTTATTACTCCTTATGAACCTGCCGTCGTAAAACGGCCTCCAGTTCGGTTGATATTATTTCGGATAGTTTAAGAATTACTTCTTTGTACCACCGAAAGTCTGCTTAGAATTTCTATCAATTTTGATAGGCATTCTTTTATCCTGATCCTTCAGTAAGTCGGTTTCTACTGACTCGTCTTGACCTTCAGTTTGTCTTCTCTGATAGTCCATTCGAGCCTGTGCGAGTTCTTCCGGTATCCTTGCCAGGAGAAGGCCACCTACTCCAATCACTCCAGCGTATTTTCCGTCTAAGACAGTTGGATATTCTTGAGAATCATATTCGTCAGCTCTCACTAACTCATATCCAGATCTTAATCTCCCATGAATATTCTTGGTGTCATTAAAACCTAGTGACTCTGCTCTTATCCATCTGTGCCTAAATCCGTCAGGCGCTGGTGGTGCATCTAGAGATGATGGGGGCTTGTACTCTTTTGGTCTTTCAGTTTTTGACCGAGTAACAGCCGCACGAGAAGTTTTATTTTCGTCTTTTTTCATACTATGCTCCTTCCGTGAGTTTTAGTTGTTTAGCATACTCTTCGAGTGGCACACCTAATTTTTTAGCTATTGCTACCTGTGATGATGTGAGTCTCACAGTTTTGCGACCAGGTTTTGAGCTTCTGTTAGCCGAAGCTACCGACTGAACGGCCCTGTTCGTTTGCTTAGTTTCAGTATTATCAAATTTGTGCCCAAAGTCAACTCTAATCCGTTTATCAATCTCTTCGTAGTATTCGTTTGATTTAGGATCATAACCTTCTTTATCAACTAAATCCTTGTGAATCTCGAATGCAGTAAATGTCATAGCTCTATCTGTTCCGAACCATCTATTTTTTGCAGCCCAATCTTCAGCCATAGGATCAGCTTGAGGCATTTGTTGTGGGGTTTCATTTGGTAATTGTCCACCGTCTGACAGTTTAACAGGTTCTTCCTGTTTAACCGGCTTATCTTGTTTTAATTGTTGAAGTTTAGCGTTCTCGAAAGCTAACTCAGCAATTTTTTTATTTGCTGCTACTTGAGCTGTTGCATCACCTGATTCAATAGCACGCGCTAATTCATTTTGCGCCATGTCCATTCCAGATTTTACACTTTCTTCAAATTTAGCAGTGTAGTCAGAATCAACTTTGTTAAATCTTTCCTGATCTAGTTTTCTTTTTTTCTCGATTGCAGTAGCATATTCGACAGCAGCAGCTTCTCTTCTTTCTGCTTCTCTCATCTTACGCGTAAGTTTTGCAATTCTCGCTTGCACACCTTTACTGTAATCTTCTAATTTTTCATCATCCTTTTTTTCTGGTTCTGCTTTTTCTTCTGTAATTGTTTCTTGTTCCTTTGTTTCTGGAGCAGTATCAACTACTGCTTCTTCTTTTTCTTCTGGTATATTGATTTCGGTTTCTGGACCGGATGTATCAATATCTACTGTCTTCTTTTCTTCCTCTGGCATAGTATCCTTCCTATGTTAAAATTTATGCAAGATATCTGTTGGATCTTGCACAGTTGCTAGTACTTCGTCATCATTAAGAAGACGAACTTCCCCACCCTCAATTTCAATACGAGATCCTGCGTAACGTGCGAAGACTACCCAGTCTCCGACCTTGCACCATGGACCTTGTGTAAATCTGGCTTTATCATTATAACAATCAGGTCCCATCGCTAATACGTTTCCGCATTGTGATCCTACCTGTTGTCTTTCAATTGTTTCTTGTCCAAGTAAAACTCCACCTTTAGTTTTTTCATTCATTTTAAATGGTAAAACTAACATACGCCAACCTGTTGGTTGAGGAAGTTTTGCTTTTTCTTTTGTAACTTCTTTTTGTTCTTCTGATTTCTTTAACCCAACTAATTCTTTATTTGGAGTTATTATTTTTTTTGTCACCGATGTTGATGACTGTTCCTCTGTTTTCATTTTGCTCCTTATCGTTTAGCAGGTTAGAGATTTCCTGTTGCACTGACTCCAATGCATTGATCTGCCCTATTATATACTTGTATGTTTCCATACTGTCAACCCCACCAGACGTTACGTTTAGTGCTAGTTGATCTACTCTTCGTTTGATTGCTCTTCTTAAATTATTTAGTACTTGTTCTGGTTC
>Ga0099797_100709_pt1 | contig 20263 bp, 7 predicted proteins | sample Uncmet_Sort48C_1_FD_89871 | JGI IMG/M metagenome (GOLD analysis project Ga0099797, IMG submission 89871) | Marine eukaryotic communities from CALCOFI LINE 67, Pacific Ocean - C012_Sort48C_1 | ecosystem: Environmental > Aquatic > Marine > Oceanic | place: Pacific Ocean: Monterey Bay | collected...
TTTGACTGGTTTTTGCTCGAGGTTTGTTGACTACGATTATTATATTATTATCGTATTATCGGATCCATCCAATAATCGTGATGTCGTCGAGTCCATGCTTCAAAGTCAAGGAAAACTCGAGAGGCCAAACAGTATTTCATCTCGGCGGTAGTCCGTTTCCACTCATTCCTGTCGTTCTACAGGGCATCTAGCCATTGCCAGAAACCCTGGGGCCAGTAGAACGCCCTAAAGATGAATTAATTTAGGTCTGCGAATACGTCTGTTTCTGTTTGACTTGCCTTCTCCGCAAGATGAAGGCACGGTTGTTTTGCTGGTTCTGCATAACAGCGACACTCTTGAACTTTGTTGCGGCGGGTTATATCGAGGTAGGTTCTTTGGACGTAGATAATAAAGAAACACGGAAGCGTCCAACTAGTCTAACCTTCACGGCCGAGCTGGAAACGAGTCTTGGCCATGGAAACACTATCTCAATCGAGGCAACTAGAGAACTGTTTGAGGATAAAGAACTATATAACTGTTTGAATAGTAGATACAGTGCTACCATCAATCAGCCAGTAGGTTCTAATTGTACGGCAGAATACGAGCTCCCTACTACACGCAAAGAGTTAAAAATCACTTTGTCAAACAGTGGTCCAACGTGCAATCTTATAGCAGGTCTGGTGAATGTTACTGTAACTAATGAGGTATGTCAACCAGGTTTTCTTTCAATCAACAAGGCCTATGATAGCCAACTTGAGGCAAATGGGGATCCTTTAACATTTACAATGTACACAGGTACAAAACCAGCACAAAATCCAAATGGAAATGAGATATTGTCTGGGTTTACTTTGCTCAAGCCACAGCTGACGTCCCCAGGGATCCAAGTAGATACCATTTACACGCGTGCAAGCCCGACCGTAATGGCAATCAGCGCAACGACATCGGCCGTTGGTGCTCTTTCGGCAGGGGATATCATTACTGTGACTTCAACATATAACGTGTTCGCGACTGAACCGGCTTCTGTCTCGATTTTTCACGGCAGCCATTGTACAGACGACAACGCGATGACCGGACAAATACTCTCGGCAAAATCACTGCAGGTCACACTGGGTAGCAGTTGCTCGATTGCAGCTCTGACAGCAATTAATATCAGCATCAGAACAGACTTTGCAACCAATTCTCACACGGCGGACAGCGTTGTGTTTACGTTGAACAGTACAAAAGACATTGACACCACGGGACCTTTCGTTGCGTACACATTGCAAAGGGCACAATTGACATCCACGAGACTGTTTCCAAACTCTGTTCAGGCAGGAGGCCCAGTGGCAAGCATGACCTTTGGAGCTTTGACTTCATCAAGGGGTGCATTGGTTGGCGGGAACACTATCACCGTGAACACAACGAGTGCCATATTTAACGCCACAAGCACCCCTTTTCAGGTAAGCGTATTGGATCATGACCATTCGGGGACTGCGTGCAACAGAACAATTGGCACGACAACCGATACAAAACTAATTGTTGTGCTTGCACCACCAGGATGCGACTTGACTCCGAGCAACACGTTCACGATGAAAATTGAAGCCAACATTAGACCGAACGTAAATTTTGCCAACACCGTAAACTTTACGATGGTATCAACAGCAGACTTCGACGTTTCCGACGCGGTGGCTGGTTATACCGTCGTAGTGCCCCGTCTTCGGGATGTTTCGGTATCCGTGGACACCATCCGGATATCAACTACCCCGACAAAAATGACCGTCGGTGCTACTACCAGTGCGCTTGGAGGACTAAGTGCGGGACATGCAATCTACATGATTTCACAAGATGATGTTTTTGAGGTAGGATATCATGTAGTTACATACAAATCCGGAATAACAGGCTGCGCGGCCGGAACACCACACTACGGAAACACGTCATCAAAAATTTTGCATATTACACTGGACACAGGTTGTCAAATTTTACCATCAACTCAATTTCAAATGGAGATTAGCTCCGGGCTACTGGCCAATGCTGCTGTTGGAAAAGACATGATATTTAAAATGAATTCGACCAGCGATTTTATAGACACTGAGAGCGTTGTAGGCTATTCGGTGGTGTCACCACAGCTGCTGGCAGTCACTGCGGAACCCAACCATCCCATAAGCCTCGAATCACCCTCATACATTACGTTCAACGCCACGCCATCGTTTTTTGGTGAGCTGACAGACAATTCCAACATCACCATTACGGCAGGTCGTGGCATTTTTACCGAGCAATCCACGCCATTCAGTCTCGTACTTCTATCTTCCACACACACGGGATCGTGTGCCATGCAGGGGACCACGACTGCGACGCGATTATCCGTCCAACTGTCTGTGTCAACCAACTGTGTCATCCCAGCGGGGTCGCCAATCAGTTTTCGCATTTTAACGAATTTAGCAATGAATGCAGGCCCAGGACTGGTTACATTCACAATAAATTCGTCCGAAGACACCGTGGACGCAACGGGCTCTTACACAGTACTTTGCAATGCTTCGACATCCGATGTCTCCGGAGTCTGCAAGCAAAATCGCTGCCTCTGCGCCGGTGGAGTCGCGGCAACGTCAACAGCATGCACGGCAAATTTTACAAATATTTGCGTTTCGTGTGACAGTGGCTTTGGATTGGTAGGTTCTGCATGTATTCAAAACACGTGCACTTGTGCCAACGGCACGGCTGCAACAGTATCTGCCTGTTTGGCGAACAATTCCAACATTTGCGTCTCTTGCGATATTGGATTTAGTGTTGTTGAACGTCACTGTATGCCGAACAAGTGCGTGTGCGCTAACGGAGATGCCGCTGTTTCTACTGCGTGCACTCTTAACAATTCGAATATTTGTAGATCGTGCAACGACGGGTACAGCCTGATTGATGAAGTTTGCGTCAGCAATAGATGTTTGTGCCCTAATGGAACGCCATCGCCACTGTGTCTCGTCAACCACACGATTGACTGTATCGCGTGCAACCCTGGGTTCCAATTAGTTGGAAAGAATTGTTCTTCACCGTCACGGGTAGTTAGGTTTGGGACCTTCAACCGCCCCGGGCCTTTTAGTCTCGGGTTTGCCCGTAAGTTTTTCGCTCGAACGTTTTTTGACTCAGACGTTGCCTTTCACTACGAATACCTGAGTTCAGGCATGGAAGGCCTAGAGAAACTCGTCAATGGAGAATTGGACTTTTGCACATTGGAGTCTCCAATCATCGCAAATGCTTTAGGACGAGGTATCGATGTCGAGCTAGTATACCCCACAGTCAAACCTTCTGCTATAGCGACAGGATGTCGCATGCGTAGGCGATCAATACGCGGCACCCGCATTTACCAACCGAAGGATGTTATGTACACCCGCGTGGCAGTTCCGACACAACTTTCTCGATCGCACATGCTTCTGTTTCTTCTCAGCGACATATTCCGCTTCGATTTTTCTACCATTGATGTTGTGTTTGTGGAAGACCCCGGGTTGATGAAAACGATGCTGGAGGAGGGTGAGATAGACGGTGCATGTGCATCGGGGACAACGTTTGTGGACATTCAAACGGTCCCAAACACATTTACATTCTGGGATATGGAAATGCTTGGCAAGTGGCGACCAATTATTTCATCGTATGTGGCCGTGTCAGGTGACTATGCCCGTGAGCCAAAAAACGTGGCTATCCTCAAGCATTTTCTTCGCGTCGGTACCATATGTAATGAAGACCAAGTAAACAACGGACATACGTCTCGCTGGCAAGAAGATGGAGTATTCATGCAGAGCATTCGCAATGTTGTCCATGGTGAGCCAGACGCTGTCAAAGCAGGGAGCGCTTTGCAAGCACTGAATGTAACACTGTCTTGTGCTGGGTTAGCTGACCAACACAACAAAGGGAAGCAGTACCCTTGCCCCGAAAGTGATACCGTTCTCGATGTTTCAGACGGATATTCTTTTAATATTGCCGCACACCTTATTTCTAATGAACGTTTTATGTATGATCCTATGATGCCAAGTTCGTTGCATGGTGTCGTAAACATGTCGTTTTTATCGGCAGTAGCAACGGAATATGACGCGTTCCACAACTTGACAATTGAGACACTCCTGTCATTGGGGCCAGCCCCCGGGATAAGTTATAGCACTCCCGGTCCAAACTGCACTGTTTCGAATCCATCTGTTGTTGCTGTACCAAATGGCGGAATAAATAGAGTATTTTGTAAATCTCGCGGGATGGACAGCGCATCTACCAGAACCTGGAGTTTCAAACCTCTCCAGTCTCGAAGCAGATTGGTTGTCAAACCAATTGCAATTTCTTTGCGGGCGAAATTTGATATGCTGGTCGTCACCGCGCATACCGCAAACGGAGGGCAAAGAACGATACTAGGAGTCTTTCGGGATAGGTCTTGGGATGCCGGTTACTCGTCTTTGCCAAACAGGAAAGTGAAGTCGCTTCCAACGATGATCGCTGGAGTAGACGAGCACATCGAGGTAACATTCGTAAGCAAACCTGGCGGCTGGCACGATCGTCTGGCAGACCACTTTGATTTACAGATTATTACGCGCGAAAGCACAGCATCCTGCACAACTTCCGCGTTTAATTGCAGTGGCCATGGCACGTGCGTGGACAACCATGGGCCAGAATGTGTGTGCAGTAAAGGGTATTATGGTTTGCACTGCACTCAAGCGGTTTGCATGGGCACGACGACAGTGTCGGTGCAATCAAATATCGCCACCATACATTCCAACGCTGCTGCAGAGTACGCCTCGTACTCAAATTGTTCGTGGAAATTACAAGGCAGCGATGACCATGCTATTGAAATCGTCATCGACTATGATACAGAAACTTACTACGACACCGTATCCTTCTTTGCCGGAAATGTTCTTCGGACAAGACTTTCTGGACGAAACAAACAGAGACGGCTGGTGTTTAATGACAGCAGTGTCATGACTGTGTTCTCGTCGGACGGTGTGGCTGCTGGCGCAGGCTTTCGACTTTCCCATCGACTGTTAGAGTACACCCATCTCTGCCATTCAAGTTCGGCATCCTCTTCTTGCAGTAGCCATGGTAGTTGCGTCGATCACCAGTGTTTATGCCAGCCGGGATGGTCCGGCGATGCTTGCACTGTGCCATTCTGCTCGCGGGATATTGTGACACTTCGCAAACACAAGAGACGCGCGTTGCAGCGATTTAGTTCTCACCACAGTGAATATACGAATTCTAGTTACGAAAAAGATGCTACTTGCGCGTGGACATTGGAACCAATCAATAACACTGTCGGAGTTCGACTACATCCCCAGTCTTCATTCAAATTACACACAGGCGACACGCTGAACATCTTGTATACATCTCCACGTGAAAGAACACTACACATTCTACAAACTGATGTTGTGTGCGACTCACATAGCCAAAATATGGCTCTGGAAAAATGCAAAGAGGTCAACTTCTCTTCCTCGATAATCTATCACCTGTTGCCTCCGGCTGGCTGCGCACAGTCGTGCTACGTGGATATAATAGAAACTGTCCCTGGACACTCTCCATGGTCCACTATTGAGATCACATTTACCAGTCGTATGAACAGCGAGGGAGGAGGGTTCGACTTTGAGTACCAGTACATTCCCCTGAAGACGATGGCCGATTTTGTTCCCGTCGTACCGTCAAACGTAAGAGCGACTCTGTCTGACACAGGCAGTTTCATCCGTGTAAGGTGGACCCGCGATATGAGCAATGTACTGCACGAGAAGGTGGACACCGTGTCTGGGTACAAAATACGGGTGTGTGAGGACGCACGGGACATGCGGGCGCCAAAGGTGACGGCTATAGTACCACCTGACGCACGAGAATGGATATTGTCAAAGGACGCGGTGACAGAGGGCCGTATGTACTATGTAACGGTGACGACCCTTTTCATTGCGTATGAGCCATACGGAGACCATGGGAACGCCTCGGCGGGAATCAACGAGTCGTATCCTGGGGAAGCAGCTCGCTACGGTTCTGCTTGTTTCCCGCCACACCACTCTGTGAACGGTACCTGCTGTCCCGTATCGCAGTACTACGAAGACGCTTGTTTTCAATGCCCATTTGGTGCACAGTGTGAGGGCAAGCGTGGAGTCGACATGCTTCCAAAAGAAGGGTTCTGGCGAGTCAAATGGGTGCGCGGTTACTCGTTTGCATCTTGTCCAATCGAAATGGCGTGCAACTCGTCAAAAACCAACAATGGCTGTCGTGATGGATATGATGGCCCGCTATGCAACTCTTGTATTGATGGAGCAGCCAAACGCGACCGAATGTGCCTTTCCTGTCAGACAGACGGGGCATACACAAACATGATCGTCACACTGGTCGCGTGCGCAGTCCTATATGGTGTTTCGCATTTGAAATCGCGGGCAGGTCCTGTGAGGCGTAAATGGGAAGCAATATTTCACGCGTACAACGAGTCAAGTCGTGCGGCAGCCTTCCGAATTTTCAAAACATTGTATGAGTTTATTCAAGTGTCTGGTCTGATGACAAGTGCCTTGGAGATGGGCGGCAGGAATGTAATGACGGCAAACGTGTTGCGAATCCCAGAAAACTTTGGAGTGTTCATTGCTGGTTTTGGGGTATTCAATATAGACATTTTTGGAATATTTGCTCTCGATTGTATTGGAAAATTGTCGCCACAGAGTCAAGTTCTGGTGTTTGGATTTACTCCATTTTTTGTTGTCGCACCGTTCTGCATTCGATACTGGCAACAGACCAAAGAATTCGAAAAGACGCACAGGCCGGCCAAGCAGGAGACGGTCGAGTTCGCACTCGATGCCTTGAGTCTTCAGATCGAAATGACAGCTTGCACTGCGGGCATCGATGTGTCTGAAAAACTGAGCAAGGATAATTTATCAAAAATAGTGCAAGCATACGACCCCGAATTTTCCACGTTTGAAACGGATAGTATATACAAGCGTATCAGGCGCAATACAGGCGGCGACATATTTTTAGAACATCTCGTGAAGGCTCTTGTGGACGGCAAAGTGCCTATTGATGGTTGGAAACTTGCCAAAGCGGACCGCATCAGCAGGGCTTGGCATTCTCTAACTACAATTTGTTTGACAATTTGTCTATATTTTCACACACCTGTTACTTTCAAACTCTTCTCCTATTTTGCTTGCCATACAATCGCCATCCCCGGGTCAGTTCCTCGACACATAATGGCACTGGACTCCGAATATAGTTGCTATGACGCACGATGGTGGTCTTATTTTCCTATTGTTTTGTTTGTGATCCTGATCTTTTCGGTGGGCTTCCCAGGCTTGGTAATGGTAACATTGTGGAAGTTTCGGAAGAAACTGTACACAAATTCGGCGATACAAAAAATAGGCAGCATCTACGAAGATCGACCAACGAGCTGCCCTTGGTGGGAAGTCTTTGACATGTTCCGGCGCTTCCTACTGACGGTCATCGTGATGTTGGTTGAGAACACGAACGATAAATTAGCAATCTCCGTTGCAGTTTGCACCGTCAGTGTGGGCGCAGTCTGCCGCTATCAGCCGCACAAGAAAAGGCTGGTCTTTTGGGTTCAGCTGCTTGCATACATGACAACGTTCATGACATTTTTACTCTTTTCGTCCACTGCGGTGTCGTTGGCGTTGCCGAGCGAGCGTCATGTTCGCGAAAGAAATATTGGGCAAGGAGCAGAAGCGGTAGGGAGTCTGGTTATATTTCTCCATTACTTGGTTTTGCTGCTGGCGGGTATGTTTGCTCTATTAGGGTTCCAAAATGTTGGGGAGCGGGTGAACGGAGAAAACACAAAAGCCTTTAAAAAACATTTAGCCAACCACGTTAAACATGTTAAATTGTTTTCTGTCTTTAATGGTTCCAGCGTCCCTATGAAGGAAGGGTTAGAACAGCAGAGAGAAGACGTCAAGAAAGAGTTTGGAGACATTGAGTTGACGTTCAACAACCCTCTCCAGCCGACTAATAGGTTGGGGCGTTCGGGGGTCAGTGGCCGCCGTCAATCGACCAGGGTAACTTCGAAGGAAATTCCAGCCCAAAACATATCTCGCCTGCCTCCGCGACGAAATAGTGTGAACTTAGTCTCGAGCCCATCGACGCCAAGCCAGAGTATGTCCTCTACATTACGAAGGGCCAGTCTGAATTTCACCGCTGAGACACCTCGACCAGGGCTGCAGAGCAGTCTATCACCAACTGGCGTGGAGAATGAGCGAGCAAAGAAGAAGAAAAAAAAACGACGGGAGAGTTCCAAAGAAAGCGGCAATAGGCGATCGACCCTGTCCAAAGAGCAGATGGCATTGTTTATGCAGAGTTGATGGATGCCTTATGGGCGCCAAACGAGACAGGGCACGATATATATGATAACGCACCTCTGAGAGACAGATACCTGTGAACCTCCGGTCTCCCGTCTTCATAGACCTAATGTACATAGAATAAGTATAGATGTAGTGTAGGTGTCCGACATACATGGGCGAAGTATCTATAATATGTCGGGATCAAGCAAGGCACATGTGCATCATTCGTGTCATCGCGTCGCATGTCGCATGCATCGATCGCTGAATGAATGAATGAATGCATGAATGAATCGATCATGATGCATGCAACTAACATGTATTTATAAAAAAACAACGCGTGAACGAACGAATCGATTGTAATGTCACAGGTTCTTCAACTTACTTAGGTCAAGGGTGGGTGGGTACGATAGACCGTGCGACGGAAGCGGAGCGTGGAGGAGCTACTCCGGTTTGCATGGGCGCTTTCACGGATCAAAGCGAACACGTCAGTACTTGCTGTTCGTTATGTCGGAAGACTTTTCCCCAGTGTCATCGGTGCAGTACCAGGTTATTATTGTGGGAGCCGGGTGCGCGGGGGCGTCGACAGCGTATCACTTGGCGCAACTTGGGGTCCGAACGTTGGTGTTGGAGCGGGGAGATGTGGGAAAAGGGTCCGATGGGTGGATGAGTGTTAGCACGGCAAACTTGCGTGGAAATGATGAGGCCAGCTTTATGCCGAACGTCAGCGGAACAAAGTGTCTTGTGAACACGCAGAGCCCCACGGTGAAGATGACGATCGCACTTTTCTCTGCAACTTGCGAGGAGTTCATTTCACACCACGGCGAGCGTGGCGCCCGCCATTACTTGTCCATGGCCAGCCAGGGACTTGCGCTGCAAAAAAGTCTGGGGCATAAACTCTTCGCAAGCGACGAAGTCAACTTTCGTTTGTTAGAGCTTGGTAGCTTGTACAGTTCGAACGAAAAGAACCTGAAATTGTTGAAACGTGAATATGAGTTTCTGTCCCGGCTGATGCCGAATGCAAAGGAACAAATAGAATGGTGGGACCAGGACCAGATGGAAAAAGAGCACGGGAAAGACAGCGGCTTTGTGGCTGGAATATACTTCAAAGAAGACGCTATGATCGATTCAAGCAAGTACGCCGAGCTGCTGCTGGAAAGTGCTACGTCAACCGGTATGGTGGAGCTACGGACGCGATGCAGCCCGGTGGAGCGGACGGAGACACGGATTTTGAACGGCGACTTGTGCGGTGCCGTATATTTGAATGACGGGTCCGTGTATTTCGCAGATCATGTCGTGTTGGCGACGGGTGGTTTATACTTTGACGATATTGCCGGTCGAATAATACGCCCATGTTGGAGTTACCTGAGCGCCATTCCGACGGACGCGGTGGACCATAACAAATTCGGCGATGGGAGTCGGAGCAGTTGCAACGTCGCGGTGAAGACGAACACGATGAATTATTTTACGTTCAATTCTACTCATGACTGGTGCGTCTCAAACAACCAGTTACGCGTATCGGGGGAAGATCACTACAGCGCGCTAAAGCCACCAAAACGAACGGAACGTTGCAACAATTTAGACACTTGGATATTCAAGAAATATCCATTTCTCCGCCATGACAATGAGGACCACCAGCGGTTTCACCAGTATGGGGTGTACAGCGAGACACCGGACAAAATGCCCATTGTAGGCACGATCGACGATCACAGCCGTGTGTTTTATATCACGGGGTGCAATGCTGCCGGGCAATCAATTCTTTCCTTTGCAGCAAGCAAGATACCAGGGATGCTGGGCTACGCCCACTTGACACCGTCAGACAAGAAACTCATGCGTTCTCTAAGCATCCGACGGTTCAGTGTCTTGACCGGCATACCGTACCGTTTTGTTTCCACCATTACGGACACCCGATGGAGTGATGAGGAGCATTCACGGTGCCGCAGTTCGACTGGTGGATCTTCCATGGGGGGAGGTTTCTTATCCGAGGACGAGAAGGTGGCCACGAGTAGTAGTGTGGACATCGTCGACAGTAGAGACGTTGAGCGAGGTGAGGAAGACGAGAAGGAGGTAGGCGCAGCTACGTACATTGCCATATCGGTTACGGCAGCATTGGCAATTGCATATTTTATCCGCCGGCGTCAATAGAGGTTTCAGGTGTACACACAAAAAGAATACTGATGAACAAGCACGCTGTATATAATGTCCAATGAACGACAAGTTCATCTGATTCTTCTTGATCACCGCTTATGTTGACTCACCACCAGACACGAGTAGACCATTGTCAGAGAACATCATGTTATTTAAAAGACTAATATCAGACGATTCATAATAACTATTATATCATATATAGAAATGGCAGTAAAAAGAAGCATATTTTATAAAAACTAATATAAATGGGTGTATTAAATCAAGCCCATGCATCTTTCATTTTTTTTTTTAATTAATTAATTAAGACATGTTAAATAATTTTCATAACTTACCATACACTCTAACGATGCCGTCATCGCGTTTCCATTTCGTCCACAGAGAGCTTTTCTGAGACTATGACTTCGTTCGTGGACGCTCCATTACTACTGTTTTCTTGTACGTCAACGGGGGGAACAGCGATGGTGGGAATAGATTCTTCCTCTTCCTCTTCGTCCGTACTCTCGTATTCGTCCGCGTCGTCGCTGGAACTCGACACAATCTCTTCCGGCTGGTCCGGCTTGACTTTCGTCGGCTCACCCAGGTAAAACAAATCACGGCACAAATCAAACCCAAAGCCATACGAACCAGGGACCAATCGTCGGATATTATCGTAGGTAGTTTGGTTTGTGGCGGTCAAGTAGGTATGAAACACACAGAGTCCACCGACAAATGCGCCCTTGAGCACCACGACGATGGCCAAGACCATAGTTAGGGGTTCTGACTGCACGCCCCCACCAAACCCGTCTGCGTGAGCAATCAGTTTCAAACAGGATCCAGTGACTATATAAATATCCAAGGCGAAGGCAGACGCTATAAACCGGTAAAAATGACGATAATTGCGCTGCCCAACGCAGTTGCCCACCCACGGACAATGGTGATCATACCGCTCGACGCAATTGTTGCAGACCACGCAGTGCTCCGCACGGGGTGGTCGAAAGATGTTACACGTGCGGCAATAAATAAGCTTTGTCTTCTTGCCGCTGTAGCTCAAAACCTGCTTGGTCTTCGCGCGGCAAGGAATGTCCAAGCTTTCCGCAAATTTGCTTTTGATGAGTTTTCGGCGCGGGATGACACCCGGCTCTGTGAGCCATGCGCAACAAAAAAAATAGAACGAGCATATGGCACACGCCACCGACAGGACGGTGGATACGTAGTACTAGCCGTTGGGTGAGGCGGGGGGCGAGGTTAGTTGGAGGGAAAACTGTGCAGAGGGCATGGCAAGGTGATCAACGTACCGTTTTTGGAGCAAAGTATGGCTCCACAGAGGAAAAGAACACCCCAAACGAGGCCAAAATAACAAAAATGGACGCGTAGGGCATGTTTTCACCGTTGACAAACATTACCCTGCCACCACAGCCAAAGCGGTTGTTTCCTTTCCACGTGTCCCGCACGAGGGGGACACGCGTACGGTAGGGTCCATCTGTTTGCACCGCCATGGTCCCCAACTTCGTACTGACGACAACGAACACCGGGTCCGGCTACACGGTGTATGAGCGAGCAGCAGCAGAAGCACCGGACCGAGGCACCCTGCACGCAATCACGCCAGAGACCCACCCACCCATCCATCCATCCAGCCGTCTGCGTCGTGTCCGTCTGCGTCGTGTCCGTCCGCTACCTCCCACCTCACCTCACCTCCGGATATTCATGTTAGAAGTAGGGTCTGTCGTCGGGGGCAGCCCCCCCCCCCCCGTCGTTGAGTTTAGGTGGAGACAGCACCGCGGTTGATTTTGAATTTCCGGCGGGTGCTGTGTGTATGTCCCGCTCAACCGTTGGGAAGGAAGCAAGGTCCTTGGTGCAGGAGTCGCATCGAAATGAATATGCATAGTGAAGAGTTACTTCCCGGAATGAATGGATGGATGGTGCCGTCCGTGGGTTCCTTCCTTCCGTGCCGTGCCGTGGCGCTCCCTCCACGCAACCGTCGACAGCGTCACCGAGAATACTACCAGACACGGACGGATCGACGTTCACACACACGGTTTGTACCGCCGCACGCACGCACGCACGCACAGCGCACAGCATGGCCGGAATGTTGGGCCGGGATATTGTGGGGGAAGCAGTCTCGCAGAATTTTATCGAGGGTTTAAAGGAGGAAGCGGCGGAAAAGGCGGCAGAAAAGGCGGCGGCCGCGCAACGAGAGCGTGAGTGGCAAGCAATAAAGGCGGCGGAAGAACGCGAGAACAACGCTCGCTTCAACTCGGGGACCGACTCCGATGACGACGATCTGTTGGAAGACCCAGAGTTGGAGGACATTCGCAAGAAGCGCATGGCGAAGTTGATGGCCGGCGTGGAAAAGAAGAAGAAGGCGGTGATCTCCGGGCACGGAGATTACCGGACCATTGCGGAGACGGATTTTTTGAAAGAAGTGTGCACCACAAATAAAGTCGTCGTGCACTTTTTCCACAACGATTTTGAGCGGTGCAAAATCATGGACAAACATTTGGAATTGATCTGCAAGGAGCACAAGGCCGAAATCAAAGTCGTGAAAATCGACGCGGAGAAAGCCCCGTTCTTTGTGAATAAATTGATGATCCGCGTCTTGCCGACGGTAGTTTTCTTTACCAACGGGATCAGCTGCCCCCCAGAGCGCATCGTTGGTTTTGAGGGGTTACCCAATGGCGACGAGTTCACGACGCGAGATTTGGAGGAAGTGATGGTCCAGTTCGAAGTGTTTGCGGAGGCCAAGTTCCCGGAGACCCAGTTGACTGGGCACGTCGAGGCAGTGGACAAGGTCAAAGGGCAACGAATTGCCACCGGCACCGGTCGCTCGGTGTATGGCTTTGGTCGGGCAGGTTCCGACGAAAGTGGCAGTGAGGACGACGAGCTGGGAAACGACAACACCCAAGGGCGCTATTACTAACCGAAGGAGGACAAAGCCGCAAAGGCGCTGGCCAAGAAACTCGCTTATTAATAATAATATAATAATATTATAAAGTAAGAAACATCTATCATTAGGATATAATATTATTTACACATGCAAAGTAAGTAAGATCTCGATATAATAGACAGCATCGCATGCATCGCAAATAATATTCAAGCATGCATGATTATTTGATTTTTGATTATTGTTATTGGTGATTTTGTTGGAGAGAAGTTGGTAGTCGGTGATGATGATGCATCCACGAGAGAGAGAGAGAGAGAGGGTCCGTGGATGGGGGCACGGTGGCGTCAACTACCACTTGGGACGGAATCAGACGTCGGGAAGACACCGTCGTATCTGCACTCTGCAGGCCTCTGCTGTGGGAGGTAGGCGCAGACTTACAGGGCCACCGCAGACGCGAGAGAGTCACGTGGGCGCAGGGAACTTGCACGGCCACGTACCATTTCCTGTCGCAACATGCCAGCCAACGCGAACGAGGTCGTCTGGCCAACGCCGCGGGAACGGTTAACCCCGTACACCTTGTCCCTTGCCACGCTCATGTTGGCGTACATACCGTCGGAGGACCCCGTCGTGCAAGCGTGCTTGGAAGAGTCGTCGTGCTCGATCCTAGGAAGCCACGTCTACCAGGATCTGGCGGTCTTCTTCCTGACGCAAATTCGAGGGGCCGCGGCGCGGTCCACTTCCCTAGAGACGGAGCCGTCATTGATTGACTTGGTCACCCTCATCGAGCGCGCACTATCGGGGACCCCCGGGGCGGGGGAAGCGTTCGGGGCGTTCCTGGTGGCGAGGTTGAAGCGCATTGACTCGCCTGACGACCTGGTGGACCTGCTCGCCTCGTTCGAACCGTTAACGCTGCCCCTGGACTCCGGGGAGAATGTGGACGAGTTTACTGGGCGGCCTACGTTCGTAGACCGTCGCAGTGTGTTTGGAATTTTCCTGCGGCGGATTATATTGGCCCACGGGGCCATGCTGTTCGACGGGGTCGCCCAGCTCTTCTGCGACATGAAGACCTTTTACGAAGATTTTTCCCGGTCTACCCGAGCCGCGGCGGCGCGACACCCCGTCGCCACGTCCAACCTCCACGAGGCGTACATGTCCCCGCGGGAATTGCAGCAAGTTTTGCGGGCCCGAGCGGTCGAGGTTGAGCGGGGAATCAGCTTAAAGACGTTCGATGCGACGGAGCGAGAAATCCAAGCGCTGCTGGACGTCGTGCCTACGCTGCCCCAAGCATTTTTTTTACGCTATTTGAACTGCCTGTTCCACAACGAGTACCAAGGCGCCGTCGACAACTTGCATCGATATTTTGACTACTCGCTGCGCGGCCTGGAGACCATGGCCAACCAAGAAGAATCTTCGGACCCGACCGCGGCCTCGTCTGCCGTACGCGGGAAGCGTCGGCGGGCCGTCGAGCAATACCTGTCGCTGAACTTGGCCGCACTCCATTTTCATTTTGGCCGCCTCGAGGAATCGCTGCTCGCCGTGGAGGAAACAATGCGCGTGGGGCAGCAAAACGGGGACCATTACTGCGTCACGCTCGCACTCTCGTGGCTGTACAAAATAAAAGCAAAGCAAAACCACTCTACGGCGCCCAAGTTGCTGCAGCGGTGCCTGGACCGGGCCACGCAGCTGAATATGCACGAGTTGAAGCATTTGATGCGTCTAGAAGAGGCGGATTTTCAAGCAAAGCACCCAACACCATACCGCCCACGCACGGCGGACGGAGACGTAGATGCCAAGGATGGGAGCATGGTTCATTTCTCTTCTGGGCCTGCCGTCCTGACCCGGGATATTTTTGACGACAGCGCCTCCGCCGGTGGCACAAGTGCAGACACTCACGGCCTGGACGCTGTGAGCGGGATGAACACGGGCGTGATCAGGCGCCAGCGCAGTGATCAATCCCTGCAGCAGTCGTTGCAGGGCCGGGCGCACATGTTGAAGTCGTCGTTATGGAATTTGCTGGGGGACGAAACAATGACCATGTTGGGACTCCAGGTGACGCTGAGTTGTCACAGCGCCGAAACCACGTCGAGCTACGACACGCTCCTCGCGCTTGTCAAGCTTGCCCATGGGCAAATACACTCCTCCAAGTTCCCCAAGCAAGGGCTATACAGCCATGTCCACGCGCTTGGCCTCCAGACTCTCATCGATGCTCGCAAGCGGTTTCCGCTCCTTCCAGGCAAATTGTGGCCCCATGCCACTGCGTCGCTGCTAGTCGATGCCGCCCTGAACCGGTGCGAGGTCACGCGCGCGCACGCTCTGTGCCATCAGTTGGCGGGCCTTACCGTCTTGAGCGATGGGGACGACACGATGTACATTGACACGAGGATAAAGTGGGCAAAATATCTGTCGTTGATTGGAAACACGGAGGAGTCTTTCCGCGTGTACGTCGCCCTCGTAGACTTTTGCAACACGCGAAGCTTGCACTCTCACGAAGCGCACGTGTTGCTGGCGATGGTGCATTTAATGTCGAAGTCTGCTTCGGCAACTGGGAACATACCATATGCGTTGCCCCTCTTGATGCGCTGCCTTGCCATGGCCGAAAAATACAAATTGGCAATGGTGGAAGCAGACGCCACCGTTTGTTTGGCAAACGCGCATTTGGAAATGGGAAATGCACACCGTGCGAAGGATATCTTGCGGCGCGTCATGTCACGCGTGATGGGGTCCGGGTCGCCTAAATTGCAGGCACGGCTCAACTTATGTTTTGCAAAATGCCTCTTTGGCGTTGCCAGCGTCGGGCAGAGCAACTCAGCCTCCGACGCGGCGGAGACTAGCCTTCTAAACAGTGCACCAGGCAATGATAGCTTCCAAAGCATTGCAGACGAATCGTTGCAGTGCTTGTTGCGCTCTTTAAGTGGATTCGAGGCCGTCCAAGACTACGCCGGTATGCGCGAAAGTTTGTACTTGTTGGCCCGGTTGTACAACGAGTTGCCTGGGAGGGAGCATGATCGGGACAAAACGGCGCAACAGTTTATTGACGTGGATACAAAAATCGAAGAGGCCCGCGGAAAAACCATCACGTTTCTGCATGGGTTGCATAGCATGGACGGGTTGTCTTCGATGGTATCAGAATTGAGCAGCGTCTAAGAAATGTGCACACACACACACACAGCACAAAGAGGTGTTTTGTTGGTACATATGTAATAAGGTATGATATGCATAACTTATGACAGAAATAAGTTAACGTATGTGTAAGTTATCATATCATAACTTAATAAGTTACTTTTACGTTATCATATCAAAAATATGTTTTTTATATAATATTTATACGCATATATAGTGTGCCACCCTCTGTCAGGTCATCCGGTGGAATGAGGTCGTGCCCATCCCCAGCGAGTCGGAACGCCAGTTTTTGTACATAAAGCAGATTGCCAGAAGTCAATAGTGACGAGGAGAGTATACGAATACTCTACTCTCTCACTATCTAGTCCTCCACATTGATTCCATGCTTGTCCAGAATGTTCATAAGAAAGTTGCACATTATTGTTAACTCTTCATTTTCCCGACTTAACTGCTCGTTTTGTATCACTAATTCTGTATTCTTTGAGCAGAGGCTTTCGTTCTCCGTTCGAAACGATTGGTTTTCATGAATGGCTTTATGTAAAGCTTCGTCAGTACGAGAAAGTTGCGCTTTGGCTTTATGTAGAGCTTCGTTTGTACGAGAAAGCTGCGCTGCCCGTGCAGACTCTTGGTTTTCTAGTTCTACATGGTGCTCGTGGCCGGGAAACATACTTTGGTGTGGTCTCCCGGTTTCAAACGACTTTTGAATTGATATGCCAGGGGGCTGTTCTATCCTAAACGAAGTTGGTTTGCCAAGATATTCTTCATTTTCTGTAGACAGGGCAGACGGGGTTTGGGGGGCAGGTAAATCAACTGGAGGAGCAGGAGGGGCAGGCGGAGGCGGAGGCGGTGCAGGGGGGGCAGGGGGCTGAGGTGCCCGACGACGACGGGCTGACTGCACCATGTCTTCTTTTATTTTTTGTGTGCGCATTCGTATTCGATTCTCCCGCGCATGGTATGCTATTTTACTTGATCCATGTTCGTCCAAATAATCCTCCATATTCACTCTGCTATTGATGAGCTTGTCAAACCCAATACCGCCATGCAACTCAAAAAAATCGACATTTTTGGCACCGAACACTTGTGCCCCATGTCTTCTGCCACTCACGCCCATATAATTAGTCGGACTGCTCAACCGCTCAAACACATTTGGTTGAACGTCGCCAAGCTGAACGGGCAAGCGATGTGGTGCATCCGGTGACGCGGAGGCTTGCCTCGGGCTTGAGGACGCGTTCCCGGCTTTCTGTGGCAAACCGTTTCTGTGAGTTCGCCCGCTTATTCCCACCAAACCCCGAGGGCTGGTAAGCCGGTCAAAAACATTCGATCCGTTCCTCGTATCCTGCACAGCAGCAGGCGAACCAAGCAAGGCAGCAGTTGGACCTTTGGGTCTTGTGCCTTCTACCCAAGCCAGAAACTCCGTGTATCCTATTTCCCCACTATCGTCGGTATCGACCAGTTTAAAGATAGTTCGCAAGTTTTCGTCCGGAAGCTGGCTCCTAGTAAGTTTAGCGTCCGTGCGGACCAAACGCTTAAATTCTGTGTACCCTATTTGGCCTGAATTGTCTCGGTCGTAAAATCGAAATAGTTTTTTCCAGTTCACTCCACCCGACGTGTATGCGGCCGCTTTTAAACGGTGCCGCATTCGCGTAGTTTCTGCCGCAAATAGTTCTTCCTTCGATAGACGAGCGGGAAACATGTTTCGGACAGTGCGATACGTTATATGGGCGAAGATGGACCGTCGTGGCGTCATGCAGTGGAGGAGAATGCCTTCGTCGAACTCGTCAAGAAGGGACATCGTTGCCCACCCGGCTTTAAGTCAAGAAACTTGGCTACCGACCGCAACCGCAACACCGCAACTAACTTTGTGTTTTTCTGAAATATGACACAACCCTATCTATAGCGCGAGTTTTATAGTTCACTCAACCGCAACAATACGTGCGTTCTCCGTTCGTTCCCCGCGTGGGTTCAAAGATACTCAGGATAGGCTGGAACAACCGAAGACTAGTCAAGGAAAGCGGCTGTTTCTAAGATTTGTATGGCTTTTAAACATAGCTGTTCGCTAACTACTGAATACCAACTAGATGGGTGGGATACAGAACAGGTGATGAAGTGATGAACGGTGAGGAGTGAGGAGAAATGTTCAAGTAGACTGTTGGCCGGTATTATACATATGCACACCATGCTATCATTCCTGAAACTGATTAATCGTCCGGAGAGAACCAACTTTCTCGAGGGGGGGAGAGGTGGAGGACAATAGTATTATACCATGCAAGCAGCATTCATTCTTGAAGTCATTTTGTACTCACTCTATCTAGAAGTTGTCTTTGTTACCCTCCTTGTGTCAATACGAGTTATTATTATTATTTAATAGTCTAGAATCGTGCAACAATTAATATAGTTTTAGCCTCGATATCTCGAAAGCGTGCAACAATCTGTTGCACGATACCTAAGTAACTAAACATTCTTATTTAATGTTGTGATGATATTAATTGCCAAAACATAAGTCTTACTCAAAAGAATCGTGCAACAATTTGTTTCACTAGAGCACACAATGTATTGGCACAGGACCTATGGTAGTTTGAGACAATACGACAATACATGTACTCCATCCCACCGTTATTCCTTCCCAGCGTTTCCCGAGTGCTTATGTGTAATCTAGAACCGAGTTTCGCCTATTTTACGATATCAGCGAGCACGGAAAGTGACGTTACTAATTTTACCAACTTACCTGTCACGACTGCCCTTCACGCCTGCCCTTGACGCAGCAATGTCTCCTTACATACTAGACTCACTTGGCTACTTCTGCCATGTAAATGTTTCATGGCATACCCAAATGAGCAAGCATGTCAGATGAAAGAAACGAATCTCCTGAGGAACATGCGGCGCGTGTACAGGTGGAGCGTTGGAAGCGGCGTGTCGCCATCCCCGCGGCGTCGCGCCCCGTTCCCTCGCCGGCTCTCTTGCTGCCGCGACGATTGGCCTGTAAACGAGAATCCACGCATGTCTCGGTGATGTCGTAGAAGACAGCCCGATGCCACGTCACCTACCTGCACGCAGACGTGCCCGAGGACGTGCCCGAGGACCGGCCATCCACGCCCAGAGCCCAGCCGAACATCATGCACATGCAGACATACATTCGTGCGCATGCCCACATTCTTCTTCGCGGGCGGCCATCGCGTATACATACATCTCGTTATATATGCATGGGTCGTAGTTAGTTCCCCGACATACACACATGAAAAGACATACACGATAGAGACTCTTATCATTCCTCCTCCCCATTCACTTACAACGGACAAACTAGAGAAGGGTCTGACCAGATAGACTCATTAGTATACACCTAGATGTACTTACGTTCATCCGGGTGGAGAGTGACGGTCGTCGTGTCGTCGTCGCGTCTACCCATCTTGACCTTAACCATTCGTCGAGAGTGACAGTACCATGGTATTATACTAGGAAGTGACGTACGGTCGTCGCGTCTATCTATCCGTACGTACATGTGAGATCTTTCTTCTTCAGGACAACCTATGGAGTATATATAGACACAGCACCCGGCCCCCCCCCAGGAGGTAGGTAGGTGGATGGATGGATGACTTGAACAACTACCGACTTGCTTGTGTACTTCATTCTGGATGGTGTGCGATGCTACGGATGGACGGTGTTCAGTCACGAGGAAGAGCGGCGGACGCATTCCGAGGAGCAGCGACGGCATGGGACTTACTTGTGTGTCTCGGAGAACCTCCTGAGAGTCTGGCACTTCGTCAACGCAGTAACCAACAACCCACCTACACACCTCGTCTTTGTTATCACCATGCGTAGCTTTACCTTATTTGCCATCGCCGCGTTGGCGTGCTACACTGCCACGGCAGACGTCGAATTCACGCGCACCATCGACAGCGTG
>Ga0099797_100710_pt1 | contig 20253 bp, 14 predicted proteins | sample Uncmet_Sort48C_1_FD_89871 | JGI IMG/M metagenome (GOLD analysis project Ga0099797, IMG submission 89871) | Marine eukaryotic communities from CALCOFI LINE 67, Pacific Ocean - C012_Sort48C_1 | ecosystem: Environmental > Aquatic > Marine > Oceanic | place: Pacific Ocean: Monterey Bay | collected...
AGAAAAATTTAGGTGAAATGTACACCTTTAATACTAATAATGAATACATGACTGTCCCAGACAGGGGCTTATTCTTATTACAACAAGCAGGAATTCAATTAACTACTAATGAATTCATCACAATTAAAACACACGATGGTTTATATGATCAGGCAAATGAACCTTATTTAAAAGGTTTTATGCCCGAAACTAAACCTCGTACTTCACTTCCCTTTATTATTCATCAGGCAGACCTTATGGCCGCTAGAATTGAATTTGAAAGAGAATGGTTAGATACTTTTGGTGATCAAAAAAAACCAATAACAAAATCAACAAAACAAGACCGAGTTAATTCTAACTTAGGTAAAATAGGTTCTGATAATGATAATTTAATGAATTTAGTTAAAAATCTCTAATGACAACAACCACTATAATAATATTAATTAATGTTGGAATTGTAATTTTTGGAACTATTTCCTATATAATTTGGAATTTACTTAGAAAAAATGAAAGGCAGGAAGATATAATTAATACTCAAAATGAGTATATTCAAACTATATCTACTATAATGACGGAGTCAAATAAAAAAATTAAGGAAATAGATTCAAAACAAATCTTCCAATCTGATGATGAGATAGGATGGTTTTTTAAAGGTATAAAAGAGATTCAAGACTTAATCAACGAGTACAATATCAACCATAAATAAATGATTGCACCGCTAGACGAATCTCTTGAGGGAAAAATTCTAACCGTACCTCAAAAAGATGAAGGACCTCAATATACAAAAAAAGGTACTTTAAGGAAAAGAAAACCAAAAACCAAAAATCAATACTTTACTGCTGATACTGAAGAGGCTATTATTGAATACGTTAATGAAACGGATCAAGATAAACGTAATGCTATATATAATGCACGTATAAAATATGGTTTCTTTAAATTAACAGAAAATATTATTCATACTTTTAAATTTTATTATACAGAAGTTGATACAATAGAGCACCTACAACATGAGGTAATTACATTTTTACTTGAAAAACTTCACTTATATAAACAAGATAAGGGTAAGGCATTTTCTTACTTTGGTACTATAGCAAAAAGGTATTTAATACTTTATAATAATAACAATTATAAAAAATTAAAACAAAAAACAGATGTTGAGGCAATTGATAATGATCAATCTATAGTAATTGATTTAGTTAATAACACTTCTCCCGATGAACCATTAGATAGAGCTACAGAATTTATAGGATTCTTACTTAAATATTTTGATTTATATTTATTTGATTACTTTCCAAAATCTGAAGATGCTAAAACAGCAGATGCAGTACTAGAATTATTTCGTAAAAGAGAAAATATTGAATTATTTAATAAAAAAGCAATATATATTTATATACGTGAAATGACTGATCAACAAACACCACAAATTACTAAAGTCATTAAGAAAATGAAAAAAATATATATTAAATTAATGAATCAATACAATGAACATGGGTATGTTAGTATGAAGTTCTAAACCTTTATATATACCCATATTTATATCCAAAGCGTAGCTTATGGATTTTTCAAATGTAAAATTGTTCGGAAAGAAAAACTTTGCCGATCTTCTAAAAGAAATACACTCAAACCAAAAAGATAAAGAAGTACAACTTCGTTCTTTAATAGAAGGTTTAAAACCATTAATTACTTCACCTGGTGAAGCAACAATGATAGTTCCTTTAATTAAAGAATATATGGAATTAGCTATTAAAAATGATGATGCTCTAATAAAAATGGCAGGTATTGTCCAAAGAGCAATGAATAGTAAGGCGGTTGATTCAGAAGAACTTCTAACAGATGAAGATAAAGAAATGCTTTTTAGTTCTATCCAGGAGCTAGATAGTAAAATTGAAATACCTAAACTAGAAGAGGCCAAACATGCCAGTTAACAGTCAATTTCCCACTATAGGGAACTCTGCTTTTGCACCTAATAGTAATCCAATATCTACAATACAAAATGGAGGTTTACTAGCTGCTAGAGTTATAGATATCTCTTTAGTTACATCAACTAATGGGGCATCTATATTTCAAACTAGTGGTGAATTTGCAAACATTGGTGCTATTAAATTTGAATTATTAAATAATAGTAATACTAAAGAAAATTTTCCACAAGGACCTATTGCATTCCCACTTGATAATAATGTTAGAAAAGTTCCTTTAATTAATGAAATAGTTTTTATAATAGCAGGTCCTTCAAGAGATATTTTATTAGAAGGAAATAGTGATGCTATATCTTATTACTACACAAATGCTATTTCAATTTGGGGGAGGAGTCATTTAAATATGCTTCCTTCAATTTCAACAACTAGTAAAAATACAGATACTGTACCTAAGGAGGATGTAGAAAAGGGAATCAAAAATAATCAGAATAATCAAGTTAAAGAACCTAAACCTGGAAATACTTTTCAAGAAAAATCAAATATAAGAAACTTATTTCCAAATGAAGGGGACGTTATAATAGAGGGAAGATTTGGAAACTCAATTAGATTTGGTTCAACTGCAAAACAATCTAAGGAAAATAAAAATGTAGAAAGCCCTTGGAGTACTGAAGGTAGAGAAGGGAATCCAATTACAATTATAAGAAATGGCCAGTCAAAAGCTGATTTAGATTTTAATAATTGGTTTCCAATATACGAAGACATTCAAAAGGATGATTCATCAATTTATATGACATCCGGACAAACAATTCCTATTGTTTTAGCTTCATCTAATTTTGCTTCATTTGGAATTGATGCTGTACCTATAGCTAATACAACTAAATTACTTCAAAATATTCCTGTTTTAGATCCTTCTGCTTCACTTGTAGAATTAGATGATACAGAGAATACTTATGATGTCATCAATCAAGAACCAGATTTAAGTACAGAAGCATCACTTAATGCAAAAGTAATTGAAAATTTTAATAAAGAACTTGAGACTATTAAAAGAATAAAAAGAACAGAAGAATCATCTCAAACTAAATCTAATATAGTAAGAGAAGAACAACAAATAAATGATCAATATATAATAAAAGGAGAAGAGATATAATGATAGAATTTATTATAGACATATTATTTAATTATCCAGAAGGTATATCCTTTGCTATCTTTGGAATGAAAAAGAAAAAGAAAAAGGCTGAAAAAATGATGAAGAAATTTGATAAGGGGGTACCTGAATTAGATTCTCTTTCATTAGATACTAATAGTGGTGAAGTTCCTCAATATAGTGAAACCCAAAGACAAGCCAAAACCCCCCAAGCTCCTACAGCAACATCATATAAACCAGTTTTTCCTTATAGAGGAAAACAAATTATTATTGATTCAGATAGAGTAATGTTAAATGCAAAGAAGGATAGTGTGTTTATATTAGGTGATAAAGCAGTAGGTATATCTACTAATGGAACATTTAATATAGATAGTGGTGATAAAACAATTATTAATTCACCACAAATTGATTTAGGTTTAAATGCAAAACACCCTTTAATTAAAGGTGATGAATTTTTAGCTATTTTTCAACAATTTTTACTTGTAATAAACCAAGTTACAGTACCTGAACTTGAAGACGCTACAGATTCTAATGATGTAAAAATAGCAAGTGTAAATAGAGCAGGAGAAGGTTTAAGAAAAGCAACAGAAGCACTGTCTGAACTACTCGCAGGAACATTATCTGATACAGTTAAAACTCAATAATCATGGCCGGAATATCTGCACTTAACATTGTCGCCATAAACAACGCCCTCAACCCAGAGCCAAAAAAGATAATAGAAAAAGCATACAATTCTATACAATCTTTTAATAAAGGCTTACAGGAAGTTGTTATGATTATTGTATATGGTAACAAAACTAAACCTGTAGTATTAGTAGATTTTAGAGATAATGAAAAAAGAAACGAAATAAAATATGCTATTAGAAATATAGGTGAAAACCCTTCTTTACTTAATGTAGTAAATACACTTGAAGTAATTAATACATACGATCTTTGTAATCCTTTAATGTTCGCTATAAACAACTTATTCCCCCCAGGCAGTGGAGTAGCTAATGCTTTTGATGATGTTCAAGAGTTTATAGATGAATTAGTTGATAAATTTAGAACATTTAGTATAGTAGGTTCAACTACTGAAGTTGCAGCCTTTATTGAAGAAGGATTTCCATTTGTTAGCAGTGGACTAGTTGAATTCCAAACATTCCCGGAAAAAATAAAATTCTCACAAGGTGATTTTGTAACCATTACTCAAAAAAATACACCAAATGTTACCTCTCTTATGAGGGGAACTATTTCAGTAGTAGGTAAAAATAAATATTTAATTGCTATTGAAAGTATGTCCCCGTCTGTTCCCCCATATAGGAGAAATACTAATGGTGATGTAATTATAGGTGATGACAATGAACCAATTCTTCAAAACTTTACTAACTTTGTAATAGAAGGACAAAGTGAAGCATCAAAAAACGTAAATGATATAGGTAGTGATTTGGTTGGTATCTCTAATGATTTAAAAGGATTTGATTTTATTACTGTAGAGAATTCCTTAAAAGCAGTCCCTAATTCATTCCCAGGAGTAAGGGCTCTTAAAAAAGCTATAAGAGATATTAATAATGAAATTGAAGACATACAAAAAAGAACTTCAGAAGGAGCAAGTTCAATTGCTGATTCTTCTCAAGCAATAGGTGGTTTATTAGAAGGTAACCTAACGGCCGAAGAAGTTATATCTAAATCTAGAAAATTAAGAGATGCTTATAATAAAATATTACCCTATACTAATATAAAATTTGCTTTACAAGAAGGATTTAAAAAAGACATTGAAAATATAAATAGATTTTTAAGAGATTTTATACCATTTGAAGAATTAGCGGCTATTGTTGGTGTTATTAATAAGGTAGCAAAAACTATTGTTGCTATAATAGATTTTGCACTTGCACTTATAACAACTATAAACAATATTATAAAAGCAATAGTCATAATTCTTAAAGTAATAAGAGTTGTATTAAAAGTTATAAAATTTGTTATAGCACCAATCCCATCTATACTTACTACTGTAGGAATGATAGAAAAACCTACTAATTTTATAAGTAAAATAGAAGATGCAATTAGTAGAACTATTGATTTATTAGTAAAAATAAGTAGAGAATTTGATAAAACAATAGGTTTATTATCATTTGCTAAAACATATTTACAATATCTTATTAAAGAAACAGCTGAGCTACAAGCTAAACTAGAAAGCTGCCCAGGATTAAATGAATCCGGATTTTCAGAATCAATGAATGAGGCATCAAGAAATTCATTTTTTGCTTTAAAAAGACTTTTAGATACAATTCCAAATTTAGATAAATTTGAAGCAGGACAACAGGGTGTAGCTGAAGTAAATAAAACTGGAGCAACAACCTTTGTTGTTATAGATGGTAAAGGAACCATAATGGTTTTACCTGATAGTGTATTTGGGTATGATGAATTTGGAAATATAGTATTTTATGGTGATCTAACATCATTAGCTACAGGAGTTTCTTTTGAAGATACATTAGGACAAGATTTTAGAAGTCGTCTTAACTACTATACTTTTAATAAATTTGAAGCAGCTAAACATGGTCCTTTAATTGAGGCCGCAGAAAATATTTATTCGGATAGTCAAATTGTAGCTGACCCTAATGATGCCTTTGGTAATTTCCAAGAAATACATTTAGGATATACTTTAAAAATACAAGAAGACAAACCAGTAGATAAAAACAAACAAAATCTACTTAGAAGAAGAGGAATAGCTTTAGATTCAGAAAATAATATAGTAGCTGCTACGGACTTAACTTTCTCAGATGACTTACCAGGTATAATTAATGAATTAAAATATAAATTAAAAATTAGAATAAATGAAGGTATAATAGGGATTAATACTTCTGATAAACAACCTAATCAAATAAGTGATTCTGATGCTTTAAATTTAGCAGAAGATTTAGGATCTAATCCACTAGCCCTTAGTAATATAAAAGCGGGAGCAAATAATAGAGCAACTAGCAATATTTCTTCTGGTAATGCAGCTAATTCAATAGAAGGTAAACCAATAAATCCAAACGAACCTATAGAAACAAGAATTGGAGGAGGAGATTTTGTTAAAGATGAAACTATGGGAGAAGGAAATATAACAGGTGCTAGTAGTGTAGGAGATAAAGAATCACCAAGTAGAATAATTAATACAAGAGCATTAATGGAACCTATACTTGAAGAACAAAAATCTAATAACCCTGAGGTAAAAGCAATATCAGATATGCTTAGTACTCTTAGTTCTGTAGACTCTACAACATTAAGTAACCTTCTTAAATCCCCAGGATCACAAGATTTGTCTGATCAAGAATTATTTAATACATTAAAGGAACAAATATTAAGTACAGTTGATCCAAACCCAAATAAAATTGAAGAAGTTAAAAGAAAAACAGCACAGTGGTATGAAGGTTTAAGAAAATCAACTAGAACAGAATGGGAACAATTAACATTAAATTATAGACCACCACAAAGACCTTCCCCACCTGAATATGAAACCTATTTTACACAAATAGAAGAATTAGCATTACCACAATGGATTGGAACTTTACAAAGACAAAAATATACTGAGACCGAAATTCAATATGGTATTGATGATGTTAACATTAGAGACAAATATCAAATAAAAATTGGCCCAGAACCAAATAAAGTTAAAGTAACATTACGCCCAGCGTTTAGAATAAAAAGATAATATATAAATATTTATAATCATGAAATTAGAAGCTTTTAGAAAAATAATTAGAGAGGAAGTAAGAGATGTAATTAAAGAAGAATTATCTTTAATTATGCAATCTCCTATTACTGAAACTAAAACAACTCAGAAGCCGGTTGTCGAACAAAAATTAAAGAACAACTCATTATCTGAATTAATTAATGAAACACCTCAACCACTACAATCTGCAAAACCTACACAACCTTTATTTGAAGGAGCTGGTGCTTTAGCAGATGTTTTAAACCAAACACATGTTGAAGGTGGATGGAGAAATCTTAATGGTGGAATGTCATCACAGGATGCTGTAGGATTCCAAGGAGGTATGCCTGGAGCACCTACTAAAGTAGTAGATTCAGTTGATGCAATGATATCAAATCAAAAAACATCTGATATAAACCAAGTATCAATTGATGCTGTACCAGATTTTTCGGGTTTAATGGGTAAAATGAAAGACGCAGGTAAAATATAATGACATATATAGTTAGAAATGTAGACCTTTTAGATACTAAACCTAGTACAGGTATTGGTATTACAGTACCATTTGATGGTCCAACTGGTATAAACACTACATATACAACTAAAGATACAATAAAATCAAATTTATTAAATTTTATCTTAACAGGTAAAAGAGAGAGGGTATTTAATCCAAGTTTTGGTTCTGGGGTAAGAGAACTATTATTCCAACCAATAACAGAAGACCTAGTTGATCAAATAGACAATTTAATTAGAGGCGGAGTAGATGATTATTTCCCCACAGTTGATATAAAAGAATTAGAAGTAACACTTCAACCTGATAGTAATACTTTTACTATCTACTTAAGTTATTCTATTATCAACACTAACATTGAAGATGAACTTCAAATAAATCTTAATAATGGCTGAGAGTAAACAAATACAATATTTAAATAAAGATTTTGACGGATTCAAGCAAAAATTACTTGAATTTGCTCAAATATACTACCCTGAAACTTACAATGACTTCTCAGATACATCAGCTGGGTTAATGTTAATTGAAATGGCTGCTTATGTAGGGGATGTTCTAGCATATTATGGTGATAATCAAATACAAGAAAATTATTTAGAATTTGCTAAACAAAGAAATAACTTATTATCCCTAGCTTATACACATGGGTATTTTCCACAAGTAACTACAGCAGCAACAGCTGATATAGACGTATTCCAATTATTACCATCTTCAACAGAGACTGGAAAAGTAAGACCAGACTACAATTATGCTATGATTTTAGCAAATGGTGCCCAAATTCAATCATCTAATGATAGTAGTGTTTTATTTTATATAGAAGACCAAGTTAATTTTACATCATCAGGAAGTTTTGACCCAACAACAGTATCTGTTTACTCTGTAGATAGTTCAAATAACCCTAATTTTTACTTACTTAAAAAAACAACTAAAGCATCAGCTGGTACTTTAAAAACCTCAACTTTTACATTTACAAATCCTGAGAAATTTTCAACAATACAAATACAAGATACAAATATAATAGAAGTAGTAAATATTACAGATAGTGATGGTAATAGATGGTATGAAGTACCTTATTTAGCACAAGAAACAATTTTTGATCCTGTAACTAATATAGCTGCAAATAACCCTACATTAGCACAATATAACGAGACTACTCCGTATTTACTTAAAACTAAAAAGGTACCTCGTAGATGGGTAAAAAGATTTAAATCAGACAATACCCTTGAAATCCAATTTGGTCCAGGTGTATCATCAAACCCCGATGAAATCATTACCCCTAATTCAGATAATATAGGCTTAGGTTTACCTTATGGAACAGATAAATTAACAACTGCTTGGGATCCAGCCAACTTTACTTATACTAAAACTTATGGAGTAGCACCTTCAAATACTACTTTAACAGTACAATACTTAGTAGGGGGTGGGGCAGAATCAAATGTTTCAGTTCAGTCATTATCAATATTAAATTCTGGTTCAGTTAGTTTCTTTGGATCAGGTTTAGATTCAACTCTCCAAACTACAGTTAGTGGTTCATTAGCGTTCTCTAATCCTGTAGCAGGTGTGGGAGGAGGAGATGGAGATACAAATGAAGATATAAGAAGAAAATCAATAGCTCAATTTCCAACACAATTAAGGACTGTAACCAAAGATGATTATTCTATTAGATCTTTATCTTTACCTTCAAAATATGGTAAAATATCTAAAGTATATGTTACACAAGAAAGTAGAAATTCTAACAAAATTTCTAATGAAACATATGACACAAATACTTTATCATTATATATTTTATCACAAAACAATGTTAATGATTTAGTAATAGCTGACCCTGCTTTAAAGGAAAATTTAAAAATTTTTTTATCTGAGTATAGAATGTTAACAGATGCTATTAGAATAAAAGATGCATTTATTATTAATTTAGGATTAAATTTTGATATAGTTTTATTACCTAATTATAATAATCAAACAGTATTAAATGCTTGTGTTAATGCCCTAATAGATTATTTTGATATAGATAAATGGCAAATAAACCAACCTATTTTAATTAATAATGTTAGAAATGTAATTGATAATATTGAAGGAGTACAAACAGTTAAAAAAGTAGAATTTATAAACAAAGTAGGAGAATCAGAAGGATACTCAAAATTAGCATATGATATTAAAGGTGCTAGTATAAATGAAATATTATACCCTTCTTTAGACCCATCAATTTTTGAAATAAAATACCCTAATAATGATATTCAGGGAAGAGTAGTAACAAACTAATAAAAAATGGCAATATATAAAATATTTCCCGAAAAAGATTCTTTTATCTTATCCCAATATCCTTCTCAAAATACAGGTAGAGATGAGGTATTAGAGGTTTCAAATTACAATGGAATAAATGTATTATCATCAGCTCAAGGTGATTTACCTGCCGTTACACGTGCGTTAATTCAATTTAAAACAGCGGATATAAACAATGTAATTAATAACACAATAAGTGGTAGTGCATTCCAAAGTAAATTTAATCTATATCTTGCTAGTGCTGAAAATGCACCTTTAGATTATACATTAGAAGTATACCCTATTTCAGGAGCATGGGACATGGGTACTGGAAAAGTAAATGATAACCCAAAAACCCAAAATGGATGTTCATGGGGGTGGAGAGGAGAATCAGGTTCAAATGCTTGGACAACAGCTGGAGGAGATTGGTATACAGATAAATCAGGTTCATCACAAACATTTTTATATACAAGTAATAAAGACATTTCAATGGATGTTACTGATATGGTTAAACTATGGAATAGTAGTTCAATTGATAATAATGGACTTATTTTAAAACATTCTAGTAGTATAGAATTTTCTGCATCATTTGTTGAAACAAATTATTTTTCTGTAGATACACACACAATTTACCCACCAGAATTAGAATTTAGATGGGATGATTCATCTTATGCACTTACAGATTTAACTGCAGTAACTTCAAGTGATTTTATTATTTCATTTACAAATGTTAAAGAAGAATTTGAAGATACAGCTATTTATGATTTTAGAATAAAAGCAAGGGATACATATCCTACAAGAACATTCCAAACATCATCAGTATATTTAAATGCTAAAGCATTACCTACATCTTCATATTGGGGTTTAAAAGATATAAAAACAAATGAGATGGTAGTAGATTTTGATACTTCATATACTAAAATAAGTGCTGATGGTAATGGTAACTATTTTAAAGTTTATATGGATGGTTTAGAACCTGAAAGATATTATCAATTAATGATAAAAACTATAGTTGGAGATGAAACTCTAATAATTGAAAATAAAGATAATTACTTTAAAGTAGTTAGATAATGGGAAAACAAGAAATAAAACTTAACAAACAAGTATTTGGAAAAGTATCTTATCCTAAAGTTATTGATACTGAATTTAGACAATTAGTTAAACCTGAAGAGATTGAAGTAATTGAAGAACCAATAACTGTAGCAGAGTTTTTTTCTGAATATGATAGATTATTTTTTGAAATTCCTCAAAAAGGAGCTGGTTCACACGATGAATTAGTTAAAAGAAGTTCTGCTTATATAGGTGTAACAGGTCAATCTGAACAAATACAAGCATTATTAGACGAAATAAACGAATTAAGAGCACAACTACTATCAGCTCAACAAGAGATAGTTAACTTAAGTACTAGCATATAATGGCAGAAGAAGTAAGCATTTCTAGTGTTTCAGCTAGTTCTCTAGAAACACAAGTTTATTCATCACAGGATATAAACCTGTTAAATGAATTTGAGTTAAATAGAGACTTTGGGGCAGAACAAGATACAATTGAATATCATATATTTGATTCTACTAATAACCTTTTATCTTCAAGTTATGATTATACAAGCTATAGCACCCAAGTAACAAACCCTTCAAGTTCATTATATAACACCCTTTATATTAACCCTGACCAAGACCTAAATAATTCAGGATATGATATAGGGGAATATAATGTTTTATACAATTTTTATAGACCTGTATTTCTATCATCTAATACAACAAGATATTTTATTAAAGAAATATCTTCGGATAGAACAGAAATAAAAATTACTACTAATGATTTATCCTATAATGCTGTAGGTACTTCATATTTTAATTATGTAACATCAAAAACAGGAAAAAGTTTTTACTCTGATTTACTTTTAAATTTTGGAGATAATAATACTTTAATTGCTGTAAATAGTTTATTAGATACTGAAGACACAGCGCAGCCAGGTATATTTGTAAAACTATATGAACCTTTACCTGAGGGGTATGATTTAAAAGATACATTATGGATAGTAGAAGAAATATCTGATTCTATTTCATTTCAAGTTAATATCCAATTTACAGCTGAAGAAGCAGAACAAGTAGAATATTTAAGAGGACCTAATACTAATATTGAATTAAATAATAAAACAAACTCACCTACTAAATATTTTAATACAAATGAGTTATTAGGTACTGTTTTAACATCTTCATATCAACAAATTCAATCTGTATTAGAATCAAATGGAGTTAAAATTAATATTGATTATACAGATTATAATAATTTTGTTCATTTTGGTTCTGCTTACGATAGATTAGCTAACTTTAAACATAAATTAACCCAAATTCAATCTTATCAAAGTGATCTAAATACAATTAAAGGTTTAGACCCTTTAACAGACCAAATAGCTATATCAGCTTCAGAAGCAACTATACAATCAAATATTAATAACATAATAGAAAAATTTGATGGGTATGAATATTACCTGTACTTTGAATCGGGAAGTAAATCTTGGCCTAAATCAAACCAATACCCACCTTATGATAATTATGGAGTAACATCTGATTCGTCTTCATTATGGTATGGGTCTATTGATGAAAATAGTAGCTATTATGGAGGACAAATATTATCTGCTTCTTTACATGATATTAATAACCAAAATTTCGTTTGGAATACACTTCCTGCCTATGTTCAAGAAGATGCCCAAAACCAAAATTTAGAATTATTAGTAGCAATGTTGGGCCAGAGTTTTGATACAACTTGGACTTATACAAAAGCTATTACAGATATAAATGTTGCTGACAATAGAATTGACCATGGTATTTCAAAAGATATAGTAGCTGATACTTTACGTTCTTTAGGTGTTAAATTATATACTTCTAATAGAACAAATGAAGATATATTTACATCTTTATTAGGTATTACACCTTCTGGATCATTAACCCCTGATACTGGTTCTTTAAGAATAGAAACATATATTTCTGCTTCAAATGAAGTTACACCTTACGATGATATAAGTAAAGAAGTATATAAAAGGATTTATCATAATTTACCTTATCTTTTAAAAACTAAAGGATCTTATAGAGGTTTAAGAGCACTTTTAAATTGTTTTGGTATTGAAGATACTATATTAAGAATACATGAATATGGAGGTATAGAAAAAAATATTCAACAAATTACCCAATATTTTGAAAATCATGTTTATTCATTAGATACAAGGCAATCAAGTTCAATTGAAGTGCCTTGGTTACCTTCTTTAATGCCTATGGTAGGGGATAATTGGGAAGATATAGATACCGATTGGAATAATATTGAAGGTTGGTGGAATGGAACAATAGCAGAAGATCAAGTCCCTGATACAATACAGTTTAGATTTAAACCATCTAGTTTACCCTCATCTTCTTACTACACCCAATCTTTATTCCAAATTAATACAGGAAGCACAACTCAGTTTGGATTACAATTACTTTACCCTTCAGAATCAATAGCTACCTCAAGTGGTGACTATGATGATTATGGTGAGTTAAGGTTTATATTATCTGGTTCTCAAGGATATGTAACCTCTTCAAGAATATGGATGCCCTTCTTTACAGGAGGATTTTGGGATGTAATGTTAAAAAGAGACCCTGCCCAACTAAATCTAAATGAAACAGGATCAGATGTAAGATACGAATTAATTACCAAAAATGGAAATTTTGATGGAGATAATGCTTTTATACAATATGAAGCATCTTCTAGCCTAGTAATTTCAGGATCTACTTCTTCCTCTTATAATGAAGCATGGAATACATACACTTTTACATCAGGAAACAACCACCTATTAGGTTATTTAGGGGGGACTGGAAGTAATAATACTATAGCACCTGATAATATTATATTTGATGGTGAATTTCAAGAATTTAGATATTGGGTAACTAACTTATCTCAATCAACTTTTGACCAACATGTAATAAACCCAACATCATATGCTGGTAATGATATAACTTCATCTTATTATGATTTAGTTTATAGACTACCTTTAGGAAATTATGATATGATCTCTGGTTCAGATGGAGATAATATAATAACTTCGGTACACCCAATGGTTACAGGATCCTATGCTCCAACAGGCTCGTTTTTAGGAACAGGATCATCAACAGTAAATTATGGTATTATACATAATTTTTCAACTAATAGCTTTAAATCAGAAAGTAAGATTGATTCAATTCAGGGACCGGACAATGGTGGGTTTGCTTTAAATGAAAATAAAATTAGAATATCAAATAATGAAACTATTTCAGGATCAACCCTTTCTCCTTATGTATCAGTCCAAATTAACCAATTAAGCAGTTCAACAATTGATTATACCCCTGATTTAGATATTGCCGAAATTGCTATCTCACCTCAAAATAGTATTAACCAAGATATTGTTAACCAATTTGGTTGGTTTGATATAGATGAATATATAGGTGATCCTAATATTTCTGGTTCTTTAACTTATCCTAAATTAGATAAATTAAAAGAATTTTACTTTAGAAAATATTTCAAAGAAACAAGTGTATTAGAATCAATAAGATTATTATCATATTTTGATAATTCTCTATTTAAAATGTTAAAAGACTTTACCCCAGCCAAAACATTACTAAACACGGGGTTAGTAATTAAACCTACTTTATTAGAAAGAATAAAACAAGAAAGATTCAACCCTTCCTTTACTTATATAGACCATAGTGGATCAATTGATATAGTAAATATAACTGGATCAAACCCACTAGCCGAAAACTTAAATACTAGTTATACAGGAAAAATTTTAATACCTTCCAGTTCAGCAAATACTATTACAGCTTCAGGCATAATATATAACTTTACTGATCTAAGTGAACCATTTACAGGAGAATATAGTGGAAGTGAAATAACAGTATATGCAACACCTACAAGTAATACAGTAACAGAATTAAGTTTCTTTAATACAGAAATTAACTCTAATATAGCAGTAACTTATTCTTCTATACCTTTTAACCCAACTTTAAATAACATAGATGAACCAAGAAAATCAATAAGATTTATGGATATTGATTATTCATCTAACCCAATAATACCTGTTAATATAGAATACATAACAAGTAGATCATTGGGGACACTATCAGAATTAAGTTCATCTTTCCTAGATGCTCCTATACAAGATAGTAACTATACTTTATTACGTAGTAAAAATCCTAGATATTTAGGTAGTAAAACAATATCACAAAAATATAATACTTATACTGAAGGAGATTTATCCTATGGGTCAACAGCTGCTATTGATTTAAATTCACTTAAATTTGCTTATTTTTCAGAAATAGTAGAAACAGGATCTGCTTTCCCAGAAAGATCAAATGTATATATTAAATACTTAATTGATGGGAGATCTAATATTTTAGAATTAACTAGAAAAAATGAAAATATATTTGACATCCAAAATATTTTTAATGCTAAAAAAGAAGCAGATATATCTTTAGATAATAATCAATTATTTGGAGACCAAAAATATTTAGATGGTTTAAAACCTGTCTATGCCGGTGGGTACAGATATCTACCAACTTTACAAAACCCAACAGGAAGTTCCACTCTAAACTTCAGATTTACTGTTGACCCAATTGAAAACCTAACTAAAGATGATATATTTGTACTTCCTGAAAGTTTAGGAGGTAATTTTGTAGATATTGGAGACTTTACTTTAGGAACAATACAAATCCAAACTGGAAGCAATAGTGTATCAGTAGGAGGATTTCCAGCTATTACATTAACTAGAAACGCTCCCGTAGATCAATCTACTATATGGTGGGACAATGACTTATTAATTAATATAGAAGGACAATTAGAATTAGAAATTAATGTCCCTAAAAATATCTCATCCTCTTTTGATACTATATCTTGGAACCCTTTTAATGGTGTTTTACCTATAAATTCATCCTCAATAGATTTTGGAGAATTTGAATTAATAGAAGCTATTTACCATATAACTAACTCTGTAATTTTACCAAAAAATACCTCTACAATTGAATCATTATTAGATGATTCTATATCATCTATGGGGGGACAGTTTGAAACCAGTTTTATAACCCCTGACATAATAAGCGCTTCAGTAAATATAGGTGGTTTACAGGCTGCTACTTACGGAACTCCAAAAAATACTTTTTATTTCCCATCGGATCCTAATACTTCATTTACATCTAGTATAGTTGATGGGGGAGATGCTAATAATGGGAATGCATTTTTCTTAAGAAATAATACAGGATCGTTTAATATTTTAACTGCTTCTGTATCAATGTCTTATTGGTATGATAGTTTTATACAAACATCCTCTATTTATGAAAGTGGGTCGGATTTATTTGGAATTATAGATGAACAATTTAAAATAGAAGAGGGAGATTTATTTAGATTTGTAGATAAAACTGGAGGAGTTGCAGGATCAGGAAGTGGAGAATTTCCTATTGAATTTGAAAGACAAGTTAAAAGTGTAAATGTTATTCCAAGAGATGAAGTAACAAATACAAGACGTTTAACTATTGAATTCGATAAAGACATACCAGCTAGGGCCTGTGAAGATTATTCTTCGGTAAGTCCTGATGCTGCTAGACAAATTAAAAGATTTATTATTCTAAAAAAAGTAGAAGATGAAACAAATATTGTTCTTAATTTTGAAAAACAAGAAGGACAAACATCAACTGGTATAATACTACCGGCAGATCTACCTATAACATTACAGGAACAAGCCGGTAATATAGTAAAAGAACTTAAATCGCAAAACTTAATATCATAATTTTTAAAAACATTATATTTATATATAACAAGAACAAAACATGGGATACTTAAATAATAATACAGTTACTGTTGATGCCATCTTAACAAAAAAAGGACGTGAATTATTAGCACGAAATGATGGATCATTCAGAATTACACAGTTTTCATTAGCAGATGATGAAATAGATTACCTTTTATACAACCCTGACCATCCGTCAGGATCAGCTTTTTATGGAGAAGCTATAGAAAACATGCCAATACTTGAAGCATTTCCAGATGAAACTCAAGTAATGAAATATAAATTATTAACATTACCAAGAGGAACTGCTAAATTACCTGTATTAGAAACAGGATTTTCAACTGTTACCCTAAAACAAGGTGCAGCATTATCTATTACTCCTCAAACTTTAAATTACCTAGGAGCTGATACAACATTTGAAGCATCCGGATATACAGCAACAATTGGAGATTCAAGAGTTTTATCTGTTTTCCAAGGAACAGGAGTAAACACATCAGATGCAGCAGCCTTAAATTCTACTTCAACAGTAGGAACAAACGTATCAAGAACAGTAATTGGGACAACTATTAATATAACTGCTACTACAGTTAATACTTTATTTGGAACAGCAAATACATTGCAAACCATTTTAACATTAACAGGTAGAGATTCAGGGGCAAGATTAACTATCCCACTTAACATAACTAAAGTAACTACATAATATGAGCTTTGTAAGTTTAAACTCTAGCGATTTCGTAGTAAGTGCTGATTCTATCACTTCTACACTATGGTCAGGTGAAGTACCTGTATTAACACAATTTTTTACTTCATCCCAGACTTCTTCATTTGATACATTTTTAGATGTTTATCAAACAGGTTCCTTAAGATCAGATGCAGCTGTCCAATTTTCTATAGCATATGGAGAAGTAAAAGGATCTGGTTCTGCACCATATAATACTTTAGTTACTGGTAGTTCACCAACAAGAGTAACTTATGGTCAATATAGAACACTAGTCAATGGAGACGAAAACACAAACTTTAATTTTGGAGTAGGAAATACAGATTCTAGAGATATGTATGTTATAAATGTCAATAGAGCCAGATATAAAGAAAAATTATTCCCAGGTACATTTAATTTAGTACTTTCAGGATCAGATGGTAGTGTAGCCTCAAAACTTCAATTAACAGATAATTCAAAAGATATAACTACTTTAACCTATACAGATGCTGGTAGAGTGTTTGATATAGTAAGTGGTACAAATGGGAGTGCTGTATCAGAAAGTGTAACAGGAAGTGTAACAGGAGGATATACAAACTCTGGATCATATGGCCAATTTCTACCCGATGTAGGTTTAATATTATTAAACCCAAGAGCATTATCATTATCAGCATCAGAAGGAGGAGTAGGACTAGTAATTAATAATGATTTAACTAATAATGCTTTAGTATCTAATAACAGTGCTTTATTTGAATCAATAAAATTAGCCCAAACATTTTCACTAAATTCAGAAGAAACTATAACTTCTGACTATATGTTTGTTAGGGTAAGAAATACGGATTTTAACTATACAACTAACCCATCCATGATAAGTGGTAGTGGTGAATTTGTATATTCAAGTTTAATTAATAATCCTCAAACTTTTATTACAACTGTAGGTTTATATAATAATGCTACAGAATTATTGTCAGTAGCAAAATTATCAAAACCATTAGTTAAAGATTTCACTAAAGAAGCTCTTATCAGAGTAAAATTAGATTTTTAATGAATGAGTTTTGCATACAAAAAACTAAATCAGACTGATATTAAATCAGTTCCTTATACTGCTAATAAGCAGTATGAGTATGATTCATCATCTTATTTTGAGAATAACATCCAAACATACGTAGGAGAGTATATTCCTATTACTACAGACCAACCTTTTGACCCTGTAAATGATAATTTAACTACAGATCAAAATTATAGAAGATTAATATATGAATCTATTCGTCATTTATATTACGAAAATTATATTACAGCTTCTTCAATTGATCAAACACCAGAAAGGCCCGGTTTAGAATATCCTGAAAATGTTAATTATTTTTGGCATTCTTCATCTTATGATAATTACATTCAAAACACTTTATCGTCTGGATCTTTTCCAAATTATAGAAATTTTCCTTATTTCCAATCCCAAGAATATGATTATGATGATGAAGGAAATGCTTTGTATGGGTCTGCTATTTATTTTATTGAAAATGCTGCTAAAATAAGAGTAATATCTATTTCAAAAGACAAATATGGAGAAGGTATAAAACCAACTACATTTTTAATTTCTGGCTCAAATTATCACATAGCGGATGATGGTCAAGGAAATTTATTTGATTACATAAAAGCAATAACCAAATATAATAAAAGAGAATATGAATCAACTCTTGGATACTATTCAGGAGATTCAGATGGATTAATAACCCCTGTTGGAAATATATTTTATAACCAGGGTTTAGCAGTTATTACAAACCAAGATTATTTATGTTTTATAGAAGGTAGTCCTGTAGCTAGAAATGATTATTATACAATATTAAATACCCAAGAAGAAAAAATATTAGATATATTATCTCAAGATTTTGATGATTGTGTGGAAATAGCCTCAGAATCAGTATCTACTTCAAACATAGAAGGAATAACCTTCCCAGATTTTAGTTTAAGTGGAAGTGGAGATATAATAATAACACCAAATAATATAAGTGTAACTCCCGGTCAATATAAACTAAATTATAATGTAAATAATACTTTAGGAATTGCAAGTAATACAGCTTCAATAACATTAAATATAACAGCAGAACCTTTATCTTCATCAATAACATCTATAACACAATCATGTTTTGGATCAAATATCTCATCTTCTGTAACATTTTCTATAGATAAAGGTTTACCTCCATATAGTTGGTCTATTGACAATTCTACATATACCCCTATAAGTAATTTATTTCAACCTACTATTACTGCATCTTTATTACCTACTCGTTCTTTAATACTTTATGTAAAAGATAACAATAATAAAATAGTAACCCAATCTATTAATACTTCTCTAATCCCAATTAATGGGAAAGTTTGGAATAATGATGTTCCTTCTTGCGAAACAATTAGTGGAAGTATAATTGTAAGTGCTAGTGGAGCTACAGGTGTAATATCAGCTTCACTATCATCATCATTCTCAAACTCAGTAGAACTCCCTACTGAATTTAGTGGTTTAATAGAGGGATCATATAATGTATATTTTAAAGATTCTAATTTATGTACTAGTTCTTCTAATATATTACTAGGAAAAACTCAACCAGTAACAGCAAGTTATACAATAACTCATATAGATTGCTTCGATTCAAGTTCAGGTAAAATAATTCTAAATGAACTAGATTCAAACAATACTGCATCAGATTCATTTTTAACAGGAGGTTTATCTCCTTTAACATGGAGTTGGTCAGGCCCTAATGGTTTTTCTACATCATCTGAAAATGTTATAGAGTTAGCTAGTGGAAGTTATATTTTAAATATCTTTGATGCTGATGGATGTTCTAATGCTTTTAATTTTGATGTTACTTCATCACCACAAATAATTTATACAGCTAGCATTAATTATTCATCATCAACATCAACAACATTAGATATTAATAATTTAACTGGAGGTATTCCACCATATTCTTACGAAATATCAACCTCAATATCTTTCTATACAGGATCTATAGATACTGGAAGCTCTAATTTTAATCTAGATGCAGAAGGTCTCTCCTCAGGATCTGCAAGTATAAAAATATTTGACAGTATAAATTGTTTTCCTATTAGTAAAAGTGTAGAAATTTATGGTAGAACATGGGAAGTAAGTGAATCTTTTTGTGAAGATGGAACTGGTAGTGTAGCAGCAAGAAATCTTAATTTCTATACATATGAACCAACAGGATCAGAATGGGTAACTGTAAAAATTTCATCTGGAAGTGAAACACCAGTAGAATTTGCCACTTCAGGTAGCAAAACAG
>Ga0099797_100711_pt1 | contig 20240 bp, 9 predicted proteins | sample Uncmet_Sort48C_1_FD_89871 | JGI IMG/M metagenome (GOLD analysis project Ga0099797, IMG submission 89871) | Marine eukaryotic communities from CALCOFI LINE 67, Pacific Ocean - C012_Sort48C_1 | ecosystem: Environmental > Aquatic > Marine > Oceanic | place: Pacific Ocean: Monterey Bay | collected...
GCATATTCGCCATATTCCTCCACAAGATTCAAGTTCCGATCTCTTAAGGGACCAAACAAGAGTTCCGCAAACCTCCGCAACACCCGTGTCGTCTCTAAATTGCGCACCATGTTTGTGAAAACACGCGTGTTCGAATTTTCCTGAAGCCGCATCCACCCGCGCTTGGTTTCTGTCCATCCGCCTTCTGTCCCGCATCCGCCCTCTGTGCCCCCGCTTTGTTTCTCCTGCCAAACAGGTTTCTGAAATCTAAGCGAATAAAACGAGTCGCCTTTAATCGTGTAGCGTTGGGCTATTATTTTAGAGTCTTTAGCCGTTCTGCTGTTTTTCGCATCATGACGTCTACTGTTTTTTGTATCTCCGCTTCTTGTGCTTTTCTGTGTACTATCACAATCTTGACTTTGTGGAGAACTACCATCACCAAAACCAGATTGACTCAGATTACCATCTTGAGATGCAAGTCCAATCCGTACCGCATAATCATCCCCAACCAATTTCGTATCTTTGACCTGCTGTAATAGATACCCATTACTCGGATCTTTACTCTCGACATTCGTTTCATACACGAAAATCCGTCTCGCATGTGCAATAACATCCACAACTCTATGTGGTAAACTTGCTTTGACCAACATAGCCGCCAAAACGCCTGGCTCAATATCTGGAATTCCCGTTGGCATTTTATCCACGAATAGAGAGATTTGAAGACAATCTTGTGTTTTCTCCGCCTGTTTTGATATCTTCAAAATCCGCCAAGACTCCGCTTGTACGACTTCGTTAAACTCATATTGATTTTTCCGGTTGCCTTCAAATTGACACTGATTTGGGTTTCCGGATTTCATTTTTGCCCTTTCAAAGGCTGTTTTTGCTTTTTTTGTGATTTCTTCAGGGAATACAAACCGAGTTTTGCGTCGTTCGTTGATTGCGGCGATGTGGAATAATGAGAATTGTGAACCTGACGCTCTGGTTTTTTCTCTGTTGCTATTAGTAGTATTTTCTTGCCTCCGATCTGTTCTTTGTGAGGAGATGTCTGGTATTTCCGTTGTTGTTTTGAACTTGGCTGCTGAATTGGGTTGTTCTTCTATATGAATATCTGCAGCAGCAGCAGAATCTGCTCCTGAAGTCCCCAGAGTCTGAGATGATAATCCAGCTGGATTCTGACCAACAGGTCCAGTGTTCCGACCAGCACCATTCCCACCAGCACCAGTCTCTGCGCCAGCATCAGCGCCAGTCTCTGCACCAGCATCAGCACCAGCACCAGAAACAATGTCAGTACCAGTCTCTGCACCAGCATCAGCACCAGCCTCTGCACCAGCACCAGAAACAACACCAGGCTCTACAGGTCCAGTAGCCGCCACAGGAAACAAATCTCCAAAAGCAGCTGCATTGAAAGCGCGGTCTTTATGGGGACGCTTGTCTTTTAAAAACGCTCGCAGTTCTTCCATAGGAAAATCCTTCAGATTCGAAACTTTGATCCCAATGGTGAAAGACAATATCTGTGCTTCTGTGGCCATCGTGCGATGCGAGAGGTCCGAATACGATACGACTTCGACCGCCTCTTGTTGTTTTCGGTAGAGATGCTGCAGTTGTTTTTCTTTGGCGGATTGTTTTTCTTTGGCGGATACTGGTCTCGTTGGACTTGTGGTGACAGTATCATCATCGCCAGCTCTCTCATCATCCCTGGAATCCGAAAGATTCATAGAATCCACCAAATCGTGAATCTCTTTTCCGACTTCTGTCATTGTTTTTTTCGCCAGCTCTCTTAACTGCGGATCGACGTTCGCTTCCGGTGGTGTCACCGCTTTCAACCGAAGGAAAAATCGAATTCGGAGTGCGGTGTCGTCACCTAGGGATTTTTCGATCGTTTTTCTTCTTTGTATCTTGTCTTCAACTTCATCTGTTTCGAAGTCTTCATCTGTTTCTGAGTCTCTACACTCAATCGAATACTCTACACTTAGAACGTCTATCCGTCTGGAGATTTCGTGTTCCGCCTGTTTCAATGAGAAGTATTCATCGACGAAAAACTCATTCTCTGATAACTCATTCTCTGATAGTATTCCTGCGACTGCTGGATCTTTCCGATCACTGTGATCATGGGGTCCATGATCATGGGATCCACGATCATGGGGAGGTGGATCCACATCCATTGCATTCTGCAAGTTTTGCGAGGGGTTTTGCGAGATGTTTTGTGAGATGTTTTGCGAACTGGTCACTTGTGACTGAAGTTCACCACCTTCCGTGATTGCTGGCGCTTGCTGAAAAGACGAAGACGTCGACTGTCGTGACGCTTGACGGTGCTGTTGCGAAGACATTATGGACTGGCGTGAGGATTGACGCTGCTCTTGCGAAGAGCGCTGCTCTTGCGAAGACGATGTGGTAGATTGATGTGAAAGCTGACGCAAGAGAGGTGGATGCTGCTGTTGCGAGAGAGGTGGATGCTGCTGTTGCGAAGAGAGAGTCTGTGGAAACCCGAACGAATCTGGAATCGGTGGGCCTTGATTCTGTTCCCCTTGTTGGTTATTCAAAGGCACCAACGATTCTTTTCCCAACCTCTCCTGAAAAGCCGGCTGGTTGACCAAAAACTGCGCCCCCGTCACTTCGTGCTGAAAAATGAAACAGGGGATCACGCGTCGGATTAGTTGAGTTTGAGGATCAGGGTCGTGATAATCTCCTGTGTGAATCACATACCTCTCTCCCTTATGAATCGCGATCCTCTGGCCCGTTTTTTCGTTGCACAGAATCACGTCATTATTGTGTATGATGAGGGGCCGCTCATCAGCTTTTATGATGAGATGGGAGTTTAAATGCTCCTCGGGAATTGTCGTTGCTACGGTAGTCGTGGTTGGCATCGTACCACTGATGAGGGTATTTTGTAGGCTTCCGTGTTGCTGGTTGAGGGCGTGCAATTTCTGCTGCTGGAGGAGTGGGAGGTTTGGCAATTGCTGTGAAGCAGTTTGGGGTATTGGTGCTATTGGTCCAAAACTCTGTGGCATCAGTGTGAATGATTGTGTCATTGAAGAACCGTGCGGCTGTGTCAAATTTTGCTGTGATATATCATTGTGAGTTGCTTGCGCCGCCATCGAGTCCGTTGCTTGCGCCTCCATCTCCGCTCCTTGCGCCATCTGCAAAACTTTTGAGCATTGATAGAAAAGTAATGACTCGTGCAAGCTCTGAGGTTGTTGCGCACTTTGCTGCACACTTTGCTGCTGAACAGTCTGAGGTTGCTGATAGTACATAGGATGCGGCTGCTGATACGAATGCGGCTGCTGATACGACACTGTCACAGTCACAGGGGGAAGAGCTGCGAAAGGCTGTTGCATTGTTGACATTGGCGGCTGCATTGTCACTGGCGGATATGGCATTGTCACTGGCGGATATGGCATTGTTACTGATTGTTGCATTACCACTGGCGGATGAATTGGTGGCGTTGAAAAAAACTGGCCTCCTTTCATCCTCGGTGGTGCATGTGGGGGCACCGGATAATATTGAGCGGGCTGAGGAAATGGAGCAGTCGTTTGGTGCGCCATCTGTTGGGGGTGCAACATCGTTTGCGGCTGCGCAGATTGTGGCATCGGGGGCGATGTTGCTGGTATCATGGATGTCATGCCTGCAACTGGGTGGCTTCCTGGTCCGAGATGCGTGTTTAAACTGCCTGATGACATCGTGTTTCCAGCATTTGACGCCATGCTGCCTGCGGTAACGTGTTGAGTGAAATCAGACCTAGATAATATGGGAGGAGGAAAACCAGCAGAGCTGGATGCGTCTGATCCCGTTATACCTCGATAGAGGACTTGTAGAGTTGCATTTTCCTGCGATAGTTTTTGATTCATTTCTTTCAACATCACATTCTGCTCTTTTATCGTCTCATCACTCAGATTCGCATTTTTTTCTAAGACCATTTGATAAACATCTCTAAGGTGTGTCGTATTCTGAGGACTGGCATGCTGGGGGCGGCCATGCTGAGAGCTGGCATGCGTTATGTGACTTGATTCAGACTGTGGTTCGAATACTGATGCTGTTGCCGCATTGTTGGGAAATGACGGCGATAGCGGCTGGAACTCGGTCGCTGTTGCCGCATTATTTGGAAATGACTGGGGTGACAATGGCTGGAACTCGGTCGCTGTTTGCGCGTTATTTGGAAAGCCTGCGGCTGGGGTGGTCTGGCTGTCAGTTAGTGGAAAGGGACGGTGTGAATCAAGCAGAGATCGCGCAGGTCCGGTGTTCTGCAGGTTTAAATACACATTCCCGTTGGGCACATGAACTCCTGACGCCGGAATACTGAAATCACTGACACCAGGAAACTGACTAGAGCCAGGTAAAACCTGTTCTAAGTTCCGTCCAGCATAAGATACCGTCTGTTCTAAGTTCCGTCCATGCTGTGACTGCTGATTTGCCGCATCAGTCATTTGAACATCCCCAGCATGAGAAATTTCTGCATTGGACTCTGTAAGGGCTCGTGGCCGGTCACTATTCGGGCCAGCAGAACCTGCGGCAGAACCCCCACACGCTCCTGTACTAACACAACCTCCGCCAGCAGAACGACCCGAGCCTGCAGCAGAACTCGAAGTAATTTGTCGCTTAATGACTCCATCATTCCCTTCAACGGGGGGTAAACATTCGCTCAGTGATATCGAAGTCTTCGATCGTGCACGACCGTTTTCTGAGGCAGACGCGGTACTTTCGGGCGATACATCCTCCTGAGAAAGACTGGCTTTGGTCTTCGAAATATTTCTCACGGTCGTTGCTGCACCCTTCTTGTTTTCTGCGAGATGCGCGTTTACTCGTGCTGCAAATTGATTACTGGCTGCTGATCCTGCTGCGAATTGACTAGGAGTTCCTCCTGCTGTCCATTGATTATGGACGTCACCGGATTGATTATCACTTCCTTTCGTCCCAGATTCTCCTCCATCATGCCCCGTCCCATCTCCTCCACCATGCCCCAAAGACCACCCAGCGTAAATGATATTTATCATACCCTTATTATACCCATCAGACCCGTCTATAATTGTTGTTACAGCTCCTTTGTGCTTCAACCCCGCCAACGGCCGTCTGAAATATGTCCTTTTCACTTCACGCCAGATATTGCGCTGTTCAGGACTAATAGAAAAAGTGGGGTGCATTTCTCGCACATCTTTATTGAATGCGGCTAGCATCTCCCTTTCGGAATGATCTTTTTCGTATTTCTCAATATAATAACCAAAATTCTCTTTCAGATCCAATAAACCGTCGGTATACGCGTCGGACATCACATCTACCCAAGGCGCAAACCAGTTTTCGTGTTTCGCTTGGAGTGATTTTGTCATCTTTTTCAATTTTTCCGGATCGGTGAATTCAACAACGTCAGATATTCCAGATGTATGCGCGATATTTTGTGCGAACCAGATTCGCGGGTCATTGTTTGGCCCGTGTGGAAACAATGCGTTGGTCAGCAGACTCCCCTGAGGATTCTCGCCGGTTTTTCGGTAATAATTTGCGAGAACTCCGAATGAAGTTAATAATTTACGAGCCTCGTCTTGGAGATAGCGTGGCGTCCACGCTTGCGGCCACTGGTTTAACTGGTTCAAGTTATTTCCCTTAATGTTGACGGGATGTTGAGATCCAGCGGAGAGATCAAGTTTCCAGTGTTCACCCGCCTCGGCGATCCGTTGTCCGTGGACGATTTTGCTGTGCGCGGAGTCCGCTGACTTTCCGTAAAGCAATCCAAAACCTCTCTGAAAAATGCCCGCTCCATTGTAGTAATTACTAGGCTTGAACATCGATTTCCACGAGTGGGGGAAATGTTTTCGAATTTCCAATATGGCTTGATATCCTTGTTCGGATTTTTTTCTCAACACATCTGACATTGTGAAACCGTTCTCTGGGTCGAATACTGCGGTATCTATAAACGGAACGCGTCCTAGTTTGGCGAACTTTCGTAAAACATTCTGCCAAGCAGTCAGGTGGATGTCGTGATGGTCAAAATAAATGTGCCCATGCTCGTGCTGCGATGTAAAATAGCCGTCTTCGAGGGGGGTGAGGGGTTGGATATTATTTTTACTGTGAGAAGCTGTGGCATTGAAATTCTGAGACGCAGTTCCATCCGTTATCTGAGTTGCACCAATCAACGCAGCTTCAATATCACGCTCTTTCTGTGGAGAGCCTCTCTGTGGAGAGGGGAGTCTTCCAGATGCGCCTAGTGTTTGTTCTTCTGTCGTTGGCATAGAGCCTGTTACATCTCGCCTTGGAGGAATAGAGCCTGTTCCATCTCCCCTTGGAGGAATTATAATAGAAGACTGTACATCTCGCGCCTCCCTCACCAGTTCCCCTCTCTCGACTTTTACGACAGATGCGATGAAGGTATTGCCCACATTTATCGTGTGCTTCTGATAATCTTTCGGCAGTTGATACTCCGCGCCCACCGGAGGCCCACCTCCGGAGGCAGTTGAAGCTCCAAGACCTAAACCTTTCCTAGTGCTAGCACAACTTAGACTAGCCCTTCTCCCCGGCCCAAGAATCGTCGATTGAATCCTTCTAAAACGGCCGCCGGCTCTCCACACGCCGTCTAGATCGTCCGTGTGGATTCGGGATTCGAGCAAATAGTTTTTGATTGAATCTTTGTCTTGCAAAATTACTTGAAAAACGAACTCGATCACAGATTGTCTATCCATGTCATTGAAGAAATGACGTGGTTGAACCAGCCATTTTAAGAAATGGTAGCGGGGTTTTTCTTTCACAGTTTCTGGCGAGCAAGTGGGATTTTTTCGATTGTGTGCATTATGATTTTCTGCATTTAAACTCAGGTTCTTCTCGTCCAAACTGTGCTTCTTTTGATTCTCCATCTCGTCCAAACTGTGCTTCTTTTGATTCTCCAAACTGTGCTTCTTGTGACTCTCCAAGTTGGCGCCTGAGGTTTCTGAATATTTGGCTCCTGAGGTTTCGGAATATGGTTCAGAAGATTCTGCAGTCATTTCTTCGTCATGTACTCCCGCAGGTGCTTCACTTCCATCGGCATTGCCATTTCCAAGTTTTAAATTTCGCGCATGAACTGTCTCGACCTCCTCTTTCAACACCATAAATGCCCGAATAAATTCTGCGTGTAGCAACAAATCGCTTCTAACTGTATTTCGCAATTGGACATGGTGTCTCAGACATTCTGCCTGATTCCCACTTTGTTGATAAACATTGTTATCTTGCCCTGTGTACGAAGGCAAGAGGGATGGATGCAAACATGGAAACATAAGAGGCGCATTTTTACTTGCATTGCGAATATAAACATCTTCGTTATCCAGTGTTCTGATAATGGACGCAAATTCATCTGTGCCTTTCGGAATGTAACCTTCTTTCTCCACCTGTGGAGACTGTTCCTCCAGAGGAGACTGTTCCTCAAGCGTTCGGATAATGATCGCGAGTTTTTTCATCAGATGAAGCTGTTTCGCAATGTGCTGCACCATATCAATGAAATGCGCTCTGTATTCAGTGTTGCTGAAAATATCGTTCAGCTTGAGGAGTGGACCGACAGCGACATGGGGCGTTTCGTTGATGTATTCATCCGCAGCGTGGCCGCCGAGAACTTCGAAATTCCGCAGGGGGGCCTCTTCTTCGAATTTTTGCTGGAAATAGTTGATATGCTCGTCGGATGAAGACGGCTGCGCCCTGGAACCTGAGTGGTGACCGTGGTTGGAGCTTGAAGCATTTGTCCCTGGACCCGGTGATGAGAATGGAGTTTGTGACGGCGGCACAGCTCGTGACGGCGGCAGAGCTTGCATAGCGGGCGGTGGTAGCGGTGACATTGATGCGTGGGGACCCAACTGCGGCGACGTTCCGTGGGGACCCATTTGTGGTGACGTTCCGTGGATACCCATTTGCGGCGACATCACTTGAGGCGCGAATTGCGGTGATGGCATTGAGGCTGCAAAACCTGAGCTTGACCCTGCAAAACCTGAACCGATCGGCGAGTTTTGCCGTGAACCGAGACATGGAGCGTTGGACGATACCTGTCTGCTGGGCGGCTGCATGCCCATGGAGTGTGTCGCTCCAAAGCCATGTAATATCGGTTGATGATACTGCATTCCCCCTTGTGTCGGTTGTTGTTGCGGTAACATTTGTGGCGATGTCGACTGTGGCATCATTTGTGGCAACTGCGACATCATTTGCGCTGGGTGTGTACCCACAATCTGCAAATTTGATTGCTGCCCCGGTAGCTGCTGTCCCACCATTTGCATATTCGGTAGCTGCTGTCCCACCATTTGCTGCTGTCCCACCATTTGCTGCTGACCCACCAAATTTTGCAAATTCGAATTTTGCATATTCGGCTGCTGTTGTGGTCGCAATTCTGGCGAATAATTCGGTTGCTGTTGTGGCCGTAATTCCGGCGAATAATTGGGAGAATTTCCAGCGCTTCTTTGCTTGATCTCATGTTGTTCCATTGCAGCAATATACTGATACATCGTATCACCCGTTTTTAGTGGAGATAGAATTCCGGTGTGTTTCTTTGGTTCCTGTTGTGAGCCATGTAGTCCAAAGCTCTGTTGCTGTTGTTGTGGTGTTGACCAAAAACCTTGCTGTTGTTGTTGCTGTTGTGACCCTTGTACTCCATGACTCGTCTGCCGTTGCATCAATGGATTTTGTTGCATTGTTTGTTGCATCTGCATATTTTGCGGTTGCATAGTCCCTGGATGGCAATGCTGCTGCTGCTGCTGTTTCCGCTGTTCAGCTTCCTGATCCCGCTGTTCAGCTTCCTGCGCTCGCTGTTCAGCTTCCTGCGCTCGCTGTTCAGCTTCCTGCGCCCTCCACCAAGCTTCCTTTTCCCAATATCTGGGGTGGTAAGCGCAATCTTCGGGATGTTGATGGCAATGCTCGGAATGATTTGGGCAAATTGTCTGAAAAGGACAAATGGTTTTGTTGAAACGGTCCTTATTGAAACGTTCATTGGTGTTATCGAAAGGGTCCTTATTGAAACGTTCATCGCCATGCACCGACTGAAATGAATTGTTGCAGCTGTGAAAACATTTCACGACCCTTGCACCCGTTGAGTCTCTTGCACCCGTTGAATCACAAAATTCTGGTCCAAGTGCCTCGTCATTCGTCCCCTTCGCGCCCGCATGATTGAAATTCATTCCCGATTTATTTACTCCCGCATCATTCCCAGTACCCACATTAGAAGAACCACTAGTATCCCTCCTCACAAACGCCGACGCCGAGTCAACTTTCTTATTCCTCAATGTTGAAGTTCCCTTTGAAGGATCGAAATTCAAATCTACTTCAACTCTGTCAAAAACCAGCGTCATCGTTCGCTGAACAAGTGTATCGACGACTTTGTACACTTCTTTTTCTTCTCCAGTGGCTTCATCCTTTTCGGAAACCAGATCCATCACGTCCACGACTTGAGTCTTTCGCACCAACGAGGCCATCTCTGGGTGTGGAATTAATGAATACGCAGATTGTCCAGCGAGTTTGGCAAAGTTAGCGAGCATTGCCAAGTTACTTTGAGACGTTACTTTATCCTGCATGGGAGACGTTACTTTACCCCTTTGTCCATGTGTTGACAAATTTGGATCTGTGGATATTGTTGCGACAGATTCTCGTCTTTCCGCTGCAGCTTGTCTTTCGCCTTGCTGCGATGCAGTACTCCTAAAATCCCACTTCAACACTCTCCACTTCATCGCGACTTCACTGCTGTCACTACCCGGCACTTTCTTCAAAAGGTATAGAGCTTTTTTTGGGGGTTGTTTCTTGTTCTTAGACTTTAGCGGGTTCTTAGACTTTGCATTTTCGCGAGTTGTTGTCCCTTCTTCGGAGTTCCCTTCTTCGTCCTGCCCACCCGCGTCAGAGGTAGAGGCTGAGCCCATTATTTCATCGAACGTGTCACTTGCCACTTCTTCCCCCACCCTCTTTTCACCGTCCCCCTGCCCTGGATACGTGATGTCTTCGGATACCTCGACGACGATGACGTCTTGTTGTGTGGCGAGCTGATAATCTAGATAGCCATTACCTGTGTCTTTTTGACCGCTATCTGTGTCTTTTTGACCGCTATCTGTGTTTTTTTCTGTGTCTTTTTCGCCTGAGTTACCAAGTCCAGGTATCGACCGAAGCCTGTCATCAACTGCTCCGGACTTGCTAGCAGCTCCAGATTCTACTCTCGATAACAGCTGGCGCCGTGGGGAGTCGGCTCCTGTTTTCTCTCCTGTATTTTGCTTCCCAATCATCTCTGCTTCCCAATCATTGCCTGCATTTTGCTCTGCATTTCGTTCCACAGCGTTGATCCAGGCAACATCATCATCTCCAGCCTCACCATCCCCGCCCATGTCAGCCCATCTGGTGCTGATTTGCTTGCTTGGTCCTGATTTGACTGTAGTAGAGAAACCTTCTGCCTTTTCCGTCTTGTTCCCCGGCCATGCTTCAGAAAATTTCCTTTCCCCCAAGTTGTCTATCAAATCCAATCCCTCCTGGAAATAAGATTTCAGGGCCGCAGCGTTCTGAACGCCGTTCATCACGCCAGCATCTATCAATTCCAACATCAAACCCTGATTCGCACTCCGCGCTTCATAACTGTCCAATTTGTCGTCTGCGGAGCGCGCGCGTGGTTTTCTCCGTAAATCGCCACTTCGTGCGTCACGACTTCTAGTAGACGTCATTCTTTTCATCTGCCGAGATTGCTGCTTTTGGTCTGATCCAAATTGTTCGTCCTGGTTATCGTTGTACTCATGATCGCCATCATTATCATTACGATTATCATCCGACTCGGATCCTTCGCTCCCGTTGTCGAGAATATCGATGAATGTATTTTTTACCTGCATACGATATGGTTGAGCGGTCCGTGCCCGTCTTTCCTGTCGACTGACTTCTGCATTTGAAGTCGAATCTAGATTTGGAGTTGAACTAGATTCGTCTGCGATTGCTTCTCTATTGGTATTTGTTGGAACGTTTCTGTATGTGAGCACAGCAGCTTCATCACTGATCGGCATTGCTGCGATGCTACTGCTGGCTGCAGCTCGACCAGCGCTTGCTGCAACTCCACCACTGCTTGCTGCAACTCTGCTGCCGGCACCACCTCCACTGCTCCTACCCGCTTCTTCACATTGAGTCGCCTCGATGGCTCTCGCCTCAACACGTAACATTTCGATCGCTTTCGCGGTTTGGCGCCTCGATAGTTCCGGTCCAAACAAATCTGGTGAGTCCCAAATTTCTTTCCCATCGTCCCAACGGGGGAGGGTAAATTTACTGCGAGTAACACTGGGATCGTGAGCAGGATCATTGACATTTGGAATTCGGACGCCAGAAGACTCAGAATTCGGAGACTTCAACGGAGTGTCACTCGAAGCAGACTGTGGCGAAACTGAAGCCGAATTCTCCTGCGACTGTGACAAAATGGAACTCTTAATGATATCATCTTCAAGCGAATGAAATTCCCTGGATTCGTCCTCCAAATACGGTAGTATCTGTATCTGCGAAGTTTCTTCCTGTGAAATTTCTTCCTGACCGGATCCTTCCTCGCTCACATCCGAAAAGCCCGATGGTGATGCGGCTTCCCGTGCATCCTGATCGGATACCTTATCAAGATTATCAAGATTCAGAAGTAGTTCCCTCGGCAACTGGGACGGAGCAACTGGCTCCCAATTTTCGTTGAAAACTTCGCCCTTTGGATTCACATGATATCCAAAATGTGCGAGTTTCTTTCTCCATCTCTGTTTTATCCTTCTTCTCGTTCCTCTGGAATTTAACGAAAGATTGCTGAGAACTGACATTCCGGATATCGACATTCCCGATATCGATTTACCTGATACAGAGCGGTTGTCAAGGCTTGACACTGTGTTCCGACCTTGTTCAGCATCTTCATCGTACACAAGATCGGAGGACTGGAAGGTTAATTTGGTCAAATGATTAATACGACCTGGAGAGGCTCCGCCACCAGGGCCATTTGTCCGTTCACGACCCGAATTGCTGGCGTGACGACCAGAATGCTCGACTTGCTGGCTCCAACTGGAGAGCGCGCGATCAGTTAGTCTACTGGCATCGGCAGTCTGATCAGCACTCTGACTACCATTGTCAGCATCCGACTCTGCTGCCCTGCTTCCATCTGCTCCCCTGCTTCCATCTGCTCCCCTACTCCCGTCTACTACGCTGCCTCTCGGAACGTCGGCACATCGATGATCAATCACGGTGCTCCCCAGACTTAGCTTCCCGAGACTTATCTGTGAACAATAACTCTCCGCACTGACACTTCGCTGCCACTGCGGCCATTCCGGCTGCGTGTAGTTCATAATTGTCTCATCTTGGACTCCTCGAGTGTCCGTTGCGGTGGCTGTCCCAAGCTGTCCGGGCTGTTTTGAGTGCAGCAGTCCGAACGTGGAACAGATGTTTTCCCCTGGACTGACACGCTGATTGCCAGTCTGTTCTTTTTCCAACGGATTGAACACACCTGTGGAAGTTCGGGATGAGCTCAGCTCAGAGCTGTGACTTGGATACTCAGGCGTTTGCTTGCTGCCCGTCCTGCTAGATGCGACATCAGAATCGTCTTCTGCAGACCCACCTTCTTCCGCCGTTGGTTGGAGTGAGACCTCGCGATTAAGAGCTGGAAATGAGCGAGTGAGAGAGCTGCGATTTTTTTTGGAGGAGACTGGAAGACTGCCGTCCGGCCGTCCAGACGGCCCGTCCTTGCGCGGGCTCGCCATCGGAGAATTGGAAAACACGAGCTCGTGCTTGTTTATTGGTGTCTGTAAGTGTCCAGCTGTTTGTATAGGAAGCATTGATGCTTGCATCGATGTTTGTTGAAACCCATCACTGATTGATCCGGAATGACTGTGACCCGCCATTGCTCCAGAATAACTTCCAGAATAGCTCGACGTGACTGTGGATTTGGGTACGATCCCCATTGGACCAAGCGCTTCTGCAAGACTTGGGGGAAATCCCGGGGCTTCCGGAGCCAATAATCCCGGAGATTGAAATAAAATTGCCGGATCCCGCGGGAAAGGAGATGCTAATTGGCATTGCGTTGGTTGTTCACTTCCCTGCTGCATTGGCTGAGCTTGATTCAGTACTAGGCTCTGTTGCATGTTTGCTGACGGTCCGAGCACCAGATTTAGATTCGATGAATCGCCAGAAGGTGCTAACGAGAGATTTTCACTTTGACTCGCCAGTATCGATGCTGGACCCATCATTCCTGTCATGCTCTGACTCATTGGGCTTTGCCCACCCTGTAAAGACGGTGATTGACTGGTGTGAAAAGGAGATTGTGAGCCGTGTACTTGTGATCGAATAACAGATTCGGCCCATTCATTGCTATTCCCTCTTCGATGTGAGAAATTTCCACTGCTCCCGCCCCAACTCCTCGTCGCCGGTGAAAAAGCCATGCTCGAAGCTGCCATGGTACTGCCGTAGGCAGAGGATGGCGCCCCAATGGTCGAGCTTCCTGCACCCGTAACCGTGGAGGAGCCCGCCGCTGAAATGCTACCCGCGTTCGATTCTTGATCGTCGGACGATTGTTTGCGCGCCATCATTGAGGGGAATTTGAGGGGAGAGGAAGAAGAAGGTCCAGGGCTGGCCACACCCTGATTCGAGACCACTCCTGCTTGACTTCCCTGATTCGCTCCTGCTTGACTTCCCTGATTCTGACTTGAGGTCAGACTTCCGAATCCGCCCTGATTATCGTTCGATCCTGAACCATGATGAGAATCTCCACCGCTCGCAGAAGAGCCCTCCTCCAACGGAGGAAAGAGATTCATCTGCATATGGAATGGCACTCCGAGTTCCAATGGAACGCCTCTCTTAGCATGAGATCGCTGCTCCCATTGAATGGGAGCGTATTGATCACCAGGCACACCTCTTTCCAATGGAACACCAGGATGTGCGAGAGGAACAACAGGTCCTGACTGACCAGGAAGCACAGGTCCGGATTGACTAGAATACGCGCCTTGAGGTCCATAAGCGCCCCCTCCAGCACTTGCACCATACACGCTTTGTGCACTGTACCCGTGCCATGAGTGGTCGTACAATCGCCCCTGATACCATGGGGAATGATCGCGTGATGTGACACTGCTCAGCCACGGCGGATCGCGTGATGTGACGCTGTTGTAACTTCTGTGCGCATCATGCTCTGTGCCACGCATATGCTCTGGAACAAATTGGTGAGGATCCCAATAATTTTGACCACTCTGGAACGTTCCGCTCTGGTGGAAAGAATTTCCAGAATCGTCATAACCCCATTGGGATGCTCGCTTCTGTGTCCATGACGCCCAGGGATCATTGGGAGCCTCACTTTCCCAACATGAAAACGTATCACTATCTGGCTTCTGCCCTCTGTGACTGACCCTATGTGACATGTCAATGTCTGGCAGCCTTTCCGCGCGAGAATCCGCGCTACATTCTGGCCATCCACCATAATATTTCCCTTTCCACTGTTTTCCTTTACTCTGCCCTTTCTGCCCGTTGTCGCGCCCTTTCTGTCCTGTTTCCTGATTATCGTGAGAACCACCCGTAGTAGGCCATTCGCGAGATCTGTTGGTGATTTTATGTGCCTTCGTGCGTGCACTGGAAGCGTCTGTTGGTCCTCTCCTCGTGTCAGAAATTGCTGGAGTCACGGCTTCATTAGATGCAACGACGCCTGTGGATGCAGGACCACCTGTCGATGCTGCTCCATGACCCGCTGTAGAATCAGCAGGACCACCTGTAGACACAGAACCCCGGATCACAACTGTTTCCGAGAGATATACCGATTGAGAGAACCATAGAACTGCGGTGAAAAAACCGAAAACGTTTCGTCGGAAGATCGAAAAAAGCAAATCACGAATAATATCGTAAAAGAAGAGAATTCTGAAAATCGTCATCGTGACGACAAGAAGAGTTTCAATGGAAATAATAATGTGATCTGAGAATCTCAGAACGAAAGATGAATCTCCAAGGGGAAAGAAAGATGAATCTCCAAACAAATTACTCCAATAAAACGATAGAATTCATTCCAATTTCAAAGATATCATTTCAATTTGACAATTTGCATGCAAAGCTTCATGAAAATACGGTTCTACTGTTTCAAGAAATCCTATTTGACTGTATACTACTCGTAAAACTTCAAATGACAATACTAAAAACACCCACGATGGTAACGGTTGACTTCTGTAGTGCTCTGTACTCTCTGAGAAAAAACAAGAAAAGAGCATTAGATATCGGCGCAACTTGAGCCGTATACGAGTACCAACACGATACTGTTGTCTGGACTTTCAATCAAAAAATAACTAATCCGATCAGAAGACCAGCTTCAAAGCCTTCAAAGAAAAACCAAGCCAAAGAGCCTGTTCCTCCTACCACGTGTCTCCTACCACTTAAAAAAATGAGTTATGTATGAATCTGACATCGACAATAGAAATTCACTTACAGATCTCAATACCAATTCAAGAGCTCAATTGCACTCCCACTACATTTTTCACAACCTGAGTGCCCCAATTGCCAAAATTCGCTCGATCAAATCGATGGAAGAATTTCAATTTTCAGTTTAGAAGAAAAATCCAGAAAGGTTGCCAATCCCTCAAATGACAAAACCGCTTGAGGAAAGAACCACAAACGACTGCAGCCTCTCTGCAGTCTCAATAGCGTTGTGAACTCAATGATTCATGAACTAACTCACAAATGTGACCGAAAACTTTTCTAAGAACTGCAACTGCATACAGCTACTGAAGAGCCAAAACATCATCCTGCGATTTGATTGTGCAAAATTCTGAATTGATGATTGAGTCATTCAAATTGACACTTTACTCACATGGAAAATGATTCACATCCCATGGCGAGGCTCACTCATCGTGTTCGAAATGATTCGTCGCAAAAGAGAAAAAATGATGGGCCAATGGCGCCCCTGCATATCCATTTCACTTTTGCAAAAAAAAACAAAAAACTGGCAAAACTTTCGAAGAACAAGAACAACACTGTGCAACAACTCGCACGCTGGACGGCCAAAAGGCAAATGCACCTGACCACCACACTTAGTCGACAGTGACACTTCTTGCCGCTGACCTCACATCATCATGAGACACTGTGCGTTAGAATGTTTCTTGAAGTCTGAAAACAGCCTGATGATATGAGACCCTCCTGGAAGATTCATATTTGTCAGTATTACTTGTACTAACAATGACACTCCTGTATCATTGTGGGAATCCATCCAAGGCCGTCCCTCATTGACACATCACGCCGAAATGATGTCATGTTAAGCCATGATATAACCGTAATCATATGTGTTCGGGATGCGAGTCATGATCTCCATACGCATTTGGGGTACCATCTCCATACGTATTTGGGATACAGTCTCCATACGCATTTGGGATACACAAATCTCCAAACAAAAATTGTCACCGTCAGGGCCCAATATGTAGTAGAGTGCTATACTGTACATGCATGCGTCGTTATGTATCTGCGTCATTGTGTATAGGCGTCATTATGTCTCTGTGTCATTATGTATAGGCATCATTGTGTATTTGCGTCATTGTGTATGATTGTCCCATGTGAAATGACTTTCAGCCGTTACTTTTTCATGTAAATACGAAATAACGGCAAATGCGAAATAATGACTTTGAGCGGAGACGACTTGAGCGCAGACAACACTCGCGCTCTAATCAATTCGTTCAGAGAATTATGTCAACACTATCAGGGAAATTAATGACAACACTCACTCGCACAAGATTCACACATCATCATGCGCGGATGACACTCGCGCAAAAGTCACGCGGATGGCCCCAGCCAATCGAAGTTTCTGTGTGTCTCTCGAAGTCTTCGGGTTCAGAAATCTCATTGAGTCATTTTCAAGGCTGAAAGAGATTGAAAGAGATGAAAGGCTTTGCGTCTTCTTTCTCAGATCAGAGATGAAAGGCTTTTTCAGATCAGACACATTCTTTCCGATACTTCTTAGCACTCATCAATTGCTCTTCTCACATCAATTGTTCTTTTTCTCGTCGTTCACACCGCCAGCAGACACACACTGTGCAGAAGAATCAGATTCGAAGTTTGCACAACCAGACCCACCACGCGCAGATGAACCAGATTCATTTGCAGAACCACCATCGCTCAGGCCACAAGAATCATCCCCACATCGCAAAAAACCTTGAATGTCGTACTTTGCAACATCCCTGAGTGTTTCCTGTGTTATTTTCGTCATACAGCCCGAATAGACTAGGCACATCGATCCAAATGCTACCGCTGAATTGATACTGTTCACAACCGCCAATGGTTTTTCCCAGCCCAGGAAGTATTTCGATGCTAACCCCGCCATCTGGCTGACTCCACATACACCGAGAAGTTTTTGGAAAGTTGTAGGTTTGACGCCGGTTGCTTCTTCTAATGTGTGATTGAAGGAGAAGTTATTGCTTTTGCCGTTATTGGTCTTGCTTTTCCCACCAAGAGAAGAAAAGCTCAATCTATCTTTGAGTAGTTGCAGAAAGCGTTGCCTGTTGGTGAGTCTATTTGAGCCTTGATGACCGCTTGAGTCAAGTCTTGAAGAAGAGGAAGACAAAGTTCCTCTTCTTCGGTTGAAGACTTGATTTCTCATGACTGGACTGGCACTCCTAGGTGAATTCCGACGGTTACGGGATGATAAATGGCCACTGTTGGTAGCTTGAATCTTAACATGATAGACATCGCGCTTCTCAGGATCTGGCGTGAAAGTATAGGTCCCTTGTGAAAATTCGTGACGCGAGGGACTTTTGTCATCCAATGGTAAATTGGGGAATACTGAAGGGTCACCAACATGTTGGTCACCACCGTTCTGGACTACTGAAGGGTCATTGAATCCGTTCTGGACTACGTCTTCGGGAGTACCTGACAAGACTTCTCCAGAGTCGAGAGGACCTGGCAAGTCTACTGCGCCTGGCAAGTTGTCTGCTCCTGCTGGGAGAAAATGCATTGAAATTCCATGTGCTCCTGGCCCGCACACAAAAAAAAGAGACATCAATATTGGAATGAGAGGAATGCCAGTTACTCTCATCATCGTTGGCAACGTCATCGTTGGCAATCTTCAAGAACAAGAAACGCCTCAGCAAGAAACGCTTCAACAAGAAACGATGCAGAAGTTATTAAATAACTTCACAGATCCTGAAATGGAGAAGTTAGAATTTACCCGATGAGTCTTACAAAATGGACAAGAATCTTACAAAATACTCTATGAGAATTTTCCAAAATAGACAAGAATCTGGAAGACTGGAGACTGTCAAATTGAAAAAAGAACGCAAATCAAAAAAAAAACGCAAATCAAAAAAAAAAGAACGCAAATCAAAAAAAAAAAGAACGCAAATCAATGTGGCTGAAGAAAACCCAAATCCAAAAAAAAAACCGCAAAAAAATCCCGAACACGGTTTCCAAATGCTGTCTCTCGTATACAGCTATTGTTTCGTCTTCAAAATATGTACAGAAGGTATAGATAACGAACTAGAATCATAATCACCCAGATGGGGAATCACAAGGAACTAGAAATACAGTGAAGTATCAAATCAAAAAATACAGTGAAGTTTTTTTTTCCTCCCAATTGAATCAAAGATCCACCAAATTCGATTATTACCATTGAAATTAATTATCCCTTCCCTTCCCAATCAACGATCCAGCAATGCTAGATTCTAAATACGGCAGATGCATGGCTTGGTCTATGATGAAACGACAAATTGATGAAACAACAAATAGTAGGATTTTGAGACTGCAATGATTGACAAAAGACTGTAAATACTATTGCGAATATTTTTAAGCTCTGTGAAACTGAAAATTCTGAAACTTCGAAAAACCATGAAACGGTCCCCACTACGAAAAACACCGTGCTGCTATTTCTAGCCATCGGGTAATTCTCCGTCACTCAGGGTTTGTTTTCTGCTCAATATTGAACAGCTCAATACCTCTCCCCGTCACTGCTAACTGTTAACAATGCAACTGGGAAAATCATTCTTGAGAAGAAAGGCAATCGACTGCCCAGAAATATTTTATGCTACTGTGTTGAAACTTGTTTAGAAGGCAAAGCTACCCAGAATTATGATCAGTGAAAACTTCTTTTGATGGCCAATGTCTAAAATCTACATGTGATGTCTACTGGAATTCTACTGGAATGAATGAAATTACTATTTCCACTGCTCGATCCCCTCCGCTTCTAGTCTTGCTCGAAAATACGATGACTACCCCCCTCTGTTTATTTTGATGACTACCTCCTCTGATAACTATCGCTTCTGTGATAACTATCTCTCCTCGGTGTTGTGATGACCGCCAGTGTCTTTTTGACTCTATTCGACTTTGCTTCGGATTTTTGATTTCGATTTCTCTCTTTCATTGAAAGTTTAAAGACTGATGACTATCTCAATCTCGTATTCTCAACAAGTTTTTTCAGATGCTCGTAAAGATATCAAATTATATTGAATTTCAATGCTACTCGTAAAGATATCGAATTTCAATGCTACTCGTAAAGATATAAAGGATAAGATTAGTTCCCGGTGTTTTTCCTCAACACGGAGAGGAAACATACTAAAATCTCCATCGTCTTCTCGAGGAAGACACGACTTGGAGTTTTTGCTTCTTCTCAAGGAAGACACGACTTGGAGTTTTTGCTTTGTGCTTAAAGTATACTTTGTGTTGTGTTAGAATTTTCGTTTAGTATCCAGACTTCTCCGAAGTCTGACTTCTATATAGTACACGCCCCCTACCATGCTGAAATGCGTAATACGCAAACAGCTGGCGTGAATATTTCAACTGGTGCATTGATAACGGTTTGTAAAGTTGGGTATTCTGTTTTTTATTTGAAAGCTCTTTTTGTGCTGATTGATTTAAGTTTAGTTGTTTTGTCAATATTTTTCTTGAAGGTTGCAAGTGCTCGTGCTCCTTTCTTATTTCCGACAGACTCTGTCACACGATCGAATAGGACAGACTCTGTCTCCTTTCTTTTTGTTTTTTTTCCCATTCTGGAAGACAGAATCACTAGAACCTCCAATCCGCTCTCGCGCCCTGTTCCTTACAACTTTTCTGATGTTTCCTCAACTGATCCGGCAGAAACGTCCTCCCACACTTATCACAGGGCACATATAATGCACAATTCTCATAGACCCACTTGTTGTAATCCCCATTGGCCATATTTCCCTTTTTCCACTCATCGAATTGTGCCGGTCTTGATGGGACAGGTCGTTTTTCTTCTCTTTCTGCCTTGGCCGCCTCTTTCTTTTCCCATAAGTCGATGCAATTTTTGATATGGATTTCGATAGAGTGCGTGCCGAATTTCCTTCCGCAAATATAGCAGCATATGCCCATTTCCTTCGGTTTTGCGACGT
>Ga0099797_100712_pt1 | contig 20192 bp, 14 predicted proteins | sample Uncmet_Sort48C_1_FD_89871 | JGI IMG/M metagenome (GOLD analysis project Ga0099797, IMG submission 89871) | Marine eukaryotic communities from CALCOFI LINE 67, Pacific Ocean - C012_Sort48C_1 | ecosystem: Environmental > Aquatic > Marine > Oceanic | place: Pacific Ocean: Monterey Bay | collected...
CCGGGATTTGTGTTGAACCCGGTGACATCGCCAGAAGCTGCGTTTGAAGCATTTGGGCCATCAGGGCGACCTGTTCTGCCGGAATTTGCCCCTGTTGTGCTTGTGCCAGCAGCATCGACTGTTGTACCAAAAGTTGTTGCGTCGCGTCCATAGCTGGACGGTCCATAGATGGATGGCCCATGGATGGACGTCGATCGGACGTCGCCAGTGGGTGAGCTACCTGAGGAGATTGCATCCGTTGCGCTTGTAGACTTGCCAGCAACGCCGCCTGTTGAGCAAAAGCTTGCTGCTGCGCTTGTTGAGCCGCGAGATGATACTGACCTTGCTGTGCTCCACCAGGCTGAGGTTGCTGCTGCCCCCCACCTGACTGGGCGACGGGACGACCTTGACGGCGCATATGCTCATCGAAAGCAGCTTGCTCTCTGTTGGAACGTCCTCCAGACGAACTTCCACCTGTGTTCATGCCCTCAACTGAGCAGAATTGCAAAATCCAAAAAAGGAGAATCATTTTGGTTTTCATGGATCCAGCCGCTGCCTTGCCGGCGCTTTTGTTTCGATTCTCCGAATGAGTCATGCTTTCGCTTCGCTTCGATCCTTCGGTCATGATATGTCTCAATTTTCGATCCAGATACATGTGAGTCTTCGATTTTCGATCCAGATCGCTTTTTTTTTCAAAGTGATTTTTCTCAAAGTTTCAATTTCAGTTGTAGTTCTTATGATTCATCCAGTAAGTAAATTTATGTGACACAGTGTTGCATGAAAATATGATTGTTTGCACTGAACAACTTCAGGCTCTGTAAGTAAGATTCAATTGTTTATTTGTATGCGGCAGCCTATAGAGACTCAACTAGCGACTCGCGAGAATAAGTTTTCACTGAGGATTGCTTCCTTTCCAAGTACTGCCTTCCCTCCGCGACAGTTTGGCAAGAGCCGCCTTGAAAACGTTGCAGGATCCAACAGGATATGCGGATTCCAAATCTTTTACCGACGTATGCGACACGGTTACCAGATGGCACAAGAGTATCACCGGATGCGAAGTGGATCAATTGATCTCTCAGATGAGCTGCGTTTTTTGGATCAGTGGGAAGAAAGATGAACCATAAATTATGGCATTGACAAACATTCAGTTCCCAGCACATGTCATGTGATTTGCGATCGGCGTCACTTGCGATCTGATTCAGACTCGAAATTGAGTCTCAGTCACGGTCCAACTCTCCAGACATGACGCAAAAATCACGCAAAAACTTTGCGTCATGCAAAAACAAACAGTCGACTCTTCCACGAAACGAAAACCATCGTTCCACGGCAACCCACTCGGTTGGTGGCACACAATGAAGCACTCCGAAAAGTCAATCAATCGCAGAAGCATGTCATGATCAACTCCAGGAGAGCAGAAAAGAATTCGTAAAAACGCAGTCGCAAAAAAACCATGAAATCGCATTCGTCTAAAACTATGACTCTACTCATTTCCAACGCTGAAAATGATAATATTTCCAAACAAAGGTCGGCTTTTAATATTTCCATCCCTCATTCGCAAAAATGTTTTTTGAAATTGAAGACCATCGCAAACACGCAAACGGATAAGGAGGGGAAGAATTTTGCAGAGATTTCCCGCAGTTCTGGACGAGACTGACCTTCAAGGTCTGCGCTCCTACGTATAATGCCGATCCACAGCATCGTGGTGGATTCTCAGAGATATCCTATCACTGCATGGCCTACAGAGGCGTGCACAAAAATCCAGTCGCTACCTTCGATGGTCACACACACATCAGAATCTCCAAACAGCAAACATGACATCAATCAAAATCACGAACACCCCTTCACGGCCTCGGCGAGACTCGAGTCTCAGACTACTCGAATCCTTTAAGTTTATGAGAGAGATTTTTTTGTTTGCGGAGAGATGTATAGGCATGCAAATTATATGAAGAGCGTAGCTTTGAAGATAATGATGAAAGCCGATATGTTTGTTTTTGTTTCTTTCAAATCCCTCAAAATCAGTCCTCTAGGCTCTAGAGTCTACTCGTAGTAGAGGAGAATCAGACGATCTACCGCATATAGAATATTTGATATATGCATATTACGGCAGGAGAAAGAGGAGGAGACTAGATCTTTATTATCTCAGGAGATTCTCAGGAGAAAGAAAGAAGAAGAAATAACTTGAGTGGAAAGAGTATATATCAATGGAAATATCAATGATATTGTGAGTATATATCAATGGATCTTTTTCGTGTGATCAGATGATCGTTCGTGTGTCAGATCAGATATCAGTAATATATAGGTCTTCACTGAAGACTTATATTTTGAAGTGGACTTATTATATGACTTTTTTGAAGAAAAGAGAGCAACTAATAAGCTTGTAGTAGGATCATATCATAGAGAATATCATATGAAATCACATGTCTGCAGGACTGTGTTCGGTTACATTTTCTATTTGTGAGCTCCTGAATCAGTTGTGGCAAGTTGGAGCTCCGGAGTCAGTGAGTCCGCCATGCCCACTACGAGTCGAAGTCACATTTAGCAGGCGGCTGCTAAATCTGGTCCATGATCAGTCTGAGACTTGACTTGACTCAAGCCAAAACTCCTTGCGCCATATTGTGGCTTCTGTAATATTGTGGCTTCTGTAGTACCGCATTGCCAACAGACAGATCATCGCAATGTGTCAAACTTTTTGTAGGCGAAACTGTCCCGACATGTAAAGGCGAATTTCCACAATGCATAGACACAGAAGAATCATGAGACAATGAACATGACTCTAGATCGATGACGATGATCATGATACCTTCTCCTTGTTTACCACCAGACACAAATAGAGATGCTTGGAAAAACGCTTTTGACATAGCAAAATGTTTTGTTACCCATATAGAATTGAACTGTCATTATTAATACGAAATACACTACTACTCAGAATCAGAATAGATTTCCACACGTCATGTTATGATTACGATGATACCATACCAGATACATAGTCTATGTATCTGGCACACTTAAGTAATCCTTATGACGAGGGAAGGCGAGGATGTATATTAACGGCAATCTGTCACTCTGCGATGATGACTAGCATTAAACTGAAATGATTTAGGGAATCATTAAAAAGATGTTAACCACCTCGTCTCTCCTCTGCTGATGAATGACTTCAAGATAGTTCAGGGGACTCAATTATGGTAAAGCCCAAGGAGTCTCCATATTGAGTCGTCATGCGAGGCCACACACGGATCACAATGTCGACATGCACACAAATCGAGAGAACTTGGATCATCAGAGAGTCACCGCATCTCAGAGCATGGCATGACAGACATTGGACACATGTGCTATAATATCAGTTTGAGATACACTGAAGCCTGGCCAACGCATTCCCTAAAGGAGGAGGTGTGTCTTGACTCTGTCGCACTCTTACCTCAATCTTCCCGCGAGTATTATCGTCGAAGAGCCTGGAGGAGATCTCCTGGAAATCCGTGCGTACGGATAATGTTAAGAGGAAAAAATGTTCAGAAGCAGAAACCAAATGGAATAAGAATAATTTTCTGTTGTAATCCAAATGGAATCAATCTTGTTGTAGAAAGACACACCATCACCTTTGAGTCTTCTTGTCACTCTTTGAATCATACCGCCACCTGAAAAATACTCATGTCAGTGAATAGGACTTTTATCTCCGCTTTAAAAAGACTGAAAGTTCGCTTCTCTTCGTCTACAATCGAATTCTGTTCAATACCTCACACATCCGCCATCCAATTGACGCAATACCCACGTCGAACCACAAAACAAGATATTTGCATCGTCTCTCTCTGACAATCGGCCACCTTTTCTTCTCGCTCACCTCACTCTGAATGATATCCCATGTACTATGACTATGTCAATCCCAAAGAAAAGAAAAAAGGCACGGCGCTTTAGTATTTGACCACCAAGTCACAAACTTCTCTGTGAAATGGATGGTCTTTTCTGTGAGAGATGACAGTATACTGCATCTTGGATGTGAGTTCAAGGATGGTAACACCTCTTGAATCTACCACACATGCCGCCTGTCCTTCTCTTGTGTGGCAAGATCAACGGACGTGATTGACTTCTCTAAAAAACAATACGCCTCTAGAAAAACACCAGTAAAGTTTGGAATTTATTCCTACAAGACTAAGGAAAGAATCTCAACAATACCGATGATATATGCACGACAATACCGTGCATAGAATCTCGACTCCTCTACAACGAAGATACCCCAATATCAGTGAGGTGTTTCACATGCCGCCAGTTTGGAGACAATACAGATCACCAGTCTGGCAACATGTATCTTCGTTTGCAACCTTCTTCTCCTCCTGAGTAGGGGATTGTTTACTCCTCTGCCGCCTCTTCGTCCTTCTTCTTGCCCTTTCCCTTTCCTTTGCCCTTACCTGTGGTGTAACATAAGTAAAAAAAAAGTAAAATTCTTAGTTTGTTTCTTTTCGAACATTTCTGACTTGAGAGAAAGCGGCGCCCATCATATTCCAGGCACATGCCATACACCCTTACAAAGAAAGCTCATGAATACAAACAAACAAACAAAAAGCCCTATATTGAGTCATTAAGTACCCTTTCCTTTTCTCTTTCCACCGGATTTTCCTTTGCCTTTTCCACCCTTCTTCTTGGGGGCACAGTCAGCACCGTCCACACCAGTCACGTTGACAGCGACCTGCTTAGAATTATCCTTAGGGTCAACTTCCAGCTCATATTCGACCTTTGCGCCCATCTCCAAGGACTTGAAACCGTCCTCGCTCTCCTGTTTGATCTGTTGGTAGTGAACCAGAATATCCTCGCCTTCCTTGGATTCGGTTCCATCAGGAGTAATAAATCCAATACCTGTTGTTTTGGATTTACCAAGAATAACATGACTTGTCTGAGCGAAGTAGAATAAGATGACTTCCCAAAAGATCTCCAGAGAACTGAATCCCCGATCCCTTCTGCTCGAGAGAACTCAGTACCGGAAAAATTTTGGTAATCATGAAACAGAGTCGCAAATTTTAATGTAGTTTTTGTGAAGTCATGCGATGTGTACTCATTTAAATTGTTCTTGATTTTTTGTACCTTTGTGGTTGAGCCACTTGGCGACGGTTCCAGTGTGTCGTTCCGGCATCTTGTTCTGTTCTTTTGAAAAAAGAGCAAATATTTACCTCAAGGGCGTTGACGATTCCCCTCTCTACAATGCAGATTTTTTAGATATCGTGAAGTTCCTGGATGAATTTTTAGAGCAGTGCACTTCTTGTGTTTCGTGAGAAATTTGAAAAAGGAAACAAGTTAATGTTTTTGTCCAAAAAGTTGCAGTGCAAAATGTTAAAGAATTGCACTGCGATACATGAAAATATCACGTGAATCATATGAATCATGGCCAATATGGAATGGCAATCATAATGCAAGTTGCAACACGTAACGGACCCGGTATTAAATTATTGATTCGGGCAGGGATTCGTGAGGCAGGTTTGAAACACTTCAGAAAACAATATTATTCAGATCCACCGCATGACTCTTCCGCAGTTCGTGTAAGTGCAGAAAACAGGACAGCACATGATAAAAATGAATTCAAATTCTCTTCGCAACAGAGTCGACCTCTCGGATCGGACACTCTTCGCAACAGAGTCGACCTCTCGGATTGGTGTGCATTACAGAAACAAATCTCTCATTTGTCAGAGACCAAAATTAATGTCAACGCACAGGCTCAGGAAAAATTGATGTCGACACACAGTGACATCGAATCATCAAACGAAACGGATTTCTTCGGAAAATACAAAAAGAAAGGAAACATTGAAAATTCTTCGGAATCATGGAACAAAAAGAAAAGGAAATATAGAAATGTAACGAAGAGAACAGCTCACTTAAATGCGAAAAAGAGAACAGCTTCAGAGTCAATGGCGGAACGGGTGAGTCGTCCCAGAAATTTTCTTCCCCCAACGCTAAACTGGCGTCGTCAAAGAAGAAGAACGAAAACCGACCTTGAATGATTATACCTACAAATCCTTCTCTGATTATGAAGAAGAAGTTTCGAAAATACGACCTACAATGACTTCTCTGAATATTATTTTGACACTACAATGAGTTGCGAAACGACCTACACTCAGACAATCATGGGCACTCAGACAATCCTGAGTCTTCTTGCAAATGAATACACGACGTTACACATTATCATGACATAGTTACGTATAAATGGATTTGAAATTTTCTGTCCCACGGTGAATAAAAAAAGTGTTTGGCAACGGGATAAATCTTCTCACAATGTGGAAATTGTCTGCGCATGAATGCGATCCAACGTGACTTGGGATTGCAAAAAGCGTGATTTCGGTGGTACTGTTCTTCGCGGTACGATTCCATGAAGCAATTGATACGCACTTTGATTTCTGATGCACCTGTGAGCTGCACAAGTTACAAAAGCGGAAAGTGCTTTCGAGTCTCACAGACGAAGTTCCTTGGTTCCAGCCGATCATTATCATTGCGGAGACATGCACACAGCCGCAAGTTTAGAGCTCTTTCCGCCAAAGAGTCCAGTGCAGTACTATCTACAGGCGGCATCATTTTTCTAGTTTCCTTTGTACACCGCCAGTCTTCAGTTTCCTTTGTACACCACCAGTCTTCACACATCTGTCACGCTTCAGTTCGCTGTTTGCAATCCTCTCTCAGAATCGCCGGAAATGACGGTTGGCTTCGTTACCGAATTCGGCCTCGTTACAAGGAGATTGGCGTCGACGTCAAATGTTTTCGAGTCTTCAGTCAGAGAAGTCCTCTGACTGGTGGACACTCCTGGACCACCCGCTCTCGATGTTGTGCCGCTGTTTTCTATTATATTACCACCCGCAGCTCCTGACGGAACTGTGACGGAACTGGTTGGCGGCACAACAGGCAACGGTGGCGAGGGAACTGTTGTCGTTGTCGTTATGGCCGTAGTCGTTGAGTTGATGCTCTTCAAGTAGTAAGGCTGATTTGAGTTTGTTCTTAGCGCATTGGACAAGATACTGTCCTGATCTGCACTGCCAATTGCAGAGCTCTCGCTTGTTCTGCTGCTCCCGACCTCTCTTGAACTATCTCCTCCTCCGCTGAGCCCGCTTAGCGGGGGAGGAGGACCGCCGCCGTTTGCAAGAACAGTCCCATTCTGCCCTGCTACTCCATTGACAACGGCCTCATGTGCATCCTTCGCTCCTCGTGGTGTTGTTCGAGGTGTGGAGCCGTCCGGCTTTCCAGCACCCCCAGGTTGTCCTCCTGGCCCAGGACCAGGTCCACCACCACCAGGATAATTAGGTGGCGCAGGACCTCCACCATTCGTTGCCCCTCCGCTGCCGGGCGGATAATAGCTCGAGTATGTCGCTGACGACCCACTATCCTCAGTTGCTGTCAATTAAAATTGCGTAACGGAGTTCGTTTTTTCAGTGTCTGATATTCACACGAAGTCATCATATCAAACGCAGACCTTCCTTCTACAATCCAATCATCGCGGTTCCGACATCAATCGACGTCTGATACCCTCAACCTGCACGAGGCTACCAGAGCCAAAAGTTTATTTCAAAACTTGAGATTATACCGAATGCATGCGTGCTCACCATTGTGTTGACGAGGTCTGCGAGTGGTATCTGCAAATTGACATCCAACTGTAACATCGGCCTCCCTTCCCACGTCACCACATCTGACGACTTCAGACTCAGCTCTGCTTGCACGCCCATGATCCAACTCCGTTTTCAGCTCAACGCTGACACGCACAAAGGAAAGCAACTGAAACAATTCACAAAATTTAGTTGGTCACCTTGGTTGGTCACGATTAATTGGTCGCCTTGGCTGACGTTCCCATCCTGATTAGACTGCTCTTTTAAATTTTGTGAATCACTTCCCCGCTGGCACTCTCAGAATATTGGCATTGCCACCCAGACAAAAGAAGACAGCTCGGCTACCCAGTCCAAGAAAATCACGCAAACCTCGTTACATATATGCCAGTTTGCATGAGAATTAGACCCTTGAATGCGGAGCTTCACAGCTGGGTTCGGCGCTCCTCGGAACCCTCAAGGATACTTATCGATCGGGGCAAATATTCTTCCTGAGGCTGCACACAACTCGGGCTAGCTATGGAAACCGTTCCCCAGGACTGTCACTGTAGAAACTCACGTATGGAAACCGTTCCCCAGGACTGTGACAACTTCGAAATAAATCAAGACTCAAGAATTCAAACTGCTGCAAAGGCTTCAGATTGGTCACAAAACATTTCACAGAAAATGGAGAAACGACTTGAAATTGAGAACTTGCTAAACAGTTACTGGAACGAGAAACGGCGATAAAATAGTTTTTAAACAAGCATCACAGACTGAAAAAAAACGGTATTCACATGATCAAAATCACTACACACACAATGACATCGGTATGACTTTCACGAATCTCTACTGACTTAAAGGTTATGTTCTCACAATTGAATTTGACAGCTTTTTGCAAAATTCACAAATTGCGACACTCAAAGGGCACTCAGCTCAGCACTCGTGGTGAAATTCGAAGCTTCACACTGTTCACAAGGACAATGTTCTTCAGCTCAGACATTTTTATACTTCGACTTACGATTTTCTCCAATCGAGGCATCTGCATAACGCCGGTTTTTTTACACGGACGCCGAACACTGCATAACGCCCGTTTTTTTATCGGACACAGAACATTCTCTCATGAGTGATACGATGTCAAAATTTCTCAAAGTTCACACAAATCCATTCAGGTGAAACATTCAGCGTCCGTTTCTCGGCAGTTCGCTACATCCAAGACAATCATAATACAACCATACGGAAACCAGATCACACGTGACGTCGACTCATGGCATGAAGATTCACACCCAAGGTAACTTTTCCCGGACTGTTTTGGTCCAGAAACTCACTCTTATCGTTAAAATACCAAAAGCACGCCTATGCTCAACATCTCGGGCATTGAGCCTCCATAATAGTAAACTTGCGTTTCCTCAGTATTTAATAGCTTTGCCACCTCACACAGGAGGCCAGGCTATAGATGACTCGACTGCTTCAAACGCAAAAACCAGACAAACGGCAACATAAATAGTAATACTTCCCCTAATGATAGCTTTTTTCCGAAGACTCTGTCAACTTCCCATAGCATTATAACTACATTGGGGTGGATTACACTGAAACCCCAATACTTGTTCCACAGGTGCACAACAGCAATCATCTTGGCTGTCCACTTGATCAAGTCGGGTTCCCTCCAGAAGAAGAGCAACACTTCGGCGATGACCCCACTGAAACACCACCGCACGACACTCATTGTATTCCATGCGCCTGCATACCTGACCGCGTTTTCACATGCGAGATCGATCGGGTGCGCAGCGCAGTTCACACACCGATCTGTGTCCAGGAAAGGAGATTCGGGAGGCTCCCTCTGGGTCTTGGCTTCCAAATCGACGCCAATGGAAACTGCACCTGCTATATGGATGACACCAAAGGCAAGATCCAAGCCAAGGAATGCGCAACCGATTTGAGGCGAATTAAACCACTCTTCCAAAGTCCGGGCCACTGTCTCATTGACATCATCATGCTTATCCCAGTTTGTTCCATCACATGCTGAATCGTCCCAATAGCGTCTTGCAAAAAGACGTCCTTCTTTGAAGAACAGGCACCAATGAGTGCTTCGTTGATGGCAAGCAGAAGGTTATACAACCATACACGATTATCTTGGTCGGCGAAAAAAGCGAAGAACCAGCCTTGCCCTTTCGCAGTTTCAGAGAATCGACATCCAAACTCCTGTGAATTTGGGAATCTGCCGACAGTCACAATGTCCAGAAACTCCACCGGAGCAGTCAGACTCTTCCACAATCTTGCCAAATCATGAGCCACCACACGGTGCAACCACACTAGATGGAACAGACAGAACATACCACATCGGAGAAAAAACAAAACCTTTGGAAAGAACAGCAGAACGTCGGCTCGCTTCTTCTCCCTTTCTGTGTGCCACCGGGAATCACCGCCCTGTAGCGCCAAAACGCATCTGCTTCCGGTTTTCTTCAGTGTGTTCTTGGCATCTTCAGCGTGCCTTTCCGAATATGCATCCAGTCCCAGCCACTGAAGGGTATGATTACGTCGAAGCGCGGCTATCCATTTGTCAGATACAGAAACGCCAGCCCCGCCAGCAGGATCAAAATTGTAAGCGAGATCAAGACGTTCTAACCCAGTGTTCGTCTCCAGCATTTTTCTGAAGGAAAAGGCCCCTACGGCACCCATATCATTTTCAGCCAAATCGAGTTCCTTCAACGTCCGATTCTCAACACGCAGAGCTTCCGCCAGATGCCTGGCGGTCTCATTCTTGATCCCACATGAACGCAGATCCAGCGTCTCAAGACTCCTATTCGACCGCAACATTTTTCCAATGGTAAGCCCCACTAGGCGTGTTCCCATGTAACATCGCGGCAGTTGCAAAACACGCAAGGTTGTATTCGAGTTCAACCCTTTGAATAATGCCAGGTAGATTATCTCGTCCTCGCAGTGTGTACGGTTCAAGCTAGAGCAACCCAAATGAAGATGCGTGAGGCAACTGTTGGATTTCAGAGCGTGTTGCAAGGATTCAGGATATGTGTCTTCATGTTTTTCTTTTTTTTCTTTGTGGACCCCACAGTCTTTGAGCCATAGTGTCTTGATGTGCGTATCGTTTCGAAGATGATCCATGAGATGAATGAAGGTTGAAGGCGACATTAAACACTCATCGCACTTCAACACTCTGAGGCTATCCATTGCGAAGAGGGTATCGAGAAACGGCCGGCTATACTCCGACTTTCGCAACAAATTGATGCGGCTACGAAGGTAAAGAGCTTCCAACTCTGGATGCCTTTGTAAGAATTTCGTAAGAATATCCACAGGGGGAATGTGGACATTCTCATGGTCGAAGTCCGAGTCGAAAAGCCCAAGCTGTTTCACGCTCGTTCCGTAAGGACAGTCCTGCAAAAAAGCGCACGTGGTCTCAATGTTGTCCGCGAATAAACCACCCAGAAAAATATTCGGTAAACTCAAGACCCGTTTCCCTGGGATTTGGTTTTTCAGCAGTGCCACGAAATGGCGAGGCTTTGCACGGTACAAATGTTGCACATTACAATCAATCAGTAGAATGTTTGTGTATGAATCAACGTCACCGGATTCGCTTTTCTTGAGAATGTCTTCCCAAGCCTGATCCGTTAAAAAAGGACTCAATTCATTCTGCAGATCAGTACTGACCCACGGTCTGGCGCCCCACCGAAGAACAACTTCACGACTGTCGCTTTCCGAAGTGATATACCGTGCCGCCCGTATGAAACGTCTCTGCCCTGTCGGATCCGTCCACTTTGAGGAGAGAAAACCAGAAGCGTCAACATGACATGCACCAATACAGGGCGAATCTGGGTCCTCCGCCACTCTCTCTGAAACGCCGCTGTGCTCAAACTCTTGTCGACCAAAACCCATGTCACTAACCTGATCGGCCAACGTCGTGGTCTCATCCAAAATGAAAACATGGGAATTATACTTGCTGAAAGGCTGCTGTCCAGGTGCTCGCTCTTTCCAGATTTCAAGCCATTTCTCGGGCACACCACGTTCCTCGGCATCTTGCCGATACCGAGGCAACTCCGGGAGATAATAATGTCTCGGATAATCGAACTGCGGAGGATCAGGGTACGCAGAATGGTTCCAGACCACAGATCCCCCCGTCATGCGTTTCATGAATTGATCCCAGGGCTCTTCCACAAAAGCTCGGCTTTCCACAAACTCATGCAACTTGTGGCAGTCTATTACCTCCGTAATTCTCCTGAGATTTTCTGAGATCGTGTAATCATCATGCTTTGCCGCCAGCTTCAAGCTGTTTTTTGTAACACTGGACTCGTCGCCGGTGCCTGCGCTGCTGTCGGCAGCGAGGTTCTGAATTGACGCTCGATCGCTATCCACGTTCTCCGGATTCATAGTTTCCTCTTCGAGTATCCCTACCAATCCAGTTGCCATCGATGGAATGGACTGTGTTACGATCTCTTTCCATTCGGGGTCTGTTGATCGCAGAATCACCGGCTCCCCGGCCAGATTGTAGACTTTGATGCATCTCATGAATCCTTCAGATTTTTTCGGTGACGCATTGATGCCACGTTGTCCGACTTCTCTTTCAGCAGACCGTTTGAATTCCATCATAGAACTGCGACTTTCGGCAGCCATAAGTTGATTACTTGCAGCGCAACCTCGACCTCAAGGCGTCTGACTGCAGACCAATGAATTCAGATATTCTTCAGATGTTGTCAATGTCAGTCGAGAAATGTTAATTACTTCAGTATACGATTGGTGTTATAGCCACACACCAAACTTAATATTACACCAGGTTCATGCTCGTCACAACACGAGACTCATACTCAATATCTCATGGAACTGAAACACTGATTACGATGACGATTACACGCGACGGCAGGGACGCCTCCGTTTGATTAGCGTCCGACTTACAGAAGTCTAGGGCTTTCAACTGTACGGTTTCAATCTCTATCGCCGCCAAGACTCGTTCTTCATTAGATTCACAATAGACCACTGGAGAAATATAGAGAAGATTATGACACAATCAGAAACCAAATGCAGAGTCATGTAAAAAGCCAAGACACGTGTGAATTGGGAGTACCAGACCGCCACAGGAGGAATATCAGAAACACTGCGTCTGTTTTGTAACAAACACGACACTTTTCCCATTATCACACAAAACAAAAATACTAGACCTCAGTGTTGACAATCCGTTCCAAGACCATAGGACACAATCGAATCGCGTGTATTTTTTTTCGAAATATTGTCAACCACGAAGAACTAACTCCGAACCAGACGGCTCAAGACGCCGCTTGAGAAACAAACTGAATGGTTGGGAAGACCTTAGGACACAATCAAATCGCGTCCCCCTTAGGACACAATCAAATATCGTCAACCACGAAAAAAAACTGAACCAGATAGCTTTAGACACCTTTTTTTCTTCCACAATCCATACAGGAACAGACTGAATCAAATGCAAATTGTCGTGAACACGGTCTCATCCAGGAACAGAAAAAAATGAACGAAACAACTATTGTGACTACAAACACCGAACTGAGTCTCTCTTTAGAGCGAACGACTCTGAGACTCTGTGATTATTATGTCACACATCATTCAATGTCACATATCATTCGGCAAGATTATATCAACTGTGTGTTATAGATTCATCGAAAATGAGAAACGTGATGAATATTAAGCTTGTGTCAGTGAAAAACGACTACTGACACAAACTCGGGAATGGATGAAGTGAAGAAACACAAATTCACTCTTCTATCATTAGAAACGCTTTTCACACAGAAACAAGGCTCTTCTTCCAGGAAGGTTTCTTTAAGAACTAGAAAGACTTCCATAAGAAGGGCCAAATCAAAAGAACAAAATTTCAGATCGATTCGTATGTGCTTTTGCTATCAACGAAGATGAGCTCTATATCATCACAGATGCACACCAGCGAAAATTTTTCTTGCATGAATGACTTCACAGATCACAGATGTCGCCTATGACTGTCCGCCGCTGCCACTGATGATCATTGTCGACTCTCCCGCTGATTGATGATCCACGTGTTTGCTGCCACTATGATTCTTGCGATATTATGCATTGTCGTAACTTCCGGTAGGTCACAACTTTCTGCTACCGGCGGAATCTTGCAATACGGCTCTCTCCTTCCAACACAGCTTGCCTTTTAAGCCTCGCTAGCAACAGAAAATACGCTGGACGTACAGTCGGCTCTTCCGCTCAGCGGATTGACGACTTACAAGTCCTGTATGCGTATCCAAAGAATCATTGCGAAATGACATCGCATAAGAATCACAAGATAACGTCGTCTCCATCAGTCGACAGCTCCTGATCCGTATTCACAATAAAACAACGTCTCCATCAGTCGACAGCTCCTGATCCGTGTTCCACTGTCCGAGTTCCCCGACCAGGGATTCCCTGAACGCGCCTTTGTGAACTTCGAAGATTTCTGAGAGCTGGTCGTACATCTCCAACTCCAGACACAATTGCGCCAGCTGCTCTGAATCCCTAATCAAAAAACAGAAGCAACATGAAGAGTTCAGACTCTCGTACGGAAGCTGTAACAGCATCGGTTTTCCGGCCGAGTCTTTCACCGCATGCCAACAATCGGTGTCCATTTCCGCGCCATCCAACGCGTTTCGGGTTTCAATATGTGGGTCCAAATAGAGAGCATAACTCTCGGAAGCGGCAATGAAATAGTGCGCCGAACGAGCAGTGTCTCCAGCTGTTATTTTGAGAGAGAAAAAGACATTGTTATTTTGAGAGAGAAAAGGCTTCTGAAGGGATTTTAAAACAAATACAAACATTCTGAATTATCATTTTTGGACAGAAAAAGTCTTGACAATCAATCGCGATTCGCAACAATCTCCGTGACGTTCGAGTCTTCTCTAAATGACATCAACGCTCCGTTGACAGCGTATGAGAATCAACAAAGTCAAACTGTAATTGTTCAATACAAGCGAGCCCCACGAATGTCGGCAGCCGGAAGACCTGTTTGACAGCTTCGGTATAGTGTGGACTTATATTCGCATCAACGCCGAGCTTTTTGCACAAGAAACACAGAACCGCTGTGTTTTGCCTTTCTTGCAGCTTTGATTGAACTGCGTCTGGATCAAACAGCTCGTCGAAGACACAAACCTGCAGTACATTCGCGTAATGCCATTTCCGCCGTGTGCCATTTCCTCCATTGCGGACCACTGCTGTAGCATTGTTATTCGAGAGAGTCGTATACATTTCGTCGAATATAGCCTCTATTGTTTTAGCTGCAGAAAACGGCCCAAACCAATTCCCGGGTTCTCTGCGAAAACGTTCCAGGCCCACGCGGCAGAAATTCTGTATTGAAAAAAGAGCAGCTTCGGAATCGACAAAAAGCTCTTTCACCAGCTCGCGCTCTACAGGTTGATCCCTACTTTCGGGTTTCCAATCCACACCAAACACAATTTCCGAGTAGCATTGTGCCAACGCCATTTGGAATACGCGAACGTAACATCCCCAACCTTGGTCGGTCGTTATATTCTGTCCCGATGAAGTTTGTATGGCCTTGAAGTTTTTTCGGTACGTAAACAAAAACTTCGAATTCCAGGCGTCCTGAAACTTGCTATCGTTGGGGCTCTCATATTTTCTTCCTAGGAGATGAATGGTTGTCGTTTGCTGCCCGATTTTCGATTTGGATCGTATCACGTCTTCCAATAACCTCTGCAGTGCACCGTACGTGGGAAACTTCCACGATAAATACTGCGTTATTCGAAGGAGCCGGTAATACAACGCGCCTCGGAGCGTTGACGTGTTAGCTGATTGATTTCAATCATTTTTAGTATCATTGAGCCATGAATCAATCATGAAGAACTGACTGCTTCTCAACTCTGGCTGAATCCTTTCATAATGTGAAACTAAACGACTGCTTTGAAACAAGAATTCCAAAAATGAAAAGACAAGAACTGTCAATAATGGACATGTTTGCTCCATGAGCCAAAAAAAAAAACTAAAAATGTTATCCCAAGAAAAAAATACTTAAAATGTTCCGTATCCGGTTGATGACCAGGTCAAGAGACTGCGTGGCCACGATGGCAGAGTCTATCACTTGATCTCCCGCCATATCTCTCAGCCAAGCTGGGCACGGTATACTTCCGTTTCCGAACGGCACTGCAAACTCCCTGGAACTTTCCAGATGTATATAGCTAGAGTCACGTCCTAATCCGTCGGCGCTGTTGGTGCTGTCCGTAGCGGCGGTTCCACCTTCTAGATTTCCACCTTCAAGATAGTTTGTGGCGTTGTTACCTTCAAGATAGTAGTTTCCTGGTTCGACAACTGGTCGCTCGTTTGGCTCCGTTGGGTCAAGAAAGCCCTCTTCCAATAAAATTCCTTCGCTTATCGGCGCAATGCCGCCCTTGCTGCTTGGACTGCCTGGCAACACTTTTTCTTTCGAGTTGATATTGCAATTCGCTATAGTTGCAGTATTGATACTGCCTTGGTTGTTGGTACTGCCTTGGTTGGCACCCACAGTATTGCTCGTCGAGCTGGAATTCGCTTTTATAATACCTGCTGTCTGATTATCACTTGCGTTTAATACACTTGTCTCTGTTCGGGCGCTTGTATTCGCGCTAGTGTTTCCTGCTTCTGCCGCTGTGGTGGCGCTGCTCAACGTATCTTCGATGCCAGAAGAACCCGTCGTACCCACACTCGTCGCGCCAGTGCCGCCTTCTACTGCAGTGCCAGTGCCGCCTTCTACCACAGTGGTACTACTGTTTGCTGGTGTGTTTCCTCCTGGACCCGAGTTTCCTAGGCTTGAACCGCAATTCTGGGGTCTTGTTGAGTTACCACAGGATTCTCCTTCTCTCGAAACACCAGCGCTTTGATTCGACTTCTCATTGTTCATATATTCCGATTTGATATTCGGAATGGATCGAAAAAAAAACAACGTTACCCGCCAAAGAATGCAACCAAGAATTTTGAAGCCGGCTTATGATCTGAAGAAATTGATTGATCTCCACCGATCGACTAAGTCACTGATCGACGAAGTCACACTGATCAACTCTGGCTTAGTCGAGTCCTATTTCGTTGATTGTCCCAATGATTTCATTGATTGTCCCAATGATTTCACTGACTGTCGAGCCTGTAATTGCAATCAATGAGAATTTGCAAGTATCAATGACTCATCTGGAGATCCAGAATATCACTGACATTGAGTCATTGTCAGTCTAGACCTAACTAAGCCGTGTTAAGGACGTTGCCAGAAATTATCACATGACTGGATTCTCAGCAGGTATATCACATGACATCGTGACAGTGATCCTCTCTGTGGCTGTAAAAGTATTTGCACGAAAAGGGAATGTTGTTATATACTACACAAACGAATCCATTCCAAATTTGAATCCGTGAATCTCGAAAAGATGATGACAGAATCTCGAAAAGATGATGACAGACCAACAAGTTCAATCAACTATTCCGATTTCAACAGGCCCCAGGAGTCACTTTCAAAGTGTATGAGAAACTGCACAAATGATTCTTCAATGCGATAAGTGAATATCGTGAACGACGAGAAAGATTGAACTTGTCTCAGTCACTGTTGGAACTCCGCAGAGAAATGATCGGAACTCATTTCAAACAGGTCGTGCGGATTCCCATCAAGAAGAATACCTGCAAAATTCCCATCAAAAAGATGTTGTGATCCATTATATTGCAAGCTCTCGAAGCCAAGAATCTAATGCGGCCGACGCTCCACACTTCAATGTCATTCATCGCAAGCCGTTCACTCAATGTCATTCAGATCGGGATTTGGGAGTCTCTCTCTCAGTCTTAAAGTTGCCACTTCAAGAAAAACTTAAGATCCAGAAGGCCCAGGTTTAAAGGTCCTACGAAATGTACAAGACACTTAGAAGGCTCCCAACTCCAGACACTTAGTATCCGGACCTTCTGGAATTTAATTTGCAAGACTCAGACTCTCGAGTCTTAGAGAATCGGCAGAGTCACAAGAAAATAAACACGAGCAGAATTGGAACGAGATAGTCGTCAAACTTTCGCAGCCTTGCTCATCAAATTCTGAACCCACTCTCAGTCACAGTGAAACGCAATTACGCGGCCGAATCTAATTTAGATTCTAAAGTCACACACAAAACCATCTCATTTGTTCTCACCCCCTTTTCACACACAACGCCATCTCATTTTTTCCTCTCCCAATCCAATCATATGCCTCGCACCTCATGATGATACATATGAGCCACAAGTTTTCATGAGATTCACAAGTTTTTTCAACAAAAACCACATCAACAGCAGTTTTCATCACCTTGCTCTCGTAGTGACACCTTCTCAATTTTCAAAAAATGTCATTCAAAATTATCAGCTGTCTCCCAATCGAAAAAACACACGACTTCCAATGTCTCGCAATCGAAAAACATACCCCCACTTCTCTCGCAATCGAAAAAAAGACTCTAGTACCGTGGGTACTCAGATATCATTCGTTAATCATACGTGAACACAAGCAAACAATGTTTCGATCCAAAACGTGCCCCAGATTGAATCTAATTCAACGATGTTTCTATTTTGAATCTGCTTTCAATTAATTCAATCTCAATTCTTATTAGAATTATCGTAGAATTGTCACGCCTCGGAGACCCGACGGTGCTACAGTAACACTGTAGGGTGATATTATTCTCTCGAGTCTCGATCTTGAGATTCGAGATAGTCAGTCAAATTAAGGTTTTCACGCACGCATTCAATCTGAATCACGATGTGAATGGAAATCCGAATGTCTTTCTAATCTGTCGGAATAACAAGAATCAATCCTTGACCCGCCACTTTCTTTTTACAAAAACAAGCACATGCCAAAGAACCGTCTTCATCAATGCATGTCACAACACCGTTATACGCTAAGCGTAAATGATTTCAAATCATGATTTGGGAAAAATGTACACCCAAAAAAAAAGCAAGTAACTCAGTCGATAAATACTTCACGCGCATATACGAATTGGATACGATGGAATGGGAGTCGGCTTCGCAGAAGACTTAGATGAGAGAGCGATGTATATAGCTCGAATCTGCGAATAAACACTACCGCCTGCAAGCTTCCGATGATCTATCTGATCAGTCTCAGACGATGCCACTCGGGCATTAACGCTGCTTATCCGCCTTTTATGAGAGGCTCCATTTTGATCAGCGCTGCTTCTACAGCTTCCATAATGCTGTATATTCATTGTGACTCCCAGAGCATTCCACTTCTCCAGAAATGGACTGTCACATTGAATCTTCAGTGTGCAGTCTCCGCTGGAACTGACAAGTCTTATTCTTTGGTGTTTGCCAACAGGGCTGCGAGACTGTCAGGCGCATAGCGGCCACCGCTACCAGATTGTTTCTCATAAACAAAACAATATAGGAGTGTGTCAGCGGTTTGATCAAAAATGATCATGAACGCCATCGCAACGACGAGAGAAACGACACCGGCGACACAGGAAATAAACATTGGATCCGCGATGTACCAGGAGCTTTCGTTCGATGTAAACTGTGGCTCGGTCGACACAACTTCAAAACACAGAAAACCACCCAATCCAGAAATCAGCGCGCAACCCAGGAGCTGTTTTTTTTTTGTTTTTGTTGTCGCACAAAAAATGGAAAAAATCTGCCAAGTTCCAATTGACTTCTGAGTCTGCTTTTGGATTATTATCATTTATGCCAGCAGCTACTGCTCGCCTGAGCTGAGTCACCAACCTTCAGGTAGGGTACTCACCAATGTTCAATCCAATTCTCACAACGTAATTATCAAAGCCTCAATCTGACTTTTGAAATGTGTTTCTCCAAATATCTTCCAAATGAGATCCCACAGAAAAAGATCATCACAGATACCTGAAAAATGAAGCATGCGCCGTTGAGGATCGCTACAGTGCTGATTTCGGACATGATCATTTTGAATGCGTTCCAGGCTGCATCGCAAAAGTTGCTGGATCTGATACAAACATCCATGTAAGCGGTTTTGTTGATAAATTGGACGAATTTTTCGAAACACGTGATCAGACACATCAAGATTTTAAGGACCAGCTTGATCACGGGGTTCTCCGAACCCTTTTGCTTCGCCAGATAGCCGAGAATCAATCTGACCATTTTCAAAACGGCGATCAAGAATGCACCGAATGCGATTGTACCCAAATGATAGACGACCCCGACGAAGAAACCCTTCACCAACGGAAATCTGACTCCCGCCTTCTTTCCGCTGGAATCCTTATCAGTGAAATACCACAGCGTCACTGAATAAGAAACGACAAATTGCCCAAGGGCGGTGAAGACTTCGCTGATCCAAAAAATGCCAAAAATCCAGTACATCATCATATAAATTTCTTCCTCTTTCCAGTTGAATGTCCGACTCAATCCTTTCACTTTGACGCCACCAATCGTTGCTGAACTGGACTTGACATCGCCTGTCGACATCACCCACAGAAACCCGTAAGTAAGGGCGCCCAAGACCACCAACTTTGTTGCCAGCTCAAAGATTGGCTGCAACAACATGCTAGGCATAGCGAACATGCACTCGCATGCTCCTTCCACACACGCGATTCCGACTTCGATAGCTTTTTTCTTCAAACACGCGAGCCCAAGAAAAATGACGCAGATCACCAGCAATGAAATACCAATGATGTAGCAAGTCTGTCCGTCACCTGTTCCTTCGCCAACACCACCTTCGTCGGCCACAGAGAGAAGGTA
>Ga0099797_100713_pt1 | contig 20169 bp, 15 predicted proteins | sample Uncmet_Sort48C_1_FD_89871 | JGI IMG/M metagenome (GOLD analysis project Ga0099797, IMG submission 89871) | Marine eukaryotic communities from CALCOFI LINE 67, Pacific Ocean - C012_Sort48C_1 | ecosystem: Environmental > Aquatic > Marine > Oceanic | place: Pacific Ocean: Monterey Bay | collected...
TACTGGGAGTGAACCCCCCATCCATTTACTAACATTCCCAAAGTTGTGCCCTGGAAGTTGTACCCAATTCAAAACGTTTGAATAAAATGGGGTTTGAGTTAGAGGCTTCCACCCATTTCTGTCGAAATATTTTTTGACTATGTTTCTCTGTGTGCGTTGCCGGGAGTTAACCGAACCCCCATTGTATTCAAAAGTTTTGAATAAAATGGGGGTTGGTTTACCCATTTTTATTCAATTGCATAAGGACCCGATGACATCACTAATGGAATCGTTGCTGGGAGTGACCCCCATCCATTTACTCACATTCCCCACTATATGTGTGAACAGAAAGAGAGATGTAAATTTGCACACATTACCGTCTGAACACCAATAAACATATCTACATATATATATATATATATATATATATATATATCAACACCACTACACATATCGGTATATCATGATTATTCTATTTTTGCTTGAGTAATTCATTGCAACATTTTATTTGACCTGCTCTCCCATCTGACCTTAGCAACAACCAGTTTTTATATAAACTGTTTTTTATTATTTGCCCGCTGCGCAAGGCTCCGGCATCAAACCCGAACTCCCCCGTGCAGCAGGACTTGCCACCAGGCTGGGAGAAAGCGTGGCTAGACCTGCTGTTCATCGCATGTGTTTGCGTTGTCATTGCTGCGAGCATGGCAACAATCACTTCCTAGTCATTATAGCCTCGTTATAATCAGGCCTCGGTGTATCTTCGTTGAACTCGTCAAAGAGTTGGTTATAATCACTCATCATAACCACTCGTGTAAATCGTTTAGTGTCCTTCTTGTCAAAATTTGTGTTATATCCTTGTTGAATCCCTCGTTACAAGTATCATGAAATATTTCGTTGGACCCCGTTGCTTCACTCCTCTCGTTAGGTGCCTTGTTATACCCTCGCTGGAAGCCTTGTTAAATGCCTCCGTACAAGCCTCGCTAGATCGTTGAATTTGTTCTCGTGAAAAGTAAAATACCCTCGGTATAACCGACTTCAAAAAATAATACATTTGCATGCATGTTGCAAGCTTGGGGTTGCTTATTTGGATACTGGTAGGCATTTCGCTTGCAAAGGGGATGATTTCTCGCAGTTGTGAAATCAGCGAATATCAATGGGAATCGCATCTTATTGGCTGATTTGTTTTTGGGGTGCGTGCTCATGTATTGTTCCTCAGAGGGTTGGCCAAAGAACCTCCAAAAATGGGTTTGGCATCCGGGTTGTTATATTAGAGGGAAAGGTTTTTTTCTTGAAAAGTGTTTCTTATTTCATTGTATTATTTGGTGGGAAGGGTGCCGTTTCGTATTTTGTGCAGTTCCCCCAAGACCCTTCTCCTTATTGCAAGATTTTTGTATCCAGTAAAGTGGGTTACAATCTCGCTGGTCATAACCTCGTTATAACCCAACTACAAACCTCGGCACACCTAGATAATACCCCCATACCCCCTCCTCTCATTGATTGATAACCCCGCCTCCTAGCAGAGCCCGACCAAGGAGGTTGGTTTTTAATCCGAGGCAGGACAAACAAACACCCACATACTATCGACGAAATAAATGCAGTACAGCAAGTACAAGTTAAATAATACTTATTGTAATGTCAGGCAGGCGTCGTTACAGCCCTAATTGCAGAACGAATTAATATTGCAATTCATACGGATCTGGTTTTCCAACAACAGGAATTTCCGAGCAAACCAAACAGATGCACAACACAATTTGGAGCCGGGCACACAACATATCAGCCCGAGATCATTTATCTGGACCTGTTGCGTGCAAAAAAGTGGTTTTGCGGCAAAGCAATTGTAGAGCTCTAACACACCGAAATACACATATTACAGCAACAGTATGTATGAATTTCACACGGAACTATTAAGTGCCATCCACAAATTACAGTTACAGCATTAATTTCGTGCCGAATTAATAATGCCATATCTGTGTTTCTATAATGTACCAACACCCACATAGAATGAGATGCATCTTTGAGATGTGGTTCTGGCTTGGGGCTACAGGGCCTAATTCCTCAAAGAATAAGGGCCAAAACGGAAGCCAATATAAGCAACACCTAAACATTACTTCCCGGCGCCGAGGCTCTTCAAAACAGGTCGGGGACTTGTTAAAATGCACCTGGGGTGTTTGTTGCATCGAGTTTCCATGGGGAGATGTCTAAAACCATTGTGCAATCGATAAAATCCTAACATGTTCGTGTGGTTTGAAGTAATTTGGGAGTTGTTTTACCAGCCCGTCGGGGAAAACACATTTTCGGAAGCGCACACAAAACGAGAATCGGCCCATCATATTTGATTGTTCGATGCCCGAAGCTGGAATGGACATACCAAGACTATGCCCATAAATTCTGATGCAGTAGAGCAATGGACAGAACAGAGCCCTGTGGTGTCAATGATGGCATGGTCTTGGCATGTCCTTGTTCGGCCTTGTGGCCGCAAATATTCCATGCCTACCCCTATTCTGGGGGAATTAGGCCGCTTCGCGACAAATCTATGCGACAGATGCCACACATGGCATGCGGTACTAGTAACTGAAAGCAATTCCCAAACAAGCAGGGCACATAGCTATTTAGTAACATGTATGTTTGAATATAAGGGCTGCGGCGATTATGTGTCGCCCTCATGATTTGTTCATTACCCTTCGGTGCGATTTTGGAAACATTGCGTAGCACAAACACGGCCGGATCAATGCATTGTTTAGCTTTTTGGGAGATATCAAATCACATGTGAAATCTGGCCTGGGTCGGGTGCACAGTTCTTGTTAATGCTGTGAATCGCACATATATCTAAGAAATAAGAACATGCCCAATACCGAGTCGAGATAAAACACACAACCGTTCCTAAATAATTGTGCCTTCGGATGTCCCCCTACTCGACCTACTCAAAAGTTGACAATGAGTTTGAGAGTGAACTTGGCGAGATCAACAAACGATCATATCTAGAAAAAGAGTCGCTGGGTGAAATGCCTCACTCAACTTCGAAATTTGGGGACCGGGGGACGACACAACCAAAACCTTTGTGACATGGTTATCTCTACCTGTTAATACACACACGCGGCGCGCATAGTTTATGACTTGGCATACCACACTTTTCACTGTAATTCGGAAGTCAAAATGCATGTGTAAACTCTGAACTCCGAATTACGGTCGTTTTCAGCCGTGGAGCCGCGCGGGGTCGCAGGCCCCCCCCAAAAAACGAAGCGAAGGTGTCCAATATGTATAAGTGCTTACTAGTATTCAAATCTACATTTCATGACTTATTGGTGAAGTCAGATATGCCGCAGTTATACTTGTTTCTGCCGGATCCCCGGACCCTCCCATCCACCTTGACTTCCGAATTACACAGGTCACTTTTTCTTACTCCCTGGCATGCCACACTTTTCACAGTTGCTACTGGGGAGAGCTGGGAAGTTTGAGAAGCCGAAGGACACACGGTGCACTTGTGTTGGTACACAAAAACCCTAAACCCTCAAGCAGACTTGTGTGCACCTGCACAACTATGTGATTGTTCCGAACAATCCGGTGGAACCTACGTAATCCGGCCGACAAAATGGCAAACCATAAACCTTCATGGGCCCAGGAGGCCTATGGTCCCATGGGGTCAATAGGCCCATGTGGGGCCCATCGGGACCAAGAGGCAACCGGCCGGCAGGCCGTCGGCCACGAATGGCGGCCTGGCGGCCGCCGGCGGCTGCCTGCCGGCTCTGCAACTCAATTTGGTGCCCTACGTAGTAATCGGCATTATTTTCCAACAAAATCGAACACATTTGTTTTGGACGCCCACATATGGACACAACTCATTTCTAAGCATGCGCCAGAAAACACCCCAGACCTTACATTGGCACCAGCTCATTGCTAAATGTTCTCACTTCTAGCCTCGCTCCTTCCTAAGCATTGTAAGATAGTAGGAATAATTATAGAGCATGCATTGTGAATCTATTGTGAATGTGCTGTTGAAGGATAGAATGGGCTGCCAAGGTATTGTATTGGAATGTTGGCAAGGAGCATGATAGTTGCTATTGGGGAGTGGTAGGAAGTTCGGGACGCCGAAGCACACACCTTGCTCTTGCGACACATGGACAGAATAGTTTGTGGCTGCCTATGCTTGCATGAGGTAATGTGGAGCAGAGTGAAGCGCAACAGAAATATGCGTTACAGAGACGAGCATCTTCGAACAGTAATTTTGAACAACGACTTTCAAGCGTTTCCGAGCGCGCAGGTGGCTCCGAACCGAGCTTGAGCGCCGCTTTCGGGCATCTGTGGCATCTGTGCAGCGGATTGGCCGTGCGGAGGCAGATTTGTGGTGCCCTTTGAGCGGATGTTCGTACTAAGGCCGAAAAAACGAACGTAAGAGTCCATTGTCCCCGAGGCCTCCGAAATTTTGATATAGATAGCCACTCAGCAGCATGTTGTTTCCAAAGCATGCGTTCTGAACATCATGTGTTACATATTGTGGTCGCCGGTCCTCACGATCCCCCCGCGAGGCGATGCAAACAAGAGTGGGTATATGGATGTGTGTGCTCGAGTCTGGTAAAGGTGGAGCGAACAACATAAGCTTCACTATTATTGCCATCGTGAGACCAACAAGGTGCTTTTGCTGCTGTAGTTTGCACTCACTAACCCGAGCAGCCTTCAAGAAAATCTTAGATGGGGTGTTCAACTAAGCTTCATATCCTAATGTGCCTCGATAAGATGAACCGGAGTCAAGGTCGGGGGTGGGGGCGGGGTTAACCGGGTGCAAATATAGTGCCGCTTAGGCAGGGTGAGCTGCCCTGTGCTCGAGATGGATGACTACCGTTACATAAGGAGGAAGGAGTGCAACCCCCTTATTACTAGAGCGAGGGAACCGGGCCAGCGTTGACTTGGGGATATCCGGGCGACACTCACTGATATTGGGAGGGGGTCAACCGGGGGCGAGCCCCAAGCAACCACTACCACCACTATGTTGGAGATAAACCCGACGAACTTGTTTGTCAGCAGTTTACAAGAGGGTCAAAAGTTCCTTCATGCATCTCACGAAAGGTGATGGTAGCAAGAAGTTAGTGTGCGTGTACTTTCACATTAATTTTGATTTCGTTTGTTTTTTCGGACCCCTAAACCCCAGACCCAGATCCCAAACCCATTGCTCGAAGCATTTTAAACGTTTCTGGGCAATTCGGTTTTGTTTATGGCGTCAGTTCCGAACTTATATTCATAAAACAATAAGATTTATCAGAATGCTCGATTCTGGATTCAGTTTGCGCCCGGTTTCGTCAAAAGTACCATTCTAGCATTTCCAGCCGCCTCCAGACCCTTGGAAAACACATACTGTTTTAAGACACTTGAAAGCTCAGCCACGTGATAGCTTACAAGTGCTATCAAAATAATATGGAAAACCACGTGACGTAAATGTGAAATCAAGACAATCAGATTTGCTTATCTACGTTGTTGGGACCACAAGTGGCCCTTAGACCCGCAGCCAGGGGCTCGGCTCCGTGCCCTGGACCCTGCGGTTGCAGGCCCAACGGTTGCTTTGGGCTCTTGGGGGCCCCACCACTAGAATGAATTTGAAATCAACGTGGTAATGTTTATTGCACACTTGTATTACAATAACGCCCACCTCCAGTTAATAGGGGCCCCCCGCCTTTTACCAATACGACCAGCTATTTCGTTATTGATCCGGGCTGGCACGGTTTTAGAAAGGATTTGCTTTGATTTCCCGCTTGCATGGAAGCATACTTCATTAACTCGGTAGTTCATTAACTCGAGGGTCCTCCGGGGCTAGAGACATGGAGGTGAAGTTTGGCGCGAGTTAATCGCTGCCTTTAGGCCGCCATTGCGGGGGTCTGGGGGGGCTAAGCCTCCCCAGCTTGGAAGCGGGTTTTTTGGGGGCGCCAGCCCCCCAACACGAGGAAAAGGCGTCTTACTTTACAAACTCGACGGGTTTATTAACTGAAAGTGCGGTTTATGGTTCATACCAAGAGCAGGTGTGCATCCTGTGATTTATATTTGATGTGTCCAGGGAATAGGTAGAAAGTCCAAATATAACGCAAACAGTAGATATTGTTACACACATGTTGCCAACCAATTTGTTATTGAAGACGCCTACGGCGGACCATCGCCGCACCCCCAAACAACATTCAGAAGATCCATTGCGAAACACGGGCACATTCAAACAACAAACTTGAAATACATCAGTAAAAGAAAAATGCAAACGGAAACAAAAGGACTAAGGAACATAAAGCATAAAGTGCCAAATAATATACACACACACGCATAGAAATATAACAAGCCGGAAAATCAAAAATAATAGCCGAAAAGAAAAAAGAAAAACACCAGGAAACAAACAACAAATCAAAGAAAATCCAAACGAAAACGAACAAATAGGACACAATCTGCTTTTAGCGCTCATTTGATTGTCTGTCGCGATTTTGCCCGAAAATGTGTCCAAAAAGTTAATCCCAACTGAACCCAACCTGGAGCCATTTTGAAGCCAAAATGCGTGTCGGAACCACTTCAAAAATCTGTTGAATTTTGTGGTGTCCCCGAAATGGTGCGGAGTCTGGTTTTAGTGTTCAAAGTGGTCCCTCAAAGGCTCCATTTTCCACGTTTTCGGAAGAAGTTTCCATGATGATAGCACAAAAGCGAATTCGCAGAAAACAATAGTCTTTATTTTGTAGATTAAGCATTGGGCCCCCCTTGGCAGTCAAAATGCATGCGATTTCGCATTCCAAAGCAAGTGAAAAATAATGAAGAAAATGACATATATTATTTTACCGATTTTCACGATTTTATGAGTTTCTGGGGCACCCTTTGGACACCATGTCGGCCATGATTTCGCTGTTTTGGGGGGTCTTGAATTTTGTTGCATTTTTGATGCATTTTGGGGGGGTCCGGCAGACTATGCGGTGCCCGTGGAAGGCCCATCACGCCCGGCTCCCTCCTGCGGGGGTGCGGGGAATTCTAAGCGCTATGCGCAGTCCGCCGGGCCGGCTAAGAGGGAGCAGTGTGCCATTTCTAGGAGACGACTTCGACCACTTCTAAAAAATCACTTAGCTAAATGATTCAGTCAACTAGGAACCACTTAGCTAAGTGACACAGCCAACTAAGACAACTGAACAGCTAAATGTCTAAGCGTGAACCCCCTCTTATCTAACACCCCGTTGGCCACAGACCCGGCGAATTATATGTCTTTATAACCCTGTTTTACAGATTAATGAATTATGTTCAATGTTTGTTTAATGGTTTGGGAGCTACTGAGGCTTACGTTTCAATGAAATCCTTAGCCTTGGAGGTCTATGGCGGGTATTGTGGGTTTTAGACGCCACAACGGCGACAATCCGGGGCCACACGCTGACAAGAACTAGTTTTCGGGGCCCATGTTCGACATATGTTTGTGTCATTATCCGCAATGGTTTTCAAGGTGTTTTTAGTTTGCTCTTTTAAATGGAAAAGCTTGCCTAAGGACCCCAAAATGATTGAATTTGGTGTGTCGTTGTCTTGATTTTTAAAAGCTAAGTTGAAATAGTGAAAATTGAGCCCCTGCTCAGGCGCGGGTAGAGTTTGGCACCTCCAAAAAGTAATAAAAATAAGGTGTTTTTTTTGTTGTAAGTTTCGTTTTCAAGACCCTTGCAGTGCATATGTTTAACGATTTGGGGCTCCTCTCCGGTGCCAAAACGACGCTATGAACGTTGTTGTTTGAAGGCAAATTTCGAAGTCAAAACAAAAGAAGTCACGAGTAATTTGGCGAACCCAGCCCCCTCGTCCAGAGACCTCCCAGGGGAAGCTTTTTACGTGACCAATGACCACATCCAAAAGACCACTTTCTAGCTAAGTGACACAGTCAAGCAGAGACCACTTAGCTAATCGACACGGTCAAGAGAAGAAACCAAGGGACCTTTTAGATAAGTGACACTGTCAACAAGCGAAACCCCTCTTATCTAACACGCCGTTAGCCACAGACCCGGCGAATTTATGTTTCTTTTTTTTTCATCCGAATCGCATTCGCTGCCTGCCTAGCTCAAATGAGTGTTGCCTCCTGGTGTCAGAGTTATAGTTTGATTTCAATGGGAGTGTGGCCTATCCAGTTGCATGGGACAGATTTCACAAAGAACTACAACCAAGTGTGTGAGTTCCATGTTCAATTACGTTGCAAGTGTTTGCCAATCCTTTCTTAACTATTGTGGTTGTTGTCCTTTAATTGTCAACTAAGTTGGAGTCCGAGTTATTCAAAGCTTCCCCTCCGCCCAAACACCAAACAACAAAAACATAATGACTTTGCACTGACCCCTTCCCTCCCCCTCGTGAGGATGACGTGCACAAATCGAGATATAATATATGTTTTGAAAAACAAAGATATGGCACACATGCGTGACCATTTAGAAGCCATGGTAGTCAGGACCCAAGAGTTGTTTATGGAACTTCATCTCTTTTGTCGGTTCACTCGTGCTGCTTTGACTGACGAGGTACAGTGGACGCTGCCAAACGCCACATCCGTGGGTGAGTCTCCGGTGGACAAAACTGCGGGGTGCCTTGACATGGGTGAGTTGGAGGAGCTCGCTGGGAACACTGGCGGCGGCAATCCCCAGAAACAGGCAAGCGGACTGAAGTGGTAGACAATTGGAAATGGGCCTCATGTCTAAGTGGTGAAAGTGGGCTTCTACATATTTCCTGGGTTCCTTCACACCCAAACAGAATGGAAGAGTGACCCCCAGAGTTCATATTCTTTGGCAAACATCTGAAATTGTCTGGCAAACATTTCAAATTGTTTGGCGAACATCTTAAATTGCATGACTATTGCATGAAATTTGCTTGCTTGTTGTTTAATCTGTGAGTGAATAGGTGGATGAATGCTTGGGTAACACTTGGGTGCATCTGTGTTTGAATTTGTATCTGGACCGACCATTATAGTTGTGTTTGTGTGGTGGTCTTTACTAACGATTTTTTCAATGTAATTTGGCATACAAACACCCATATGGGGACACCATATGTATATACACCACCACCGGGTTTGGGCCTAGATAGACGAAGAAAATGGCTGGTGTATACCATTTCCTGGTGTAGATGTAAACTGCTCAAATATACAGCAACAAACACACACCACAACCGGGGTACGACGTGCCCCAATGGGGTGCGCCGAAGGCGTGCCTTGTGTATTTTGGATCTGCTAGCGCACTTGCTGTTTCTTAAAAGACGTAGACAGGACCCGTCATTGTGCACATCGTTTAGGGAAGGATGCGTATAAAATTTATCAAGATTTGATTTAGTGTCAAGTGAAAATGATCGGGAAATACAACATACCTTCTCATTTACGTTCAAACACAAAGAGTTTCTCATTTAAATTTAGAATCTAAGATGGAAGGGCATGGTGTGTTTTCCGAATCGTTTCCACTTAAAATTACATGAACATGCCTATTGTACTTTCTGAGACCTTCAATCGACAGTAAATGAAAACATGTTAGATCTCCTGGCAAATTGTCGCGCTTGGCCAAGGCCGGGCCCTTTGGGCCCATTCCACTCGATGAACAAGCCACACACAACCCCATGAACAGGGGTTTTGTTTGTGGCATGGTCTTAAGGATACTGCACTAGTTTCGACACCACATGTTCGACGAATATTGGACCAGGGTTTGATATATTCGACAAATATTCGAAATATTTGACAAAGGTTCCATACATATTACACATATTCCACGAAATTCGACACATATTCGATATATTCTACCAAACAAATCGACAAAGATCCGACATGTACTTAGTATTTGACAAACGAAGCCATGAGATTACGTATCACATATACCCATTTATCATGTAAGGGTCTTCGACCTAGCATCTTCATTTTCTGGCATAGTTTAGGGTTCAGGGCATAGACCTTGCTGCCTTCCATGTTGAAACAGGCCGGTCCAGCCGGCAAAGAACCCGCTCCAACTGATTCCAGCGCACCGTTGCCTCCTGGGTGGGAGCAGGCTTGCCATGGGAACTCCACATAGGAATTCCACAATGCGTATAAAACACATCACCAGTCGATTTAATTCGAGATGAAAATGTTTGGAACATATAACATACATGTTCATTTGCATTCAAACACAAAAGAGTCGTTCCATGTAAATTCAGATAGAAGAGCATGGTGTGGTGTTGTCTGAGTCGTTTAGAGGTGCATTTACTATTTCCAGCAAATATTTGTCAAATATTAGACAGGGATACCATATGTATATATACATATATATATATATATATGAATTTAGTTCATGATAAGTCTTCGTCTGACTCAAACAGTGATGTTTCCATAGATGAGGTAGATAATGATCAACATGATCTGTATCCCTCTGATTTTGAGTAACCTGTTTGTTTCGATTACGGAAACTTGTGTAGCAGATTGTCTGTTTATTCCCTTGCTCCCCTCAGTTATTGGGTTGTAGTTCTGTAGCGTGTGAGGGTGCAATGCCTTATGTTACAGGAACTAAACAACGACAACACAAATCAAAAGAAACAATATGTATATATATATATATATATATATATATATATATATATATATATATATATATATATATATATATATATATATATTCGACGAGACTTCGACACAAATTATACATGTTCGACAAATCTTTTGAAAAAACACATTTGACAAAGAGGGCTTGTTTTTTCCAGTGGATTGGGCAAACATTGGCAGGACCGGGCATTCGACTCAGAAAACATACATGCCGGCTTTATTTCAAAATAGATGGTATTACACCCTGGCGGCAAAGGACCCTAAACAATGAGGCTTAAGGGGATGATTGGGGCCTACAGTCTGGGGGCCTACAGTCTCGAGCGACCGATGTTGGATCTATTAGCGCACTTACTTGTTCTTGACAGAGTGGGGTCCTACAGTCTAGGGACCTACATGCTGCGGGCCTACAGTCTCGAGCGACCGATCTTGGATCTGTTACGGCACTTGCTGTTTCTTAAAGAGGTAAGAGGATCCTTCAACATGCATGTTGTTCAGAGAACAATGCCTATAAAAGATATATCACGATTTGCATTAATTTCAAATGGAATTGATGTGTAATATATAGCATATATTTTAATCTACCTTCAAAACCCAAAGATATTTTCATTTAAAGTTAGATGGAAGGGCATGTTATGCGTTTTCGGAGTCGTTTTCATTTAAAGCTCTGCGTTGTTTGGGTTTACTTTTTAATTCTTTATTTAACAAGGCACCACAATATAAATCCGTGCGCGAAACTCAGCGCCACGGACGCTACAGATGCAAAACCACCACCAAAATGGATGTCTCCGCGACCCGAATCCAATGGAAGACGTCCCGGACCAGGTTTCGGCAAAAAATCCGGAGAACAAAGTTTAAACCTTGATTTTGCTTACCCGAGCAATCCTAGTGAATTGAAATGAACATGCATGTTATGTTTTCTGAGACGTTTCATACAAAAGTAAATTGAAACATGTTATTGGGACCCCAAAGATATACACCACCACCGTGTTTGGGCCTAGAAAAAATATGGAAATGGCTGGTGTGGACGATTTGCTGGTGTATATGCAAACTGCTGTAAAATACAACACTTTCTATATACACCACCCCGGAGGCGCGAAGCGCCCCCGGGGTGGTGTATATACAAACTGCTGTATTTTACATCAGTTTGCATATACACCACCAAATCGCCCACACCAGCCATTTCCCTATTTTTTCTAGGCCCAAACCCGGTGGTGGTGTATGTCTTTGGGGTCCCAATGTTAGATTTCCCGAGAAATGTTCGGGGTTGGCCCAGGCCGGGCCTTTTGTGCCCAGTCCACTTGGTGAACAGGCCACACACAACTCCATGAACAAGGACTTTTGCTCGCGGCACTGTCTCATAAACAAATTACTCTTTTCGACAAATATGGTTCCCACTGAATACAGCCATTGTGCAACCTTTGTGTACCTCGCCCAGACTCATGCTGCTTGCTGTTGAGTAACTTTAGCCGAGCAGTGTCTGGGGCCGTCAATAAGAATTGCAATGTTCCGAATCCTCCAAACCCTAATGATTGCAAAGAAATAGGCATGTAAGATACATGTACGTACACGAAATAGAAACCGAAATGTAAACCATCTCGTGGGTGGCGGGAGCTATACAGCTATAGCCCGGAGCCCCTTTGAACCTTATTTTGCGCGGAGCCCCATGAACCCTATTTCGCTAAATTTCGTGTGGAGCCTCTAAACCCTAAACCTATTTTCCGGCCCCGGGCTCCTAAACCCTTTTCTCCTTGAATTTCAATGAAAATACATTCAGACAAGTCGGGGACGTGTTTAAATGCATCTGTGGTAGTTTTTGCATCGGCGTTGCAAGTGCAAATGGTTAAACAAATCATTGCACAATCGATCGGAACGAATTTGTTGGAGTTTCACAATTTGGGGAGGTTCTTCTGCCAGCTCCAGGGGGAGAACACATTTTAGGAAAACTCGCCCAGAACAAACATCAATCTAATCATTGTAATTTCAGTGTGTTTGATGAATTTTGTGAACCCCCCCCCCACGAAAGTAATTCATAGGCCCTCCAGGTGGATCCCGGCTTGCCCGATGGCTCCCGCGAGGGACTTTGCTCCCGTGCTCGTCGCTTTTGAGGGTCTTTCGAAGGCACCCGAATTTTCAAAATGTGACGAAAACTAAATAAATAGTTATGTTTTCGAAAGGGGTCCCCATCGGCAGACTTTTCGAGAAATTGTCTTCCCAGGGTCCTCATTGACGAAAACAGTGCCCGGCATCCTTGTCACTGACTTTTGGGGCTTCCTTTGGGTGTCGGGGGCCTCTGTGGAGGCTCTCTGCACCTTCCTCGCGGTGCTTTTGGGGTTTGTTGGGACGTCCTTCTGCGTGTCCTGGGCTCTGCCGTGTCCATCTTGGGCCGCCCAGGTGCACCAGGTGCGGCATGGAGGGCTCTGGGCTCCATATGGGTGTCATTAGTCGTGCTTTCTGGTGGTTTTGGAGTTGTTTGGTTGTTTGGTACGGCATTTTCATGGTCCCCCCTTTAGGGTTATTGCTATATCTTCAAGTGTCGTTGGTGCTGCGTGTTGCTGCCTCGAAGCACAATCACGTGTTCCTGCATTGTGGGTGCTTCAGCAGACGCCTTGGACCACTAATTATAAGGACTCCTGGAAGGAGCTGTTGAAGATATTTCATGACCATGAAACATCTATTGGGGAACACATATGCTACATGCCAGGTTCCAACGCATGTAGCGGATACCCATGGATGCCACTTTTGCTGTTTTTTGATTGTTGTGGAGCTGTGCTTCCCGGTAACTATTTCCCGGTGTTCTCATGGCCGGGCTCATCTGTAATATGGCCCATATGGGCGAAGGCTCCTATGACTGTGGCCGGGCCCATATGGGACAGGTCCATTTGGGCCGAGTCCATGAAATTGTGGTTGAGGCCCAGCTCTGATAGTACCTGTCGCTCCGGTCAGATCTGATAGTACCTGGACCTCTGGCCAGATGCCGGTTCCAATTTGTAGGTGGACTGCACAAGCAAGACAAATGTGTACCACAGGCAGCGTCGACCACCGTGACGGTCCATGGACCCCAGTCCCTCACCAGGACTCCACTTTGCGTTTTCGAATTCCAGGGTTGGGCCAACGGTTGCGGCGATGGCAGCGGCCACGAGTCAACCCAGGGACTGCGCCAAGCTGAGCCGAGCTGAGCCTTCCATACAAATGGTGCGCTCGCCAAGTCAAACCTTGACGCTGGGAGTAAACCGGCGAGCATCAACGCCAAAGGATACATGGCTGTTGTAGCAGTGGGACCCCATTCAGATCAGCATGCCCAACACCTCGGCTGGGCATGGACATGGACCCAGGCCCAGATCCTGGATCTAGAAAGAATCGAGGCCGCGCGAAGTGCGGCCCGAAGATTCCAGTTTTATATATTAGACCACTTCCCAAATGAGTTCCCTCGCTACGATTAATGTACTCATGGACACCGGGCATTTACATATAGTCTGTATTCTCCCTCGCTGTGGCTGGTTGGGCGGGCGGACGGGGGTGCAAATTAGCGGGTTCATCGCTCGTCACATCTTGTCGCTAGTTTGTGAGTGGTTGCGTCGCCATCAGCTGTCTATGGTAGTTTGCGCTTTCCTGACATACCTGACTGACCTGAATCACCTGACTTACCCGAGTAGCCCCAGAGCCTCCCAGACAGACCCAGAAAAGATGACAGTATTTTGGGGGAAAATGTTCAGTATGTTTGGCGAGTTTTTGTTGCATTGCCCTCCAAACCCAGAAAAGGTGACAGCCCTCCACGCCCAGAGATGGTCACGGTAGTTTTGGGGAAATGTCAATATGTTCGGTTGGTTCCTTTCCCCCCCCCCCAATCAGGCTCGGACAAGTTCGCAGTAACTTCTATTCAATCCACGGGATGATAAGCATGGGGCCCATATGTGATTTTTTGTGGATAGGATATACACTGTACTAAATATATGACGATAAGCATCGGGCGCCATATATTTCTCAAATAATACACTAGGTTAAGGATGATCAGCATTGTGCCAGACACGCACGCACACCTCTGAGAAGCATTAAAGTAAACATCAAGATTGCTGGGGGAGGAGTGGCTCGTCTAGTTCCAATGGGGTTCGTAGCCACCTTGGCTCAAGCCATTCCTGCACAAGCAGAGCACATGTAGGAGATGCACTGTAGATTGCGTGATAGCCACTTCGAGCATGAAAAAACGGGCAACGTACACAGATTCCCTCTTACGCGAACTTTGTGCAACGAGGCCCCCTGAGGAAGCAGCTGACATCGTTCGTCAAAGTAATGCGATGAAGGCCAAGATAGGTCGTCCTATGTTAAGTGAATTAGACAAACGCAGCAATGCAGGGAAAATGCCAGAAAGTGCTTTGTCAATGGCCTCAGAGCAAATTATGCTGAAGTTCGAAAGCCGCATTCCATCACAGGTAGAGTTGGCCGTCCGCTTGCGAAATATTTCTTCTCAGTCACATGCTTACTATTTCTTTGGACTTTCCATGTACATTTTGCAGTTGGCTGAAATTTTGGAGGGCAAGGGCGGTAAGGAGCGCCTTGCCCGTATGTTTTGCGTCCTGGCTGGCAACAAGGCTGGAACCAAAGACTTATCTGCTTCACAAATAGACTCGATCTTGAAGCAAAACTCTCTCCTCCCCCACTTTTGGGCCATGGCACACACAACTGAAGATGCATTGGCAGCGTTAGACAACCCTGCACATGCACGGAGGCTTTCTTCGAATGCGGTGGAAGTTACAAAGATTCTTGCACCTCCCGGTGCATTTGATCATGCCTTCGTAGCACATGCGAGTCAAGAAGTGCTTCTGGAAACGGTGTCGACTTTGAATGGAGGGCCCAGCCCTGCGGCTTTGGAGTGCAGCGTCATCACAAAAATGCAGGGTGAAGAGGATGGCTTCAAGGTGGCAGAGCGCACTATCAGTCAATTTTCAGACGCAACATCAGCCCACGAGTTCGGACGCCGTATGTGGAAACTAGACCGTTGGTGGGCAGCAGAGTTGGCTTGGTCACGTGCCCTCAGTCTTGAGGAGCTTCCGAGGGTGGCCACAAGTCTGGCACATGTTCGAGTGTGTTTGGCACGCCGCATGCGCGGCACGGCTCCCGGTTGCACCTTACTTGCGCGGGGTCTTTTGGAGCAGGCTGTTGCGAACTCTCGAGCTGCACTCAAGCTTGATCCTTTGTGGAAGCGTGGTGCTCAGCGCTCAGCAGATGCGTTACTGGCATTGGGCGATGAGCATGCAATGGAAGCTTGCAGAGAGTTATCCCGTGCACTGCAGCGCTTCCAAGAAGAAGCACAAAAGGAGCACGACTTGAACCATGAAGAGCGTGCCGCTAGTCTTGACGAAGATGCCTGCGAGTTGCAGGAACTTCTGAGTCGAGCTAAGCATGCCAGCAGAGGCTGGTGCGGAGTCAAAGAGAAGCTCCAGCCTACAGAGGTATTGCGACATGCTCTCAACAACTTGGCATCGGAGGCAGTAAGCTCTCTGGGCGACCAGTCCCCTGGCATTGGGAAGCGTGTAGCGGATGCTGTTTCCACGATAGCCGCAATTTCCAGGGCAGGCTATTTTAATCCTGTATGGAAGCTTCCAAAAACCTCTGTGTTAGATATGCGTGAAGAGCTGCGGCGGGTAGCGCGCTGCGTCAAGCTCAACTTGATTCTTGAATCAGATGATTTACGCCGGCTAGTGTTTTTACAAGAGCCTTGGAGTTGCCATGGGCTGCACACATTGGACCAATCATGTGTGAGTCAGTTGCCTTTGAGCTATGAGGCCAAGGAGGAAACAAGTGAATTCAATGAATCTTTTCGTGAGGCCATGGCACGCCAGACAGGGGATGAGAGCTGTGACTTTAGCATGTTTGAGCAGATGATGGAACTTCTGCAAGGCTCAGGATCTGACAGCAAGGCATGCGATGAAACACCTGTGACCATTTGTGCATTTAGTTGCACACTGTTGCTCAGATTGGTCATGGCAGAATCTTGCTCTTTATCAGATGAAGCTCTTCGGCGTCTGATTGAACTGCACAGTTTCAGGGCAAGCTTAGATGCCGGGGGAGAGTACTTAAATCTTGCATTCCAAGTGTCAGCCGGCATAGCAAAGTATGGAATCCATCTTGGGATGCATCAATTCAAGCGCTTCTTTGCTCAGAGCGGTAGCATCCGAGAACTGGCCAAAGAACTGGTGCAGGGAGATAAATCTGCCAGGATACAGAAGACACTGGCTGATTTGACAGTGGACGACTGGCTAAAGCATGTTGATGCGATCCCATTTGCAATTGCTCACTTTGTTCTCCCAGCTATGGATGGGAGACTTCGGTGGATTACGCATGATGCAAGCGAGCGCGGTCATCCACAACATGAGAACTACAAGGAAGACTTCGACTTGACGTCCACTGCACGCATCTTCTTAACTGTATTGAAAACTTGTCCGCAATTGTGTTCGCTAATCCTCTCGACATTTCGCGATGGGGATCAAACTGCAGCTGATATTTTTGGAGACGGTGGTGGCACGCAGCAGGATCTGGCCTGTTTCCGTGCAATCGTTCATAGTAGCTTCGGCCAATTTTTCTTGAGGCAGGGAGGCTGTATTCTGCAGCGCTGCAAAGATTCATGGCATGAGGAGCTAAGGAAGCTTATGACGAAGTGGTTAGCACTGCCTGTGCATGAGAAATCGGGCTACCGATGGGAATCGCTGCCTAACTCGCAAAGATTGATTTTCGAAGATTCTGCTACGTCTGGACAGCCTTTGAGCAAGAAGGAGCAACTAGATTCCCCAAACACCTCTCCATTCCTTGCTACAGCGGTGCCTTCGTGTGCGTCTTGTGGCCGTGCTACCAGACCTGATGGGTCGAAACTGCTCAAATGTAGCCACTGTCGGGTGGTCAAGTATTGTAGCACAGATTGCCAGAAGCAGCATTGGACAGAGCACCGAGTTGCGTGCGAGTCTTTGAAAGATGCATCTTCAGCCGCCCCTTCGATAAGCAGACGCCCTCGCTCCAGCAAGCATTGGATGCGGCAGTGGGCCCATGGCACGGTTTCATCGATCGATCATGCAAAGTTGGTTGTTCGCGAACATGGATTGCAACAGGACCAAGAGGAGGAGAGCGAGGTCGAAGAGGAAAGCGTCGAGGATTTGTGATACCATGCAGATGGGTTCGCAGTTTTTTCCCTCACCGAGGTCCGCAAGCAAAAGGTACCCTTCATATGGGATCCCCATTGACACTTGCGGGCCAGGCAATTTTGCGAGAGGCCATTTCCAAAGGTATTTGTTACTGGCGGCAAGTCATAAAAACGCACACAGGTCCACTCAGCTCGAAGAGCTGCTGGAGTTTGGGACATGAATCAGAATATGTTGCATACTATGCGTTCGTTTCCACCAAGGGTTTTACTCGTAAGTTACATTATGGATATAGCAACAATAAGAACATAAGTCACATGCTGTCCAAACCCTTACTAAATCAAACATTACAGAAAACATCGAGATAGCTCAGGGAGGAGGCGGCTCGTAAACCAGGCTGGATCTCAGCAGATGTCCTAATAAGCAAATAGTCTTCTTCTTGTGTCGTACATGGTCCCGCATACCATTGTTAGCGCACAAGGTCTCTCACGACACGATTGAAATCTAAACACACAGATGTGGGAGCACAACGTCCGCACAAGGTTCATGAGATGCACACTCAGGACTCCACAGTTCTTGACATAATGTTTTCTGAATTAACAAGAGTATAGTCGGAAATCGAAAGCCGGAACCCATTTATAACTTGTACACATTGACTGCAGCTTCTCCAAGGGGCCCCGGGCCCCACGACCCATGAGGTCGCAGTATATAGTATATCGCAATCAACTTGGGGCAGATTCGCCGCAAATTAAATGAACAAATTACAGAGTTGCGGAGGTCCCATGAACTCTGAATTCTGTATGCGAGGCCCCATTCCTGTGGAAGCCTGACGTATCACAAGGTTTGCGCAAGTGTCTTTAAAACTAGTGAGTGTTGTGACAACACTTCGAGTCTTTGCGGGAATACACAGGTCATAGAAGAAGCATATACTCTCTCTCTCTCTCTCTCTCTCACTCTCTGTATTTATGTGTATATATTTACACATACAAATAAAACTCTTATCACATATGTATATATGTATATACAAGTACGTAGCATTATATGGTGTACTTGTATATATGAAATATGTCTATATGTAAGTACTTATTCGATGGTCGTGCTTGCCCATACGTGTCAGATTTAATGCATTGTAACCGCTCTGGTTGCTCACAGAGTGGTTGCGAAGAAATTCATATGATAAATACATGCACGAAATGTAAACAATCTCGTAGGTGTCGGGAACCATAATGACACGGATATGCGTGTGGTTCACAATGCATGCGGAATTGATTTACATTGCAGTTGCATTTGTAAACGTGTTACTATTCGTGTGCATTGTTATGCACAGCTTACTACAGCGACATGTATATCAGTTGTATATTCGTTGTATACATTGATTACACCATCTTTCTGGTGTTTGTCAAAGCGTTTTTGAGTCGGCATTACAAAATCAGTAGAGAATGCGGTCAACAAACAATAGTTGGAATGTTTCAAATGTATACACATACCGTTTTTCTCTAAAGAGTATTCGGGGAGGTGTTGTTTAAGTCTTGTTTTAGGCTTGCTTTGGGGCCTTGTTCGTGCCAAGCTCTTGCTCGTGGATTTGCTTGTGGTCTTGGTCCTCAAGGGTGCGCTGGGCATGTTTCATTTGTTCGACAAGGTTCCATATATGGATTTGGAAACAACGCCGACCGTCACGGACGATACAGGCGCCAAAACACTTGCGAATTCGATGTCTCCGCGACCTGATTGCAATGGAAGACGTTCGGGACCAGGATTCGGCGAACAAGGATGAAACGACAAGTTTCAATTTTATGGATCTTGCCAAGTACTTCTGGCAGTGATTGAGGCCCCCCACCGTTCAGAAGAGGCTCTTGTTGTGCGGGCATTATGCCCCATCACTGAGATAAAAGTATGAACGCGTGCGAAACGTTTTCCCGGAAATACATTTCTCATAATTGGGTTTGCGTGATAGGCAAAATCTCATTTAGTGGGCTTGTCACGAGCATTCTCCACTACATCAAAGCCTCTCGAAGTCTATATAATGCTCAATTAGAAGAATTACTCGGAAATCTGAAATTGAATTAACTTCCTGATACACTCCCTAATTAATACTTGTCAGGGCCCTTCTAGGATCTTGGGCCCTCGCACGAAACTTGGACCCTTACTAGGCGATCGACCCGACCTACAAGGTTCCTTACTACTTCAACCGAGCGCTGCCTGAGGCCCTGCATTAGTAGTTCATACCTTGGACAAACCAATGATTGGAATATAGTCCATGTCGTAAATCATCAGTAGACCATCGAAGGCCATAATGTTCAGTATACCATCAGTGTAGGCCATCGAAGGCTAGAATGCCATCTGAAGAAGGCCATCAGTATATGCCATCTGAAGTATACCACGAGGTCCATATATGCTCATCTGAATTGTCCGAAAGCTAATATGGGCCGGCTGAGGTATACCATAAGCATAGACCATCAGTATATGCCATTAGCAGGCCATCGAAGGCCAGAATGCTATTTCAGGCCCTGCATCAGTAGAGCATCAATATACCAGATTTCGCAGGCCCAC
>Ga0099797_100714_pt1 | contig 20163 bp, 17 predicted proteins | sample Uncmet_Sort48C_1_FD_89871 | JGI IMG/M metagenome (GOLD analysis project Ga0099797, IMG submission 89871) | Marine eukaryotic communities from CALCOFI LINE 67, Pacific Ocean - C012_Sort48C_1 | ecosystem: Environmental > Aquatic > Marine > Oceanic | place: Pacific Ocean: Monterey Bay | collected...
GGTAAACCATATGATGGAGACCCGGTGACTGATAAATCAGACTCAGATCCCACTGATCCAGTTAATCAATTACAGTTATCAATTGATGGTATTTGGGAATATAATGAGAATAGTGGGACTTTTTTTGTTCATGATATAACTAACTATTCAAGAACTTTAATTCAACAACAAGACGGACTCGTGTGGACTTTTCAAAAACAAAACGCAGGAGGGAATTGGGATGATGTGATTGGGCAGGGTGCTGATGCAAATAAGCGTTGGAGACGACTTGAGCCCACCGCGGCATCCAGTGCAGGGAAATATCGAGCTTATGTTAGGTCGGCGGAAGGAGCGGCCTTCCAAAGACTAAATTCATTATGGTCAGGGGTAGCGCAAGTTGACGACCCAACTGCAGGTCCTCCCGGCGGCGGAGGAGCATCAGACCATGACGACCATACCGGCCCGGTAGACACTGGAGGAGGCACTGGTGGAAGTGATAACGTCTTTGTTGATTTGACATTTGAAAAGAACCCAACCACAGAAAATTGGAGTTTATGTTTGAAGGTGCGCGGTAACAATGATTATAAGCTATACACACAACCATCAGGTGGAACCGAGACAGAAATCACGAGCGGAGCCACTTACACCATCCCAAGCACTAATGATGGTGTCTTAGGACAATCACGTGCCAATGCTTTCAAGATTACCTACGACGAAAATGGGACGCCTTTTGAATTTCAAGTCAACCCAAGCGGCAACATGGTTAAATTGTCCAGCGGTGCGGCGACCGGCGACGGTGCATTTACAAAATTTTGTTTTCCGTTAAAAAGGTATACAGATGGCGGGAGCGCCCCCGTTGACACCGATTTCGAGGAGAACGGAGAAAAGATAAATAATTTATATTTACATTATAATGAAAATGTATATACGAATGATGATGTGACAAAGGTGCAATTTACGCGGACCATGGGTCAGGAAGGCTTAAAGTCTTTCGGATTTGAAACAGGTGAGAATGGAAAATTAATTGGATATGACAACGTAGATGCCGGTGATGGTGATACAGGTGGTTTAACTGAAATTCCAAAAAATAATATAGAATTCGAAATAAAAAAGACGAACAACTTGTGGATGTTATGTATTAAAGTTAGTAAGACTAACGTTACATCATTAAAATTTTACGATAATACCGACATGGAGATATTTAAAAATAATTTTAGACTACCAACAGATGTATTTAAATTATATGAGAACTCATCGGACGCGATCACAGAGCTTACCCTATATGGAATGATGGAAAGTGACACACCTGATGATGCGATACAAAATCTACACACTGTCGATACTAACACCCATATAGAATATTGTTTTAGATTGGATGACCTAAACCCTTCGACTGTTGGCGATGCACAAACAACGGCACTAGGTGAAATTTTCGAAAGTTACACAACTCAGGAAAATATTGCTAAGATCACTTACGATAGCACAAAAATGAGAATTCTAGGAGAGTCGGTGGCAAACTCAACGCAAGAAATCCAATTTCCTGACTTTATTCTGCTCCAAGATTACAAAAAAGTTAAACGAGGTGTGGATGTGGATACCGGACACGGTGGTGATGATGATGGTCCAGGTTCCCCACCTGATGATAATACAGGTCCCGCCCAACCAGACGCAATATATAATTTTATTGGAAATTATGCCTCCAATACATGGAATGGAGCACGAATGCTTATTACATTTAATTCAATATTAAAAGATGATTCTATTGATGGTGGGATTTTTCCTGACTGGGGAACCAACCAAAACATTGGCTTTAGTTTGACTTTTACTTTTCCAAGTTTGGGGAATACCGGAAACACTAATTTTACGAGACTCAAAACTTTTCTTAATTCTTTTACGACGACCCATGCACGAGAAAGAGGAGGAGGAATGATGATGACGCCTTTTGACAGCGAAATTTTATATTTTAATAACTCACTAGTTAGAAAAGATAGAGGAACAGATTTTTATCATGCAGATGAGACGACAAATAATATTTTTACTATTCCAACTGGTCACTTTTATAAAAATAATGACGAGCAGATTGCCGACTTCCCCGCTGGGGCAACAGCCAGGAGTTTAGACCCTTACTTTATGATTTTAGACGGCGATACTGTCAATAGGAACACTACTGGACCAACAAGTAAATTACTTAATGATGATTTTTCAAGAAAATTTACAATTTATAGTATAGATAAAGATGAACAAGGTGACCCCAAAACCTCTGATTTACACGACGGTGACATTGATTCTTTTCGCATAAATTTTATATCAAGCACCGCTGATGCAGTGGATATTATGGATATTTATTCTGTATTAAATAAGATTTTTGGCACAGATAACGAGGTAGGGTTGGAAATATCAGCTGGAATGACTGTATATAGACATATTTCATTTTATTGTGAAATGTTTGGAAATAATCCTCTATCCGACGGATGGGAGGTATATATGCAGGAGACGTCGGGTAATGATGCTATTTATAGTGATAGCAATACTAATGGGATTATAAGTGCATCCGATGATATTTTTGATTTTGTCTTAGAAAGTAATCATAATAATACTCATCATATTTGGAATGTTACATTTAAAATTAATGATGCGAATGCAAACAATTATGCAGCAATTTATGTATCAACAGAAGATTATGATCTTTTAAATGGAGATGAAATACCGACCGGGGAACTGATTACGGATGAGGAGGTGACGCTCGCCGCCAGTGGAAACTGGGCGAATGGTGCCTCAAAAACATTACAATATACAAAAGAAAAAGAAGAAGGATATTTTAATATTATAATAAAAATATTAACCGACACGGCAAATTCCAGTTCCCAAAAAATTACAGTATTTCATTCTACACCATATTCAACAACACGTGGTGATTATTTAAATGCTACAATTGAAGACGAACCAGACGTCACCGCTTCCTCCTATAATTTAACAACTTCATTGAAATTTGGTGCATTTTATTATAGTAAAAATTTATGGGAATCCCCTTATACTGAACTGGCAGAAGCACACTGGAATTACTATGTTTATTTTATGCCAAGTCATGAGTGGTGGGAAAAGGCACGCAGAGCAGCCCAAATAGACTTTGGCCAAAAAAGTTTTCCTGCTTGGAACAAGGCAAATTTTAATGAAGTTGCTGTAAAAACATTCGGAGGAGATTGGATAAACACCCAAGGAACAACTACTACTTATGTATCAAAAATAAATCACATTAATGTAAAACAAACCGAAGGCTCAAATTTGGAATCTATGGGTCCAATAAAAATTAAACGTTCACTTCCAGGATATGCCAATAATTCAACTTTCTCTACTCTTCAATTAATAAGACAACAGCCAAACGGCAACGCAAATGGCTGGGATTATGAATATGACGGTGATAACGGTCAATATAAGGCCACGTGGCAAATAAATACAGGACTTTTATCAACAACGGCCCAGCTGGGTCACGGAAGGAAATGGACAATTTTCAACGGACAAGACTGGTTGGAGAATTCTAATGAAGCACTCTATTCTATATTATTAGAAGTTGAAGAACCAGAAAACGACTCCCAAAAAGCTAATTATTATAGTATAAAATATCAAGGTTCCCTTACTCAAATAGAATCCAATAATGGCGGTAATTGGGGTATGGGCGCGATTTCTGGCAACTTGCAACCTATTAAAGCAGCATTAATTACTGACATAAAAAGTCACGAAGCTTTGAATTACAACTATGCTTTTGGCACAAATCAATCATTTATTTCCGCCGGAGATTCTGGGGCGCAACAGGTCGGCACCTCCAATTATGAAAAAATAGAAATTAATTATAAGGATAATTTTCCTGCTTCTATGGAAGATTCCAGTATCTATGTTGGTTCAGCGATTGACCTTGAGAGTGGAAATTATCTATATCACCCGGTGTCTATAAAAGATGTAACTTATTTTTTAACTTATAACGCATCGTCGTATGAATGGTGGATACCAACATTAAGTAGTGATGGAACAGTATCGGAGTGGGTGGGGCAACAAGAGCTTCTCACGACATTAGGTATGGATCTCGAGGATGGTTCACAAGCAGTGACAAATGTGAGTTTTTTAAGATGGTTAGAAGAAAAAGAACAAAATTGGAATATAATGGAAAACTGGAGCGGGACGGGCGGAGGAAACACGAAGACCAGTGGTGGATTAGAAAAAAATTATGTCTGGAAGCCACCAGTAGATATTTCAATTACTGATATCTTTGATAATGATAACATAACAGGGGCTGCCAGCGGGGGGGTCAATGGGAGACTCATGCCCAAACAACCAATTGCCGCCTTTTACAATTCAATGAATAAGAATGATCCCATTTATGAATCTCTACTTACTAGTGCAAAAGCTGCCAATCCTAGTAAAGATGACGAATTTTTTGCTCTTCATGGTATTCCTTTATGGTTTAAAGTTAAAGGAGCGATAAGCTCGAGCGGGCCAGAAGATATTTGGAACAGTGCAACAGTAAATGTTATATTATATACTACAACTCACTCACCCACCACGATCGGTCCGCCTGAATGGACTGGAGCCTCATGGCCCTCCGATGCGCTTGCCCAAGCGACACCCGCGGCGGGCGGCGGTTACGATGCAAATGGTATCATTGATTCTTCCTACCCGTCGAATTGGAAGTCTCAGATTACAAGTTCGAGTAATGGTAATTGGGTGTATAGTTCATCGAATCCTACTAGCATTCAGGTGGATTCAAATGGAGATTTAACGTGGGGTTCCAATGTATCTAATGGAGACGTAATAATTACTATAACACAGGAAAGTGAAAGCCCATATTCTTCGAGGTCAGTAACATATAAAATTACAATCCAAGGAGTATCGACTGGAGGGAATGAAGAAGATGCTGGAGATGCGGGAGAAGGACAAGTAGGAGATCCAAACGGTGATTTAGGTGGTGGTGGTGATATTCTATTAAGCGATGTTAATTTAACATTTGAAAATGTTGTTGAAAAATGGTATTTATGTTTGAAAATTCGCGGTTTCACTGATTATGAACTAGCACATCCAAATAATAATTTAAAATATGGAAATGGAGATACCCTTTTCCTCAACCACACAAGATTTACCGCAACAGGTGCGTCTCAGTTCTACGAAAGCGGTGCTACTTACACACGTGCCTTAGATTTTAAGATTATGGATGGAAGTAATCCATTTAAAATTCAAGTTGATCCAGGTTTCGAAAGAAATCCAGGTCCAATTTTACTTAAAACAATATCCGCGGGCGGTGAGGAAGACTTTACAAAATTTTGTTTTGAATTAAAAAAACATAAAGATTCTGATACTACCCCCATTACAGATGCCGATTTTGAAGATACGGGTGGTCAAAAAATAGATAATTTATATTTTCAGTATACAGAGAGTAATGAGAGTTCAACTTATCCGGTGTCATTTCAACGACAAGGCGGAACAAGTGATGTTGTTAAATTAAAATCGTTCCCTCCATCGGAGGATTTTCCCAACGGAAAACTTATTGCATATGACCATATTGATGCCGGGGGTGGTGATGATGAAGGTGATGGTGATGGTGAGGCGGTCGAGGACGGGACAGGAATGAATATAATTAATGCAACATTTCATTCTGAATTATATGAGTTCGACAGCGAGAAGATTCACAAAAATACAATGGAGATCGAGTTTTCTGATAATATATCACACATCTATTCTGAAGACACTGCAACTGGTAGCATCGACGTGGGCGATACTGTAAAATACGGTTATTATAAGAATTTTATTGACAATCAAAAATTACGATGGAGATTTTTTAATGAAGACATGTATCCTGAGATAACATACTTAGAAACTAACAAACAAAAAATGGAAGTTGCTGTTACAATGAATACTTGGATAGATAATCTTGTTGAAATACATTGGGATAAGATTGAAGCCATTTGGCTTGAGCAAGACACAAATACCGCACCTCCCTCCAAAACTCAAGTTAAAAATTTATTTAAATGGTATTTAAAATCTCCTCAAGACCGAAAAGCTTTGTGGGAGGATGGTGGATATCTGAACGATTTGTTACAAAGTGGTGAGGGCATTGCCTTCGAAAGGGAAAAATGGAGCCAAGTTCTCGGTTATAACGCGCGGGGGTTTAACGTTGCAGGGGCTACTGCGGGGGCGGAGCCGGTCTATCTCATTTCAACAATACCAATTGGAGATTCTTCGGCCGTCGCTCCTTATGGCGGCGGTGGGGTGGAACGCTGGGAAAATTCAGATTTCGAGTTTACACTTACGTATGCTGAACAATGGGAAAATAATGACTATCAAATTTGGTTTGATAAGATATTTGATACTTGGCCAACGGTAGATGATGACGGGAACTTCGAGCCTATGATCTTTAATACTGTAAATATTTGGCCCGGCCCGCCAATAACCGGCCTTGACGACGAATTTCCTGGGACTTTTTTAACCAGAGAAAGAAAAAAGCGAGTTTTCAAAATATTATCGAATGAAATTAAATTTGGAATTAAAGGAAGATATCAAGATATGTCAAACAAAACTCGTCAAATTAGAGAAATTAATAATAAGGATACAATAACGAAATTTATACACCCAAATTGGGTCGGCGCCGGTGGGACTTTCTATACGATAGAGGCACTTGTTGATAAACGGTGGGCTGAAATTCTCGCCATTTGGACTGAACAAGGGGGCGACGTTCCCACCAAAATTAAAGTTAAAAATTTATTTAAATGGTATTTAAAACCTCCTCCAGACCGAAAAGCTTTGTGGGAGGATGGTGGATATATTAAAAATGAGATTGATAACGGTAGCGCACACCCCTTGCCTGCTGCGTGGATTTCGGCGATAAATGAAAACAATGCTGGCAACATAATGACAAACCAAATTAAACCCATTCAAGACCCCACCGTAGCCACCATACCGATCTTTGATCCAGTTAATTTTAATGAAGATAATTTTGTTTGGGGATGGCGATATGTCCAGCAATGGAAAAATAACGACTATCAAATTTGGTTTAAGCTATTTGATAATTGGCCTAACGGTGGCCTATCTGAGCCAGAATGGCCCGGCGCTTCATTTCCCATTACCTTTTTGTCTCTAGCAAGAAAAAAGCAAATTTTCGATATAATAGAAGAGGAGGCAATAATTTGGAACACAGCGATATTATACAATAAACTTACAGCATACCAACCACGCAACAACATTAGCTATCCTGGAACGCTGGACGACACGGACGAAACATATAAAAAAAAATTATTTCTTCTATGGAGAGAAAATCCACAACAAACAGGAGAGGGTGCTGACAACCAAAAAGGTATGAAACTTAAACCTATTTTCATAGATGGTAATATGGGGGCCAGTGTCATCTCGGGAGCGGCGGGTTCGTTGGAGTGGAACTATAATAGTATTTATCCTATGTATGTGAACAAAGTAACTCATATTTCATATGCCTTGGAATCTCAACAAGAAACCTGGGATCAGACGACACAATTCAGTGTTGGGGCTTACGAAGCTGGAATAATTCGTAATAATTCGAGTATATTAAATCCTGTTGATTTTTTCGAAACATCATCTGGTCTTGGAATAAAAACTGTTGATTGGTATAATGAACAAACAACTGTTAATATTCCCGGGACGAGCAATCAAGCAATCATCCCTGCAAATACATTGGTTATTACATTTACAGGTGATTTAGGCCCGTATGGCAATGAAGATATAATATCTTATGAGAATGGGACCAGGTATTATTTGTCAAGCGGTCCAACCGCGGGCGACACGCCCCATTATGCGGATAGTTTTCAATGGTTTTTGGATTATCAAAATGGAGTGCGTAAAAGATTTAAGTTTTACTTTACCCAAGATTTTGGGCTGGCGACGCAGGCGGATGTTGAAATCGAATCCCGGGGGACGAGTAACGACGGACAAACTGGTTCAGATAGGGCTCCTTATAATTATAGAGGTAATATTGATGGAAATGGAGTGCCTACAGATTTTAATTCTGTTAAATTCAAAAACCAATTATGGTTTAAATTTGATAATTTCTATAACAAACAAACTGGTGTGGTAATATCTAACGGTAGAGTAGACTGGTTTAAATATGAAGGATATACTACACAAGAAATCTACTATAATGATGTTAATGTTAATTTAGTTTCGCAGGACGACTTTGGGGGTCATCCTGGAACTGCAAAAATTCATGCAATATATAAACATAATGATAGTATAGGAACTTCGGGGAAATCAGAACTTATTATTCCATCAGGAGGACCATCATCAGCATACAATGTTGATGGAGGAATTGGGTTTACACAAGAAAGAAGAACATATACAACCAATAACGATCCATCGGGACCTAATATGGCTCCAGCTAGAATGCATAATGTTTACAATTCCACAGGATTATTACCTATTTATAATAAAGTTCAAGTAATAGATTATCATGGAACGCACAATTAACAGTAATCTTGTATCTTTATTTTCCCTTGCTACAACGGGCGGTCAACTACACCATAAAATATCAACAGTATGGAAATAACACCTGCGATGAGCAGTTGATTATGAATTAGAAATAAAAAATTTAATACATTATTAAATATTTTATTTTTTAGAAGTTCTCTTCTTTCTTCTTTTCTTTTTTCTTTTCTTTGTTCCACTAGCACTTTCCTTCACCATCGATTTTAATGAACTATTTCTTTTTGATGGTAATAAATCAGAAGGTATTAATAACTTTGGTTTTTCCGGACTAGGTTTAAATACATCTTCTAACACTGTTTTAATAACCTTCATATCATCATCCGTAAAATTAACAGGAGATGGAGTAGGTGTTTTATGAGATTTTACAGACATTTTTGGTGAAAAACGTGGAGGTGGTATTTGAGATGGAGAAGGGCCCTTAGGGGGCCAATTGGGCAAACCCACAACACTAGAAGAACTAGATTTTTTATTTGATGGGTCATTTGAAACATCCAACATTGCATCAAAATTCCAATCATGTGTCCATCTACGCTTTTTCGTTTTTTTGGGACTTTTAGATTTTGGAGTTACTGGTTTTCTTTTAGTCTTAGGTTGCCATTTGTCTTTTCTGGCTCTAGATTTTAAAAATTTAGAAAATTCATTTTTATCACTTCTAGATGTTCTAGTTACCTTTCTAGTATAATGTTTTTTTACTGAATTTCTCTTTCTAGATTTAGATTTTGACTTAGATTTAGAATCTCGTTCCCACCTTTTATTTTTCTTTTGTTTTTGTTTTTGAACTCTTTTACTCTTCCAAGCTGGCATATATATAATATATAAATATTATATAAATGTCTTATTGTAAGATTTCAATTTATTTAGCATATGCAATGGCTATTTACACGTTCGCATCTTTATATTACATGATTCGAACACGTTCAGTTGGAACTCCATTTAAGGATTCGTTAAATGAAAAACAATTACAAATTAAAAAAGAAAGTGCTAAAGTTAGACGCGGTATTTTCTATCAGGGAGTTGGTATTGCATTTGTTGCACTTTTAATATTTAGACCATTTTCAAAATGTTAATATTATAATTATATATATGGAATGTCATAAACAACGCGTAGAACATTTAAAAGAAGCTTCCAAACATTTAAACATTGCATCTTCTTTATCATGTGGTAAAATATGGAAAGCAAATCCTTTGTGTGGAACACGAATAAAAACAGGTCATTATTTATATGAAAAAGAATGTGTCCCTCCAACAAAAGGTGGTAAAAGAAAATCTCTTTTTAAAAAATCTCTTTTTAAGAAAAAGAGAACAAAAAGGAGAAAATCTCATAAAAAGAGAAGGAGAACCAAAAGAAAAAGGGGGTATGGGGGAAAATCCCCCAAAAGAAAAAGGGGGTATGGGGGAAAATCCCCCAAAAGAAGAAAACAAAAGTAATTATATTTTATTATTTTATAATGAAATATGATTTTTTTATGTCACCAGTTCATGGTATTGGTTGTATTGCAACAGAAGATATAAAGACAGGAGACATTGTTGCAAAAGAACCATACACAATAACTAAAGTAGAATACAGAGAATTTCAGGATTATTATTGGTCTTCAAAAGAGATTGGAAAAAATATATTAATTAATGGATTAGGTAATTATTGCAATCATAATAATAATAATAATATTATCCCTATTCTGAAAATAACAGATGAACCATTTATAACATTTATTGCAACGCAAAATATTAAAAAAGGAGAAGAAATATTTAACAATTATGGTAAAAACTGGTGGAATTCTAGAAAAATAGAAAAAAAAAGATTTAGTTTATTTCGTTTTTAGTATTTAAAAACAAATAAATGTATAATATTATAAAGCATCCTTGGTCTAGTTGGTTATGACGTCGCCTTTACACGGCGAAGGTCGCGAGTTCGATTCTCGCAGGATGTATGTTTTTATTATATTTTATTATTTTATAATGAAATATAATTTTTTTATGTCGCCTGTTCATGGTATTGGTTGTATTGCAACAGAAGATATAAAGAAGGGAGACATTGTAGGAAAAGAACCATATTTTATATCTAAAAAATATCATGAATTTTATGATTATTATTGGAATTTAGAGGGAAAACATGTATTAATCAATGGTTTAGGCAAATATTGCAATCATGATGATAAAAATAATGTATATCCCATATTAAAAGTAACTGAAGAACCATTTATAACATTTATAGCAACACAAGATATAGAGGAAGGAGAAGAATTATTTTGTAATTATGGTGAAAAATGGTGGAATAATATGAAAAAAAGGGAAAAAGAAAAAGAAGAATTATCTGAAATACAAGAAAAAAATAAAAAAATAACTCTTCCTATAAATAATAATAGAAAGTTTTTGATGTAGTTATATATAATGGATATTGGCAGTATTGAATTTAATATACCTAATATTAGTGTTTCTAATACTAATATTAAATCAAATAAGCATATTAAGGTTGCTTTAGAACAAGTGAAAAATAAACGTATAAAAAATGAATTAATGGGTTATTATTCGGCTACTCTTGGTATAAAAAATAGATTCTATAATAATTTTATAAAAAACGATATTGTTGAATTAATTGATATTACTATTGAAAATAATATTTTAACTGCTAGTTTTTTCTTACAAATAACATCAAATAAAGTAACAATTATAAGTGTTATTTTTGATAAAAATTGTTATTATCCTTTCAAACCGCCAAGTATAAAAATATTTAATAATATTGATTATATAAATTTATTACGAATATCTCCCACACAACTAGAAAATCTTGGTGTTAATAATACATCATGTTTATGTTGTAGTAGTTTAACATGTAAAAATAATTGGTCAGTTCAACATAATTTATCAAATATATTTCAAGAAATTAAACATAATTTATTATTAAAATCGAGATTAATAGACAGAATTATGGCACAAAAGGTATTAGACCAAAAAATTGGCTTTTTTTTGCCATTAATGGAATTTTTGTAATTTAATATGAATCACCATCGTCGTCGTCATCGTCAGCAACATCATCTGTTCCGTCTATCTTTTTATTTCTATCTGCGATACATTCATTTATAGGTCTTAAACTAGCACTTGCACATCTTTGAAACTGACGCTGTAATTTTTTTTTCTGTTTTTCTGCTATTTTTTCTGCGCTATCACCTGTTTTAATTAAACCTGTTTTTTGTGCATTTTCTATAGCTTTTGCTAACTTTTCTGTATCTATTTCATCATCTTCTTCTTCCACATCATCATCATCATCTTCATCTTCATCTTCAGGTTCATCTTCTTCGCCTTCATCTTCTCCTTCCCCAGAACCTTCTATTATTTTTGAACATGTAAATATAAAATTACTAATAATTAACCCTATTAACATAGCAATTCCTATATTTTTCTTAATAATATAATATACTATTGCTGTAAGACCTACATTTATTAAAAAACAATTTACCTTTCTGTTTAATATAAAATTAAACATACTTAACATATAAAAAACAAATACATATGTTTCTAATTTCAATTTTTTCAAGTTTTTCATTATTATATATTATAATAATAAAAAAATTATGAACCACACATTAAACATTCTTCTTCTTCTGAACTACTTTCGGGCTTCTTATCCGGTTCAATTGTAAACTGTTGAGGTGCTGCCTTTGCCTTTGTCCTTAAATAATAAATACCTGTTTTTAATCCCTTAGACCAACCAAAAAAATGCATTGCTGTCAACTTATCATAACTAGGTTTTTCCATCCATAAATTTGTGCTTTGACTTTGACATATAAATGCTCCTCTATCTGCTGCCATTTCTAAAATATGTTTCATTGGAATTTCCCATACTATTTTAAAACGTTCCTTTAATACCTTAGGTATATTTTCAACATGTTGAATTGACCCTTTATATTTAATAATCTCATTTTTCAATTCATTATTCCATAATCCCAAATCTATTAGCTCTTTCAATAAATATTTATTAATCACTACAAATTCACCTGCTAATGTTCTTCTTACATATATATTACTTGTAAATGGTTCAAAACATTCATTATTTCCTAGAATCTGGGATGTAGATGCTGTGGGCATTGGTGCCAATAATAGTGAATTTCTAATACCTTGTTCCTGTATACTATCCTTCAACTTATTCCAATCATACCTATCCGACGGTGTTACTCCCCACATATCATATTGTAATATTCTCTTACTCGCTGGAGAGCCATCAAATGTTTCATACTTTCCATCCCTCTTAGCAATTTCATTACTCATTTCCAATGATGCATGATATATTGTTTCAAATATATTTTTATTAATTTCCTTTGCCTTTTCTGAATGAAATGGAATGTTCATTTTTGCATACACATCTGCCAGGCCTTGGACACCAATTCCAATTGGACGATGCCTCATATTTGAACGAAATGTTTTATCAGTTGGATAAAAATTAATATCAATCACTTTATTTAAATTTTCTGTTACAATTTTAGATACTTCATGCAATCTTTCATAATTAAATGTTGGTCTCAATAATTCTTCTAGTTCACTATATCCTCCAATATCTTTTCCACTTACACTAATATATGGTAGTGTTTTTATTTCCTCATTATCATCTTCCAATTTGTGTTTCTTAAATGATTCCCAAAATTCTGGCTGTTCTTCCACGTCGAAATATTCTACATCTGTTCCTATCATTAAATTATTAGCCTTGGCCATACGCTCTAATAAAAGTTTTGCCATGTTACAATATTTACATCCCTTTCGGGTCCACATAATTACCTTACTAATTTGAACCAATCTACCATTTTCGTTCGGGTCTGGGTGAGGTATTTCATACTTTGTTTCCACAAAATTTGATAACCCAATACTTGCCAAATTACAAACAGCCGTTTCCTTGTCATCACTATATTCAATAATTTCCGTGCATAAATTACTTGACTTAATTGTTCCAATATTTTTCTGATTTGACTTCTTATTACAAGCATCTTTATACAATAAATACGGTGTTCCGGTCTCCATTTGACTATCCAAAATTTTTAGCCATATGTCACGCGCTTTCATTGTCTTGTTTCCTCGCCCATTATTTTCATATTTTGTATACAATTCATCAAATTCGTCCCCATATACATCACTCAAACCAGGACATTTATCTGGACACATTAATGTCCACATTCCATTTTGCTTTACTCTTTTCATAAATAAATCAGGAATCCAAAGAGCATAAAATAAATCACGTGCTCTTTGCTCTTCATCTCCATGATTTTTCTTCATATCCAAAAATGATTCTATATCTGCATGCCATGGTTCTAAATATACCGCAAAACTTCCTTTGCGTTTTCCACCACCTTGATCACAATAACGTGCTGTATTATTAAACACACGAAGCATTGGCACAATTCCATTACTAGTTCCGTTTGTCCCGCGAATGTGACTTCCTGATGCTCTAATATTATGAATATGCATTCCAATTCCCCCGGCCCACTTGGATATTGATGCACAATCTGCTAATGTGCTGTAAATACCCTTTATACTATCACTTTCCATTGCAATTAAATAACAACTCGAAAGCTGCTGTCTTTGTGTGCCAGCATTAAAAAGAGTTGGCGTCGCGTGAGTAAAATATTTTTGACTCATTAAGTCATATGTAGTTTTCACCTTTTTCAAATCTCCACCATGAATTGCCAATGCTACACGCATCCACATGTGTTGTGGTCTTTCAACGATTTTCTTATTTACACGCATTAAATAAGCTCTTTCCAGCGTTTTAAATCCAAAATAATCCAATAAATAATCTCTATTATAATCTATCATTTCTTCTATTTCATTTTCAAATAATTTAACTTTTACCCAATATTCATTACCAATAAGTGGTGTATGTTTATTATTTACATCCATAAAATTATATAAACAAGACATTGCACCCATAAATGTATCTGGTGTATTCTTCTGATGATTCGATATCATAATTCTACTTGCCAATGTTCCATAATCTGGGTGAGTCGTTGATAGGGAAGCACATTGTTGTGCTGTAAGTTCATCTATTTCGGTTGTTTTAATTTTGTCATATAATCTATCTATTACTTTTTTAACTAATCCAGTATAATTTATTTTTAACTCTTCATTTCCTAAATTTCTTACACGAGTTAATATTTTATCAAATGATATTGTCTCCATTCTTCCATCTCTTTTAGTAACTCTATCCTCAGTTGACATCATATAAACATAAAATAAAAAAATATTTCTAAGTGAATTTTTCAATTAAATATTTTTATGTAAATACTTAATTGAAACAATCAAACCCTCCAAATTTATCGTCATCTTTCAATAAATCTCTGTTATATCTCATTTTGTAATAACATCTAAAACAAACCAACACATCCATTAGAGAATTATGGAGATTAGATGGTCTTTCATCAAATAATTTTTCATATAATTCAATTAACTTAGGATGCTTAGGAACCCTCTTATTTTTATAATTCAATCTGGTTAACTTGGTAATTGCACCTCCATACAACATTGTGCAAAAATCAACTTTATTTTCCCAAATATCTGTTTTTATATTATGTCTACCACTTTCTACCATTATCATACTTTTATCAAATTTAATATTATGAGCTACACAAATATCCGCTTCATATAAATCTTCATAAAATTTTGCCATTACTTGGACTAAATCTACACCCTTTTCATTCATTATTTTATTCGTAATCCCATGTATCTTTGTGCTTTCTGGTGGTATACTCATATCTTTTAGTTTTATAATATGATCTTCACACTTTATCATATCCATATTTTCTATATCATATACAATCCAACTAAATTGCACAATATATGGCCATACTCCAGGTTCTGTAACCTTGGCATTATATTTACTAGGTAGACCTGTTGTTTCTGTGTCAAATACTATAACTCTGTTCATTGTTAAGTTTTAATAATAAAAAATAATTATATTTAAATACTTTTTTCAATTTTATAAACCTAACTCATCATCACCCTATACATATTTCTATTAGGCAATCGAGGTGGAAATTTATAATCCTCTAATCCTTCGCCAAAATTACCAAAATAACACATTTCATGGGAATTGAATCCATTTTTCCTTATTATATTCCACCAATCTATTACAAAACTACATACCAAGTGACTCCTTTTTGTTGTATCCGCACCACCTTCTCTCAAAAGTTTACGTGCAAACTTGGCTGTTATATACTCATTTCTACTTTTTAAATTATTAAATACATCTATCATTATTTGTGTTTGATATGATTTACTTGAAAAACGTAACGCTGCCAATAAATCTCTGTCTTTTGTTATCTTACTGTTCACATACTCTTTGAGCTTATTTTGAAAGCTTTTTTTATAATTTGACCCATGATTATAACATACTGAACACATATTTTTATGATTTATACTTCCCCAATATTTTCCACATTTACACAAAGTCACCGATGGCTTTATTTTTCCACTACGCAATCTCATAGTTATATAACATAAAAAAATTTTATATTGTATTATTCAATTTTATATATTAGTTTAACACTCAATAATAAACTCAGGCAGTGTAGCACACAACTCACCCTCAAAAGATTCATAATTCATTGTAAGTTGATTTAGATTATTTCTCGTTCCTGCAAAATTATAAGTTGTGTGGATATTATCCTTGGTTTCATCATTAATCTTTTTCGTAATTTCTTTATTTCCCACAAAATACTCGCAAAAATCTGCGCTTAGTGGTAAGTCATCCACACTTGGTATTCCATTATTTGTCAAATGATACCTATTAATTTCATCAATAATCTTATAGATTTCTTGTGTTTTCATTACTCCAAATACAATATAATGCGTAGGCATTTCTTTATTAATCAAATACTTCAACCACATAGATGTAATAAATTGTCCTCGCAGAAATGCTACATCCGGACTGTGTATTAGTAGGAATCTCTTCAGTGCCAAGCTCCACTTGGCCTCATCGTGCTTCCAATATGCGAAATAATAACTGATTCCTTCGTGAGTCTTGGACATGATTGTAATTGTTGTATAGTTTATATATAGAACAATTATATTAGATTCAATTTTATTATACTGATTCGGTTGATTGGGTAGAATCATCTATAGCACTATTCACTAAAACGTCCCTAACCATCATAATAAGTTCATGCTTTTCGGTAACACCAGCATAAGATTTACCATGCTTTTTAAGGGTATTTTTCAAAAGTTTCACACTAGCACTCTCGACCTCCCCTATTGTTGACTCCTTTGTCAAAACAACTTCATTCACTTCCTTGTTAACTTCATTTTTTACATCTAGTCCCATCTTTTCCATTTGTTCTTGTGTCATCTTTACATTGTGTGTTTCTACATTACTACCCTCTTTTGTCTTATTTTCATATCCAACTCCACTAAAATTAATATTAGATACATCTTCTTCAGACATATGATTCTGTTTATTTGTCCAAAAATCTGTTTGGTCTTTTCCCATTACATAATATCTTCCATTATGCACAATATATGGATACTCATCTTTCTTTGGATTACTCTCCAATCGTTCCTGATAATGTTTCAAGAACTTTGTATACCATGCATTCAAAGAAGTAAACTTCTCTAAAAATGATTTATCTACTCCATCAATCCAACCACATACTATCGAATTAATTGTTGAAAAAAAGTGAAAATCAGCAATACTAATTGTATTATCTACTAAAAATTTTAATTCTTCTGAATCATCTAATACATCCTTTAACTTTTCATCAAAACGATGAAACCAATTGTATAATTTTCCATTTTCACTTATTAATTCCTGTCTAGCATTTAATCTATCATCATCTTTTAATTTCATAGAGGGATATAATGTTCTCATGCAATCTACACCCGCATCAATCCATACATCAGCTTGATAACGCTGATTTTGCTTCAATTCCGTAAAATACATTCCAAATACTCGACCTAATGACCTTAAAGTTGGAACACTATTGCTGAAAACAACTTTATCATCTTCGGACTCTCCAAGAGTCCCCTTTCTATATTCTAATGTATAAATGGGCAATTGCTCCCAAGGGGTGGTTTTCTTATATGTTTCCCAACGTTCCTTATCCATATATTCCTCAAACACTTGCTGTCCAACATAATAACATAACATAACAGCTGGTGCTGCTAATCCTCCACCGGGAACTTTCCAATAAGTTACAACAACTCGTTCTAATAAAGACATTATAATTAATTATAATGATAAAATCTTTATATATTTTTTTAATAGTTTTTACATATTCCAAATGTTTTTCTATGCCATTCACTAATTCCATTCATTTTTATACCTTCTATATGCTTTGAAGTCCCATAACCCTTATTTGACCTTATACTATAATATGTTTCCAATTCTGGATTTTTATCACATAAATCATATATATACTTATCTCTTTCTACTTTAGCTATAATGGATGCTGCTGCTATTGATAAATATTTATTATCACCCCCTTCCACACACGTATATGGTATCATTTGTTCATTTCTTGTATAAATTGGAAAATATACCCCATCTACTAATATATGTTCGGGATTTACTAATAACTTATCTAATGCCTGATGCATTCCCTCATATGTTGCCTTAAATATATTTATTTCATCTACCTTCTTTTCATCATAATAAAAACTAGTATAATCAATAGCGTTTTCTTTTATAAAATCGTATGCCATTAGTCTTTTCCGTTCACTTAACTTTTTACTATCTTTTATAAATGATTGTTGAAATGTTTCATCGGGTGGTATAATAACAGCTCCTATATATACACGTCCAAATAATGGTCCACGTCCTGCTTCATCTATTCCTACTTCCAAAGTATCTTTATTATAGTAACTTTTCATATTCTAGATAATTAATAATATATTTTTAATATTATCAATTTAATTAAAGACGATTGTTAATACGAGCATTAGAACCAGCATTAGCCGTTCTAGTATTATAGGTTCTAATTGTCATACAATCAAATAAAATTTTACCATTGTTGTCTTTTACACACTTACCAGGAGCTCTCCTCGCAATTAATGATCTCAATGTTCGACTTCTAGCTATACCACCCTGCTTATCAACAACACTTCCAGTTCCAGTATTTTTTGCAGAATTTGTTATCTTTGTTTTTCCTCTTGCTCTCCAACTCATTTATAATTATATAAAAGAAAAAAATATAAAAAAATATAGATACTACTATTTTTTTATAATGTATTATTATATAAAATGAAACTCAATAAATTTCATATTTTTTTAATTCTATTAGGTTCCCTAATGATGTGTTGTGTGGGATTTAGCGCACTTGAAGGAATGGAAAATAAAACTGTCGATTCCAGAGGAAATCGGGTTGACCAGAATTTAGCACATGGCTCCAATAATGACCCATTCGAAAATTCAGCTAATTTAGAATTTGCCACTACAGAGCAAAAGATTCAGAGTGCCGTTCCCGCTAGTAAAATGAAAGCAATTCCTAAAAATCAAATTCCAGAAGGCGACGAAGACTTATATATTTTAAAATCACAGATTGTTCCTCCTGTATGTCCTAAATGCCCCGATGTAAAAAAGTGTGATACTACAAAGGATTGTGCTCCTTGTCCTGCACCTCAAAGATGTCCCGATAAACCTTTTGAATGCAAAATGGTCCCTAAATACAGCGACCCACGTGTTTCATCACACCTTCCCAGACCTGTATTAAATGACTTTTCTACTTTTGCCTAAATAATTTCATAATATTTTTATTATAAAATTATTTCTTTTTTATACATTTTTTATCTATTTTTAATGTTTTACTTTTGTTATCACTTGGAACAATTCTTATTAAACATTTTGACTTTTTTCCATACAAAGGTTGTGTGCATCCATCTTCTTTTTTCTTTTTTAATGTTTTCTTCTTTCTAAGTTTCTTCAAATTGCCTTTTTTTAATTTAATATCTACTGTGCAACGCGACCTAAAATGTTCATATCTTTCTCGCACTTGTTCATATGTTAAATTTGATTTCTTATTCAACATTTTATTAATTAATTCATGCAATTTATACATCCATCTTGAAAACGCATCCCTATTTTTTAAATCTTTTCTTCTTAATGGTAATTCTTTTAAATTCTTTTTTAAATTTTTTCTGCATTTTCCACAAGGTAATGTGCAACGCAGCCCATATATAAATTTTCTATACTCTCTCTTATTTTTTTCTGTTGGATTTACGGGATAATTAAAACTCATTGTATGTAATGTATGCCATAAACTTGGACCCCATATAGATGTTAACATACCCTCATTACTACTATAATCTGTCTTATTATATGTTTTCTTGAGGGAAGGTCCCCCATACCCCCTTCTCTTTTTTGTTCTCTTTTTCTTAAAAAGAGATTTACGTTTCGTTTTTACCATGTGTTAAATTTTATTTAGAAAAAAAAAGTTGCATATTTTAAGATTTAATAAACTTCATTATTTTTTCTTCCATATTGTCCTCCTTTTTAGCAAATTTTACATTATATTTCATTTTCCATAGTAACGCATACTTACTATGATTACTTATTATTTTCTGTTCCTTCAAATTAAACACTTTATTTGTTTTCTTATTTATTGTTAGCATCAATTAGTTAATATATATTATTTTTTTTTTAAATTCGTTATTTAATTGAATTATTTATATACTTTTTACTTTATATAATGTCTTCAATAAATACAGAAGCTCCAC
>Ga0099797_100715_pt1 | contig 20152 bp, 12 predicted proteins | sample Uncmet_Sort48C_1_FD_89871 | JGI IMG/M metagenome (GOLD analysis project Ga0099797, IMG submission 89871) | Marine eukaryotic communities from CALCOFI LINE 67, Pacific Ocean - C012_Sort48C_1 | ecosystem: Environmental > Aquatic > Marine > Oceanic | place: Pacific Ocean: Monterey Bay | collected...
AGTTACTTGTTGGCAAAGGTGTATGTAAGTGCAATAAATGTATTTGCAAGCCACGCATATACATACGTACATATATACACAGCAAATGAAGATTGGCGCAGATAATTACGGTAACAACCAGAACGATCACCAGCAGGAACACAATCACGTGAACGAAACAGCAAGGCTAACGCAAGATATTGTACCAACTATTAATATGAGGCGTGATATAGAGGAACCTGAATATCACCCAATTACACATTTGCATCCATCGGAGGCAGCGGCAGAGCCATCAAGGAAATTGTTGCCAAAAGAGGAGCGTTATCCTTTTTGTATAGTATGGAGTCCATTAGGCCCAATAACAACATGTTTTCCATTCGTTGGTCATATGGGAATTTGTGATTCCCGTGGGTACATATGGGATTTTCAAGGTCCATATTCAATAGGTAGAGATAATATGGCATTTGGTAACCCAACACGCTATTTGAAATTAGATCCAAGTTTATGCAAAGGGCGTAAAAAGGATCAAAGCCCCGCTGAATTTTGGGATAGTTGCTTGCACGAGTCAAATTGTATGTATTCTCGACGAATGCATAATATATGTTGTGATAATTGCCATTCTCATGTTGCAGTTGCATTGGAAAAAATGAAATATGGTGGAATATCACATTGGAATATGGTTATGTTGGCAGTATGGATATTTTTTTGTGGTAAATTTCCACCGCCTGTATTTCCACGCTTTGCCTGGAGTTGTTTCCCAACTATGATATTGATAGGCGTGATTGTTTTTTTCCACATGATTGGCGGGGCTAATAGTTAGTTAACACGTAAATAAAAATTTAACTTGCAAAACAACTTTCATACATCTTTAAACTTGGTTTCTCAAGAGATAAATACACGTGCTTGAATGAACTAGAAGAAATCACCACCACGATTAGCAATAGTGTGCCATTATATTATAAAAATAAAAAAAATATAATAATTATTATTATTATATTAATAACCATTTGAAAATATTAAAAGAATAATAATAAAACTACTGACTATTGACTCTCACAACAACAATAATAATATATATATAATAATAAATAATACAACAAACAACAAGTAGTGGTGGTCCGTACCTACCTTCTTGATCGATCGCACACACACGTATAATATATACACAAACACACACACAATTATACAGGTACAGAAAAAAAAAGATGGCACTTGTACACGAATCTGTTAGAAAATGCTTGGTAGATGTATTACCGACTGTGTCAGGTTTACAAGCTATATATGTAACAACACAAGATGGAATTGAATTAGCTACAGCTCTTTCTGATGAAATTAATAATATGAAAAAGGAACATTTAGGCACTGTTTTTGCGTTTGCAGCGGAAAGAGGTGGTAAGCTTGGGTTAGGAAGTGTTCAAAGTGCCGTATGCACATTTGAAGATGGCTTATATGTGCACGTATCTTTTTCGCCTATTGTTGTCACCTTTGTGGGTGAGACAACTATGAATTCGAGCGACGTTGAAAGTATTATACCATTATTTAGAAAGTTATTGGAACCTGTACGAAGTGCTGTATCATCTATTGATGATGATGAAGAAGAGGATTAAAAATTGAATAAAACACCGCACACGTACATTATTTTTTTCGCACACAAACTACAAAGTAAGAACAAATGTATTATAAAGTTACATATTTTTGCATATGTTTTATCAAACTTATTTTTTTTTTTACGAGTCGAGTATTTTAATTTTAAAAAACATACCTGATAATAATAATAATAATTATGCGCGTATTATAATTTTACTTACACTCGCATGATAATTAATTCCTATTTTGAATATCGATCACAGGGTATAGGATTTTATTCAAATTATTGAGTAAGTGCATAATATATATATATATATTAGATTATTGAGTAAGTGCATAATACATAAGATATATACCTCCGGTATACACAATATAAAGCTTATAAAATATTTTATTTAAAAAACGTTTTTACTCTCTTTATTATTCGTCACGTCAAAAATTGTCTCTGCGTAAGAACTCAGGAAAAAAATACATTGAAGAAGAAAAAATTGTATATCTTCTCCTCTAGAGATTCGTTACAACTTCTAAAGCGCGACAACAACACCTAGATATTCATTGTGTGTATAAAATAAAAACAAAAACAGCTCCCTGTATTTGATCAAGCGGACGACTAAATGGACATAACAACGATGAGAGAAAACATCGCTGGCATCATAATTTATTTACTTCTCAATAATCTCCATTACCTTATCACTAGACATAGGGTGCTGATATACTTTTTCAAATACATCTCTTGCTGCTTTAATACCTTCGCTTGGCAAGACTTGACTAATTATACTTGTACTTTTTCTATTTGATTTTCCATTTTCCAACTGATTATCTTCCGCTTTCGTTGCTTCCTCTGACAAAATAATATTTGAACCAACATCAGCGTCTTTTTGTGCAGCCTGTGCTCTACGTTTATACATTTCTACAAGTTCATTTAAAGAATTTAAATGTGCCACATTAGCCTCCAAAGTACCTTCTGTCTCATCAATCGCATCATCGGTTGATGAACCAGCAGACACACCAGTCGCACTATCGATACCAGGGTTGTATTGGCCTTCCGAACCAGTTGCTCCACCAGTTGCTCCACCAGTTGCTCCACCGGTCCCTCCTCCCTGAACTGTTGGACCTTCTAAATGCACGGATGGACCACCTGTCATCCCAGGTGCATTGACCGCTGCAACGGTTAATAGTGCCTGTGATTTTTTCAATGCCAAGTTTGCAGCTTGTTTCTGCGCTTCATAACGCAATGTAACAGATACAACAAATGCATCCATGTATTTCTTTTGCGCATTCACTTCATTTTCTGCAGAACGCAAAGCTACCATAATTTCAGTCGTGTTACCAAATTCAGGTTCTTTCAACGTTGGGGCTGGATCATCCTCGTTGATTTTTAATTCATGTCGCCGTATTGTATGTATAGCCTTTAGACGCTTGTACTTTGCTTCCGCAATTTTATAATTTGCTGCTATTACATCTACCTCTGCTTTATTTGTTATATTTGACTCGGTAGCTAAATTTAACAATGCTTTATGTAATTTTGACTGTGCTCCTGCTTCCTTAAAACGCAATGCCCATAATTTTTCTTGTTCCGCTGAGTTTGTAATATCATCCAAGCTTTTTTCCGCCTTGTCCAATTCACGATGCGCAATGCTAGCTGCAGTCGAAGCTTTTAACACATTGATTTCCACTTCCTTTGTTTTAATTTTACGTTGGTCGGAATACCTTAACGCAGCAATTACTTCCCTAGATGCTTGCGACAATTCATCATCCGCTTGTAATTTTTTCTCGACTTCCTCTTCAATATTCTGTGCAAAAGTTACTTTCATACGTTGCATCGGTTCGTTATCGGAACCTGGAACAACCATTTCTTCATACAATTTAGTGCTTCCCGCAGCTTTCTTTGCTTCTAACTGATCATCCTTGAGGCATTTACGTGCAAAGTGTGCAATGTCAAATGCTCTTAATACCGCGGAACTGCTATCTAATGATTTCGTTGCAGTATTTTTAATTTCAACTTTACGATATGATTGTGGCATTAATGGCGCCAATACACCGGTGTCACTATCCGTAATGGCACGTTTTACTAGTTCATCCATTACACTATTTGCAAATCCTTCTGGATCACCATATCTTGTGTGGTTTAATTTAAACTCATGGTAGTCAAACGAATCAACCTCAGATGCGCTTTTTGTTTCTTTTTTTGTTTTTTCAACAACATCCGTTGCAAATGTCTCTTGTTTCTGCTTCTCTTTAAAATCAGCACGCACTTTATCCAATGCTATTGCAGCACGTTCTTCAGCATCTAGCTCTGCATCCGCAGTTATAAATGCTTTTAATTCCTTCGCACGTGTTTTTTCCCTGGTGCTAGTCACCGTTGGTTGGTATTCCAACGCTGAGCTAGCTGCACCGCGCAATGCCTCGTGCGCCTCTGTTTGCTGGGTATACATTTTTTTTGCTGCACCTGCATCGCCTTTTGACGCCAGTGCTGCTTCTACTAAGTCATCTTGATTTGCAACAATATTTGCTTCATTTGCTTTGTTCAGTAACGCATTGCCATGTGTTTTTACTTCCTTTAACAACCCCTGCGCACCTTTTGCTGCCAGCGCTTCCTTGTCCGTGCGATTTGCTAGTTTAAGAGCACTTTGTGCCTCCCGCACGGCAGTTTCTGCACGGACAACAATTTCTTCGTTGTGCTTCACATTTTTAGATGCTTTTTGCACCAAAGGGTTTGTATCTAAAAGTTTGGCTAAACCTTCTCCTTCTGTTTGTATCAACCGTTTCACTAACGTGCTATTACGTCTTTTTGCATTGTTTAATTGCTGTTTTGCCTTTGATAAATATTTCAATGCCTCCTGCAGCATTTCCATGATGTCTTTACTTTTTGCCCTTGTTAATGCCGAAATAGAGTCAAACGCTAAATTTGTTCGTTGCACCACTTTATCTTCTGCTACGTGCGATTTGTACAAAGCAGCACCCGCCATTTGTGAGGTATGGTCAATTTTTTCAATGATGTTACGAAATTGCTCTTCACTGTCCCGCTTCACAATAGTGTTGTTAGAGGATGCGCCGTTGGTACTATTATTGGCACTAGATGCTGGTTCAGCTACAGCTGCCCCGTACAGCGCGTCCCGTGGTGGATACATGCCTTTCACAAACTGTTGTTGCTGTGATAAGGTTTCCAAGGCGTTGGTTGCTTCCTCCGACGAACCTAATAATGCGTCTTGCAACTGGTTCATTTCATTTACAGCTTCTTGAAATTCTGGATGGCGCGTTTGCGGCTTCTTAAATCCTGGCTGTTTTGCTACTCTTTCCATATGCTCACGCGTCTGCTTCACTTTCTTATTTAAAATGTCACTCACATCAATGCTCTGCCGTGTTTCAACTATTACTGGTGTAATTAAATCAGGTGATAAAACTGCACCACCATCATTATTATGATTATCTATTTTATTGCTTCTTAATAATGCTCCATTTGTTGCCATGAACAAATTTGCAACAACAACACTGCAAAAGCATAAAGTGAACAGCATTGGTATGCATGAAGACGTAGAAGAAAGTCCCATGTTGATATGAAAGAAAGAAATACTACTATTACTACTATTAATACAATGAACAGCTGTTAACTACACACGAAATCCTTTTTGGTCGTTTAGCAACACCGATGTATGTATGTATATGTATATATGTATGTCAATTGAACACCAATCCTTCTCTCGTAGATGGATGTAGATGTATCTGTTACTATGTCAATCGAACACCAATTCAACAGCAGCAATGTATGTCAAATTGAAATCTCCGTGCCATCAAAACGTCATGCACTGCGAGCAATGCCCCTCTTCTTTCCGAAACAAAAAGCTTTTCCACTTCGAATAATACTAAAATGCATTACAATTATTATTATTTAATATTTCATAGTAAATCGTTGTATTGTCTCTTACGCCCTTTGTTACCATTCTAGTTACAGAAAGAATACACCCTACCCAATAGTGTGTAGTGTTATATTTCATGGACATTGGTTGAAAGGCTATAGTGTGTCGTTTTATATTTCATGGACATTGGTTGAAAGGCTATAGTGTGTTGTGTTATTTTTCATGGACATTGGTTGAAAGGCTATAGTGTGTCTTGTTATTTTTCATGGACATTGGTTGAAATGCCATAGTGTGTCTTGTTTTTTTTCATCAACATTCGTTGAAATGCCATAGTGTGTTGTGTTATTTTTCATCAACATTTGTTGCAATGCCTTTCTGTGCAGTGTTAGTAGTTAGCATGGACACAGCATGGGGAAATAGGTAACTAGCCTTCGATGCTGTACAGTGTTAGTAGTTAGCATCGACACAGGCTGGGGAAGAGAGAAGACCGTGCTGTATGAAATACGACAATATAAGTACACTAAATCCATTATGCATATACGCTTTTTTATTTGATCGATTATTTTAACATTGCTTATTATATTTCTATACTAAATGCTCCTTTACTGAACTACACTTGCCAAATTTGCAATTACGCGTTCCAAATGCATCCATAATATCCGGAAAGTAATACATAGAAGATTTTATGTATAGTAACAAGTATAAATATCACCCCTCCCTTTTCAAAACTCAAAACGCGCAGGTATATAGGAGATATCCATACAGAACGAGGATTTTCCAACCCCTCCCAATCTGACAAACACTCAATATTTAAGGGTCATAATTGGATAAATTCAACTTAATTGCGATTTTAAATACAACAAAAATTAAAAGATTACTATTTATAAATGCCTTAAATGTTTGGTGCTTGGTCAGATTGGGAGGATTCAAAACTCCTCGTTGCGTATGGAGTTTATACTGTAACAAGTAAGTATAGTACCCCTCCCTTTTTAAAACGAAGTGGAAGTTTTTAATGTTACTTCCTTTTCTAAAAAAGAGGGACGAGGGTGGGCGCTCCGCATTCTGTCAATTTACACACGTATAGTTTGCAAATAGTTTACAATCCTATAGTGGTCAGGCTTACTACCCTATGCAATAGTGTGTAGGCTTACGTTTGATGACCAACTTTACAATACCACATAGTGTACAGCCTTATATTTGATAGAAAGCACGTTATAGATACCAGTATTTACATTCTGTACCTTGTTAGTCGTTATCAACAGCACAGTATGGAAAAACGAAATACTAGTATTTACATTCTGTACTGTGTTAAATATTAGCAAAGACACAGCATGGAAAAACGAAATACCAGTGTTTCCATTCTGTACCGTGTGAGCGCAGATAAACAACCCCTACGCCCCATACAATTAAGGTATTTGTAGTAGTCGCAATAGCACGGCTCACTATAGGGACGAAGCGCTGCCTGGACGTCACCAACCTTTCCCTATAGTAATCCCGTTGGAACTCTTCCCCCACTACCGTCCCATAGTGAAACCATAGTAAAGGAGTAAAAGACACCACTCGCTTTCTCTTTGCAAGTATGTATTGGAACTAGTCACTTCTTCCATTCAACGTGCTGATCACACCTACGAAACATTCACACAATTGTATTGTTCCCACGAAAGTGTTTCGACGTATTTGTTTTTTTGCACGCCGAGGAATATGCATATCTTCAGCAGGAGCAACCAATACCGCCGCAACGGGGGTAAGAACAACAACAACAATAAGTATAGGATGGTGAACATAGTGTATATTGTATCAACAATAGTTTGTTTCTTGTTGCAACGACAACATGTAGGTGCAACGCGTGATATACCAGCGCATGTTCCGCCAAAAGAAGTAAAATATGATAATCCACCAACAGTTCAACCAGTAGATGATTATGGTAAGCAGCCGGTCGTATTGCCACAGTTGCCACCGAAATTATTGCCTATTAATTATCAACCACACCGTTTTCCGTCAGACCCTTTTGAAGCACACGGAAAATCCTCTAGAGATGTACCACCAGCGAAAGACAAGCCAACACCACCAGGACGTTGGATGCAGACAATGGTTACTATCAAAGATAATGTTTTTGTGTACGGCGGTGTATCCAATAGCGAAACATTACTAAACGATGTTTGGGTGTACAACCCAACCGAAGGTACATGGTGGAAGTTAGAAACTGCTACAAAACCACAAGCTAGGAAACCAGTGAATCCACGTTTTAAAAATAGTGATAACGCGGGACGACCACCTTTTTTACCAGCGCCACCACACTTGATTTTGCCACCTGGCGTAAAACGACCAGAGGAAGTGCAAGCAGCAAAACATGAGAATGCTGAAAATAAAGAATTAAAGGTGGTGCACTTATCGCCAATACCATCCGAGGAGCCGCAGCAACCGTATGCACAGTCACTAGATGACTATAAAAAAAATAAGTTCAGAAGACGTCGTTTGTTGGAACTTGATTTAACAAAAGATCAACTTTCAGTATTAAATAGACACAAAGCTATTTTAAGACACGCAGCGAAAACAAACAGCGCAGCTGATGCAAAAGTTAAGGCCAAGGCAACTGTTTGGACACAAGCACTGCGTGCAAATAATAGAATGCGCGTACAGCAAGCAGCAACCGCCAAAGCAACTGCAGCGGCAAAAACAGCCGTGAAAGCAACAGCGGAAACAAAAGTTGAAACAAAAACAACAGCCAAGGTAGAACAAAAAACGAACAGCCAGGAACCAGACATTGGCGACATTAGCAGTGGGGCAAGCAAGAATACATTGCTGCCTGAACCAAATACACATGTATTGTCGCAACCATTGCCATTAAATGACGTGTGGATATACAATATAGCAGAACGCCAGTGGTTTCAACCATTGCCCACGAAAGTACAACCACCACCTAGATGGTTGCATAGTGCAGTTAATGTTGGTGGCAAAATGGTTATCTTTGGCGGCGTAGCAAATAACCTGATGTTATTAAATGATGTCTGGGTATACGACCCACCATCTAACAAGTGGGAAAGGGCGGAAATTGGACAAGACTTACCAATGCCATTACCACGCGAAGGACACTCCATGGTTGTGACAAACCAAGAGGGTCGCGCGACTATGTTCGGTGGTATATCGTATGGGTACAAGCCATTTAATGATGTATGGGAATACAGCGTAGCAGATTCAACATGGCTTGGTACTACGTATGGAAAGGACGACGTTGTGCCGCCGGGACGCTGGATGCATACATCGGCGCAAATTAAAGTCACGATGGACGGTGCAAGCGCAACTGTGATGGCCATTTATGGTGGATGTAGTGAAAATTTTGCCCCGTTAGACGATGTATGGGTATACTACCAATCAAAATGGAAAGAATTACACCCAACAAGTTTCAGACCACCTGGACGTTGGCTACACACGGCAAATATTATCCCATCTAGCATTACAGATCTAGAGGGTACTGTACGACGCAGCGAGGGTATGTTAATTTTTGGCGGTGCAGCAAATAACGCACCAATGGAGGACATGTGGGTTTTCGATGGCTCGGATTATTCATGGCAAGAAGTCTCTCCATTTACTGATAGACCAATTGCAAGAGAAGGCCATTCAATGGCGTTGGTAGGTAAAATGACCATGGAAACGTTTAGACGAAGAAGTTTAAGAAGACGTAGATTAAAAATGGCGCAAACAGAAGACACAGAATCGCCAACAAAAATTACAGGAATTGAGGAAGCAATGGATGGTACTGTAAAACGTACGATGGTGGATCCCCGGGACAATCGCGCACGCCCATCTGGCTCGAGTGATACATGGTTATTGTTATTTGGAGGGAGCAGCGAAAAAGGTTTAGTTAGTTCCGTACAACAACCAAGAGCAGAGAGTTAAGTGGAGTATGCGAATATAACTCCGTTGTAACGTTCTTGTGTAGTTTTGTATTCGTCTCGGTGTGTGATATATGTGTGTTTTACCATGTATATGGCACCAATTGCTTTTTTCGTATAGATGCTTTTTGTCCCCTTCTACATTTTTTCATTTATAATATTATATATGATGGTAGTATAATAAAAAATATAATAAAAAAACTATAACAACACAGTATGTATATATCACAATGCTATTTATATTATTATTATTATTATTATAATAAATATATAATAATGCCATAATGATACATTATAGGACAACACGATACACTATTGATTTCTTTAAAATAGCATGTATATAGCATTGTAGATTAATTTTTTAAAATAGCATGTTTATAGCATGGGGGTAACACATAGCCAAATTCAACAACAAAACAAGCAACAACTGTGTGTAATAAATACATGTATATACCTTTTCTTTCTAATTAATCCAAAGACAACCTCCACCAACAAATTTGTGAAAAGCGCGATTTCAATCCAAAGACAACCCCCACCAACGAATTTGTGAAAAGCGCGATTTCAACTGCATCAACGACTGCCAACAACCGCCCTTAGTGAAGTACGTATTATCTTCACCATGGCATGCAAACGCATCGTTTTTCTATCACTATTTTTACCTCTGCTAATAATACAACATTTATGTATTTTATCAACTTCAATACCTTTGAATGCTTGTCAAGACTCGTTGCAACAAACGCTGCCGTATTGCAATGCGTCTTTGCCATTTGTTGAAAGGGTCGCCGATTTAGTAAAGCGATTAACGGTGGAAGAAAAATTAAATTTGACCAATTCAAGGCACGAGCCAATACTACGCTTATCAATCCCTGGGTATGACTTTGGGCACGAGTGTCTACATGGTTCAGTAGTGCTATCAAACTACTTGCCTGAAAGTGTTGCGAAACGAGGCGCAACCGTTTTCCCCCAGCCCTTGGGCCTGGCTGCAAGTTACGACACAGACTTGCTCCTTGAGATAGGAAGGGCAATAAGCGACGAGTCACGCGGGATCAGCAATGCAAATGGCCAAACGAAAGAAGGATACCCTAGTTTCCTAGATTGTTGGAGTCCAAATATTAATATTTATCGTGACCCACGCTGGGGTAGAGGTAGTGAAACATATGGAGAGGATCCAACTTTGACGTCTAATTTATTGGCAACGTACATAGATGGCATTCAAAATGGGTATGGTGACATCCAATCGTCAAAGTTTGTAAAAGTAATATCTGTTTTGAAACATTTTGTTGCGTATTCACTTGAAGAGGCAAATGGTGAAATGCGTTTTTATTTTGATGCAAAAGTAACGCAGCAAGATTTAGAAGAAACATATCTTGCCGCATTTAAACATGCAATAACTGTTGCAAAAGCAAAAGGTGTCATGTGTAGCTACAACCAAGTAAATGGTGTTCCAATGTGTGCAAATACGAAATTGCTGGAAAACACATTGCGTGACGATTGGTCGTTTAATGGATCTGTAGTATCAGATTGCGGTGCTGTTGGAAATATGTACGATCCAATGTACAAGTTTTCATCAATACCAAAAGCAGCAGCAGCCTCGATGACTGCAGGCACAGATATGAACTGTGGCAATGCATATACCGATGGTTTACAAGATGCACTTAAAGCAAAGCTGTTGGATGAGGCGACAATAGACAAAGCAATATCACGATCGTTATTAGGGCGGTTTGAAGTTGGGCAGTTTGATTCTCCAGACGATAACCCATACACAAAAATTACAATGGATGTGGTTGGCTCAAAAAAGCATTTAATGCTTGCAAGAAAAGCAGCAGCGGAAAGTGTTGTTTTACTGAAAAATTTAAACAATGCTTTACCATTCGTATCGCCAGGCAGTGACAGTAAAACTCGAAAATTGAAATATAAGACAGTTGCAGTCATAGGCCCAAATGCAAATGACGATCTCGTCCTATTAGGCAATTATCATGGCCTTCCTGCATATGGAACTGTTTCAACACCACTTACAGCATTTCAAAAACGTATGGGAAAAGAAAATATCTTGTATGCAGCTGGTGTGAATGTAGTAACTGGCGACGGTGCATGGGGATTTAATCCTGCAATTGATATTTGCAACAAAGCTGATGTTGCTGTCATGTTTATTGGAAGCTCATCAAAAGGATCATTCAATGGAGTGAATAATCTAGATACGGTTGAAAAAGAATCGATGGATCGTAAATCTATTGATATGCCGGGTTTGCAAATAGATTTAGTAAAAGCAATTCTTAAAAAGACAAATATATCCATCATAGTTGTACTCATTGATGGCGGGCCTATTGACATCGAAGAGCTGGTTGAAAACGATCGTGTAATTGGTATTGCCAATGCATTTTATCCAGGACAAATGGGCGGCGAGGGAATTGTTGATGTTTTAATGGGTGATGTTGCAGTAGCCGGAAAGTTACCAACAACAATGTATTACAAAAATTATACAGATGAGATTGAAGCAACCGATATGAATATGAGAACATATCCGGGAAGAACCTATAAATTCATCCAAGTACCAGTATTATTTCCATTTGGGTATGGCTTGTCTTACACAAAGTTCCAGTATACAAATTTGTCGATACTAAGGAGAAACGATGCGTCACCAGCACTGTTAGATGTATCATTTACTGTAAGCAATATTGGAAACATGCAATCAGATGTAATTGTTTTATTGTTTTTATCGTTTCAGGATAATGAGAAAAAAGTTGGTTTCACCACCTACCCAAAACGTGAATTAAAATATTTTACCAAATTGAAAAAGGTTGCACCAAAAGATAACGAAAATGAGAACAGCGACAATGATGTAAGGTTAATTCATTTCGAATTAAAAGAAAGTGATTTTGAAATGATTAATAGCGATGGAAAAAGAATATTTATGAAGGGGAAATGGAAATTGGAAATTAATCATGATAGTGTCTTACAGCAGGAGATTAATGTCTAACCTGGTGTGTGTGTCATTTTTTATTTTTGTAAAAACTGTGACGGGGTGTTCACATACAAAGAGAGGAGAAAGTATGTTTTTTGATAATTCAAATTATATCTCAATTATTAATAACTTATATTAAATTGTTGAAGCTTTAAATTTTTACACAAAAACAAAACGTTATTGTTATTAAAAGTTTCCCATTTATAGTTGTTGTCTTTTGTGGTGTTTAATTTTGTTTTTAAACGCGTACGTAATATGATAAAGCGGTACACTTATGAAACGCGAACATTTTATAGATTTTTCTACACAACCATCGACTTTTTATCTTTCACCACTGATGATGATAATGATGGAACATCCATTTCTGGATCAAAATCACCAGTAATGACCTGTAAGACATTCTTAGTATTATTTTCAATCAACTTCTTTCGTTGTTTTAATGTTTTTAATAATAACCCAAAATGTTGTGCGACTTTTCTATTCCATATTTCTCTGCCCAACTGTTCACGTTTACGTTTTCCATGCTTTAATATTTCTTGCGGCTCTAATTCCCCACCCGGTATAACCTTTACAGCAGTGATCATATCCACTATGACATCAATTAATGCATCACTGGTAGTACATGTTTTGTCGCAATTTAGTCTCATCAAATACATTTTTAATGATTCATTCAATACAATTTCTTCTGTTTTATAATTTGCATATTGTGCTTTATAATTTGCACCTGCCACTGATTTCATCATACTATCTAATTGCTGGTCATTGCATTCAATTGGATTGCAATCACGTTTCCGCCGTTTTCCGTTCACGAACAATCCCTTGTACGTACTGCCACACGAACGTATACGAATACCCAGACCATGTCTTTTTCCTTTTCTCCATTCACCTGTATATGTAGCATTATTATCAACCTGTTGGTGCAATTCATGCCCGTATCCATTACGTTTATGTTCTAACCATTGACCACTGTATTGTAATTGTGATGGCCATACAAAAATTCCATAACCTTTCATTGTTTTAATTTTTTTTAGAAGGGTAAGATATTAGCGAAATATAAAGCAAAACAATATGCGTGTGTATGTCTACAGGTGTAGGTGGAGTACTAATATACAATACAACCAGTTTGAACTTACCTTGCATCTTACCACTAACCCATTCTCCGCCAAATCGTTGACCATCTGGCCAATACCGGACACCATAACCTTGGCGTTTTCCATTTACCCAATACCCTCTATAAATATCGCCATCTGAACGCGTTTCTACTCCAAAACCATGCGGTTTTCCATTCACCCAAAAACCTTCATATTTTTTACTATCACCATGAGTAATAGTCCCATAATTAGATGGCAAACCATTTTCCCAATGCCCAGTGTATACACGACGGTTCGTTGCTGACACTTTTTCATTGCTGTTATTGATTGTTTTTGCGCCATTATTATCACATTCTGATTTTTTTTTATCATTATTATATTCAAGCATATCTTTTTGCTCCCCATTATCATCTATAGTAATCCCCTCTTTTAGCACGCCGTGGCCGTGTGGAAGACCACGCTCATTAACATCACCTTCGTATGTACCAGGAGACCATGATTTTAAAAAACGAAAATTTGGACGACGATACACTTTTAATGAGTCAATGTATTGTAAAGTACTACTATTTTTTCTTTTCCCAATTTTTTTCTCCAATGAATGCGTTTGTAATTCACCCAACAAGTCTTTCACCAGATGCAACTTAGAGCGATGTATTAATTGACAATTTCCAACGATTTCTTCCGCCAACGGAAGTAAATTTACTACTTCTTTAATTTTTCTTACCCGTACACGTTTACAATGTGTTGTTTTTTCCCCTTGCATCGTGCTGCTATCTTTGAATGTTTCAACTGTATAGTGTACAACAATTGCACAATTTTCAAAATCAGCATCAATTTTTCCAGGCCGTACAATTCGTTTCTTTTTCTCACTGCTGTTACCAGTAGTGGTATTTCTACGGCCATTGTTAATGCCATTCGTAATCGGGGAGGTATCTTCAGTTGCTGTGGTACTGGATATAGAAGAGGATGATGAGGTTGGTGACGTTTTACCGCTTAAGTTTAAGTCTGTGTAGTTTAATATGTTTTGATTTTGGTTAGTATTCATGCCATATTCTTGTTTTCCATACAATGTTAATAGCTGCGCCTTTTCTTCTATTGCTATTATATCATTTTCTGCTGTACTTTGCATGTTACCATTTTGTGCATTATTAGTTACTACTTCTTGACCTTCATTCGAATCATTATTTATGTTGTCACTAATATGAGTAATACTATCATTATTATTAATAGTTGTAGTAGCAATAGTTGTGTTATTACTATTGTTACCGCTATCCATAATACTATTGCTGTTACTTGAAGAAAATGCCGACATGTTCAAAAATGATAAATGTGTGAATGTGCACGTGTGTCTATCAAGCTGGTAGAAGACCCTAGTCAACTTTTGGTTCATCAAATACACACACACAAGCAGAAAGAAGAAGAAGAAGTATAAGTAAAAACTACTAATTTTTTTAATTTTTTAATAATAATAATAAATAATAATAATAATAATAATAATAATAATAATAAATAATAATGATAATAATAATAATAATAACAATAATAATAATAATAATAATAACAATAATAATAATAATAATAATATAATAATAATAATAATAATAATAATAATAATAATAATAATAATAATAACAATAATAACAATAATAATAATAATAATAATAATAATAATAATAATAATAATAATAATAATAATCACATAATAATAATAATAATAATAATAATAATAATAATAATAATAATAATATAACGACTAATAAACGCAGCTGTTATTAAGTTTTAAAAAATAACAATAGTAATAAGAGTAATATAATTACAACAACAATATAATAGCAGCATAGCAGTACTCTCTTTATTATTATATGTATATTTTTTTTATTATTATTAATTTACGTTATACCAGGTATTATTCGAGTATATATTATTGAAATTATAGTATGTTATTCCCTTCTTGTTGTTGTGTTTAAATTTTTTTTATTAATACCTGTGGTGTGACCTGTGATTGATAATCATCATATACTGGTTGCTCATGGAACATATATACATATATGTATGAATGTAAATTTTTCATCGGCTAGCCCTACTCGATCCCCCCACCTTCGCCTGCTACAGCCCAGATCCAGCAATTCTACCCCTTTATATATATTTTTTTTATTAATACCTGTGGTGTGACCTGTGATTGATAATCATCATATACTGGGAATATATATACATATGTATGAATGTGAAATTTTCATCGGCTAGACCTAGGGTAAATTTACTACCTTCGGGGTGTAAACTAATATTCGTATGCAGGTGACTCAGCGGAAGACAAAATGTCTAAATTCTGAGTCTGGGTTTTGCGTGATTTTTTACGGGTTTGCTCGTTGGTTTTGTTTCTCCTTCGTTTGAGGTGCATATATTTATATATTAATATTACATCATCCATAGTATGGTATGTACACGGGTTTGGGTTTCGTTTTATTCTATTTCTATCTGCACATCATTGATACCCATCCATTCTTTATCCAGATGAAGTACGCCGTGGAATTAACACAGTTGCTTCGCCATCAATAACCATTTCATTATCGCGTCCTGGTATTGAACAAATAGTTTGACAGGTTATTGTTCGTAATTTTGATTCTTTTACAATAATCTTTGCCTCCAAGATATCGTCTATGTAAACTGGCTTCACAAATTTTAACGTTTGATTTATATATATTGAACCAGGTAAACGCGTGGCAAATAACGTTGAAAATAAACTACTACAAAGCATACCATGTACAATTCTTCCACCAAAACGTGTCGTTTTTGCATATTCTTCATTCAAATGAACAGGGTTGTAATCACCACTAACTTGAGCAAAAATTTCAACGTCTCGTTCTGAAAATTGACGTTCTATCGCAGCATACTCGCCTATTCCTAACTTTTGACCTGTAGATACACCAAGATTGCCATGCATCTTAATGTTGATGGCAACACCATTCCTATTATTTGTTGATGATGTGCTTAAACGACGAAGTGATGGGCCAAAAACGTTTGGGAGTAATTCTGGTCGTAATTTACCAAGCATAACATTCAACATATTGTCCCTCTTCCAACTTGTTCAACAATTTAAAAATACCCAACGACAAATACGTCTAGTATAAATATATAACCAACGCACACTACCCAGAGGTCAAAACCGACAGACAAACACTGGGCAGGGCAAAATTTCAATCGGTAGTTACTCCACTTTCTTCATATTATTCCTTGCGGGGCACTAGCAATTATTAATGTATCACTGTTGCTTGTCCATGATGCGCATGATTGATGAAAAAACACAATAATATAATGATAATTCGCCTCAAATGACTAATGGGGTCCATTATATTCACTTAAGTTGTTGCGCCTACACAGCACTGGTTATTGGTCCACTATAAATAACCAGGCCTGTGTACCCGCTAATCCGGAAGTCGGTAGGAAAATATCATGTATGTAAGTACAATAATTAGTACGCTAAATTGCACAATAAATATTACCTTAATTTAGTTCAATTTAGAGGTTTTTGAGACAAAATTTCAATGAAAAATATCGACAATTCTACACTAAATTAAGGTAAGATGTGACTATCTGATTTAGACTACTAATTCTTATACTGATATATGCAACAACTTTAGTGAATCATGGATCATGGATCATGGACCATCCACCATTCTTTCTTGCCTCCTTACGTACTTATGCTACGGGATTAATTTCTTTTATAAGTGCATAGTATTGCTATATTATTATTGTTGAAATGATTGTAGCCCATACTATGGCGACTAATATTGCACATACCACATGCAACCACAAATCGTTCCTTCACCGTTTGAGTGCAACACTCCCCCTTTTCCAAAAACACTATGATGCTGTTATTCATGTAGAGTGAAGCAACGCATGCAAGTTTCATCTTTTTAATATTGTTATACCAACACGTAAACCGTTTCTGCAAATAACAATTTATAATTTAAATAGACTTTGAGGACAACCCCACCTCGTTTTATTTGCTATCATGGGGAAAAAAGCAAAAAAAAACAATAAAAATGTAAAATTAACGAAGTATAAGAAGAGTAACAATGTCAACGAAAATAGTATTGAGAGAAAAATATGCAATGAAGATCAAGATACAATTACAAATCGTTCGTATGATAAAACATTTAGAGGACCTTCACTGGACGAACTAGTCGTGTTCGTACCAAACGTCTTATCAAAAATAGAGTGTCGGCAAGTCGAAGCTCTACATCGTGGATATCAACCGATGGGTGGGGAGCACGATCGGCAAGAGACATTATCATTTGCCCACGAAGTGTGGCGCATTGAAACGCTGTTAAAAAAAGAGTTGCCGAATATATACAACAAAATAATTAGAGAATTAATGCAATCGGTCGATGAGTACTATTTTGAAATTTTGCAAGTTGCTTATGAAAATGGATCGTTAAGAATACTTAATGAATGCAAGCGTGGTAAAGATAAAGTATTAATTCGACCAGAAGTAGAGTATATAGTATACGATGCAGATGAAGCCATTCGTAACAATACAAAGTTACCTCACATTGGTCCACACACAGATAATAGTTCGGCTTTAACATTGGTTTGCTTATTGTCTGAATCAGATCAGTTTGATGGTGGGGTGAATTATTTTTGTCCTGAAAAAAAAAGTAATACGAAACACTCGTTGCCTCGGGAATTAAAATTGAAGCAAGGTGAATGCGTATTGTTTCGAGGTGAAATTTGCGAGCATTGGATAAGTGATGTAACTAAAGGGCGCAGGGCTATATTACAAATTGAATTGGCATTGTGCGCAGGCACAAAAGATCAACCGATATCAGGACAACAAGCTAGGGCTAGAAGCAGAGGGAACAAATCCAAATCGAAAAGGGCCTAGCATATAATGGGTAAGTTGTTTTCTTTGTTTATCTCTCTCCATATATATTATCTACTCGCGAGTGTATCCACGTGGATTCTTTTATTATTATGTGTGATTGATGAAAATTATTCGAGGCCTCTTCTGACACGTTTCTTTGTTGAAATATTTGAAGATAATTTCTCGTTCATTCGCTTAATATTATTTTCTGACACAGATAATTCGTAGAAGGTTTTATGTTTATACATACGTAAAGATAAACCCACACAACAGAATTCTTCCCACTCAAACAGGTGAATGACGATCATACTTCTAGCTTCTGATAAATGTATTTACTATATTTAACAACTTGAAGAAATGTTTTATTCCGAAACTACCGACACTTGGAGGGGGGCTGTTTCACTTATATATATATATATACGATATACATACGTATTCTTTCATTTTTTTCTGATCTTAAACGTGCGTGTGCAAACAAATCTTATGAAATAATTCAACTAACCTGGACAAACTTAATTCTCACCACGTATACTACGTAGTTTGTAATTAATTGCAGTAATAAATAATAATAATGTAAATAAAAAATAATAAAAAAATGCAATTGTGCAATTATAATACTTTTTTTTTATTAGTACAATTAGAGTATAAATTTTATACTAAATATAATTAATAATAATAAATAATAATAATAATAATAATAATAATAATAATAATAATACAAAAAATTGTGTTTGTTTTTAGTATCGTTGTTGTTTGTTGATCCATCTTCCCATTCTATTCACCTGCTATTGCGGTCAGAACGTCAGAACATTCTGTGAAGACCTTCTGCGACCACTTCAATGAAAATACTAATTATGTCCTTGTTAATCTATAATCCACCATTGAAATTCTTGACTTATAATTAAGGTATAAGTTAGAACAATCATATGATGTAAAATAATTGGTAAATGTAAATTCTTTTGGTACAATTAAGGTATAACGATGGACCAGTTTTTCCAATAGTTTTGATACGACCACTACACGCCATTTAAGTATAAAACAATCGTATTGTATTTTGTGCCAAAAACCACAGTACACTATTAATAATTTGTCGACAGCCTCGCAATTGAAATTGCGTTGTATTATTGTAGTACCGAAATTCATTTTCTCTCTATTATTTACTATGACGCTTCTCTTTCTTTTATTTTTATGTATTCTTAGAGTAGTATATGTTCCTAGTTAGTAGTATATGTATTGTATTGTTATATATTTTAATTATATGTATATTTATTATTATGTACCTTAATTATTATATTTGTATTGAATTATATTATGTTTAAATGTTTCCTTTTTTTAAGTTATTTGTCTGTTTTGTAATACAGTGTGAACCTATTCGTAAGAATGTTTTGGGATGAATGCTATTTGCGTACTAACAAATAGTTTTTGAAATTTAGCATGGAAATAGTACCTGTGGTATTGCGTCAATCAAAAGGTGAAACACGCACCGTGTGAAAGAGGAACAAAAGGTTTTCAACAATAGCATAGATATAGCACTATTAATAGACGCCGGCCGGTACCGGTTGGGACGTTGGGACGCATTGCCAAAAGTGGGCTCATTCTGTGTAGTGTTATTTTTGCGCCCTCAATTTGGCAAGTCGTCCCTCTTGGGTTGTCGTGTTGTCATCTATTATGTACCATAGTAATTATTTTTTAGGACGCGCGACTTTACTTATTATTATTTTTTACCACGTACTTACTACTAAAAACTACTTTTTGGTGTTCATAAATCTACGTCCACCACACCCGCGTGCTTACGAGTCACACGATCCTTAAGCTGCTTGACAAAACTTCATCTCGAAACCCACAAATAAAAGGAAAACTTTAGCTGCACTAAGACGAAAAACAAAATGAGCAAAAACAGTACTAGCAATGACATGCCA
>Ga0099797_100716_pt1 | contig 20151 bp, 20 predicted proteins | sample Uncmet_Sort48C_1_FD_89871 | JGI IMG/M metagenome (GOLD analysis project Ga0099797, IMG submission 89871) | Marine eukaryotic communities from CALCOFI LINE 67, Pacific Ocean - C012_Sort48C_1 | ecosystem: Environmental > Aquatic > Marine > Oceanic | place: Pacific Ocean: Monterey Bay | collected...
GTCCCAGTCGATTCGTCTCGGCAATCTTTGCTGTTCTTTGGCAGTAATGCCCCGAAGCTCCGATGTGGTATCCCAACTCGCCCTGGGACAATTCGTGTCTGATGTGTAAAAAACGCGATCCCTCGCTCGTGGAGGAACTGTTGACGGAATAAACTAAGCAACACCATGTAAGAAATATATAGGACTGGCCAGACCGATGGTTTGATATTTTTTTTTACCGCTTCCAGGTCCCGGGACTAATCCCATTCGATTCGTCTCGAAAATCTTTGCTATTCTGAAGTATTTATGCGTCCGGAGCTCCGCTTTGGTATTTCTGAAATGTAAACCGACGAAATTTGCCCGGCCACCAAATCTTCGCAAACCCAGAGTTCCAATTGAAACGAAAAAGACGCGCAACGTTGTTTGGAGCCGTGCACACCAAATATCAGCCTGAGATGCTTTTTCTGGACTTGTTTCGTGCCAACGTGTGTTTGTGGCGAACCACAAGTAAAGCTCCAGAAAACCAAAGTGTTGCTCAATTAATTCCGTCAATCGTATGTGACAAATTTGACAAAAAATGCAAAATTGACAACAAATCACATATTTTCATAACAAATTGAGTGATTTTGTTTGTGGGTGCGTTTTTTGAAAACGTATTTTCCCCGAAGCGCGCTCAAAAGAACTCCAAGGGGTTTAGGGTGAAGGGTTTAGGGTATATGTATATATATATATATATGTTTTTTAATATATATATATATATATATATATATATATATATATATATATATTCTTTTTTGTGTATATATATAACCTATACAAAAACTCATATATATATATATATTTCCCGTTAATCCCAAATGCTTGCATCAACAATTTTGTCAATTAATCAATTTGTCGGGGGCCAGTCGGATGGCAACCTGCCAAGGAACCGTGACACTGACCGCCGTTTGGCCGATCACCTCGTATCCCTCTACTCGGAGTCGGGTGCCAAGTCCAAAGTGGAGGCAGCTGGTCGGGGGTTCATGGGATGCCTTGCAGGAGTTGCAGCATGCTGGCGTTTCTCGTTTGTCTCGCTGTAGGGAATTTGTACCAATACCGTTATGTAAACGCTATGGGCCCATAGGGCCCCATGGGACCCATGGGGCCCAAGGGCCCCATGGGGCCCATGGCGCCCAAGGGGCCCAAGGGGCCCATGGGACCCAAGGGCCCAAGGGCCCATGAGGCCCATGGGGCTCAAGGGGCCCATGGGCCCCCATGGGCTCCCATTTGCCCCCATGGACCCCAGGGGGCCCGAGGGCCCCATGGGGCCCAAGGGTCCCATTGGACCCTTGGGCCCAAGGGGGCCCATGGGGCCCAAGGGGCCCATGGGCCCCCATGGGCCCCCATGGGCCCCCATTTGTCCCCATGGACCCCAGGGGGGCCGAGGGCCCCATGGGGGCCAAGGGTTCCTTGGGACCTATTGGCCCCAAGGGGCCCATGGGGCCCCTGGGCCCATGGGGCCCATGGGGCCCGTGGGGCCCATGGGACCCATGGGCCCGTGTTTACGTAACGGTGCTGGGGTAAGGGAACAAACGAGAAACTCTCTCTCATATTTATATATATATGTATATATTTCCCAACAGTGCTCCACTGTAGAGTTCCTGGCGGTTCTTCAAAGGCTCGGTGCATGGTGCCGCTTCTCTTTTCCGTTTTACGTGGACACGTTTTTGTTGCTATTGACAGCACTTGGTGACACTTGCATGCTCGCACACTTGCTCGCACGCGTTTTATCGTAAAGTACGTGGTTTTGACAATTGTGTTTTGGTCCAGAGCAGCCCATGGCCACCCCAGGCCACCCCAGCCTTCAGAGATGTGGCCGGGAGAGCTCCCAGAGGCTTCCCACAGAGCTTCGAGAGACCGTCACCTCCCAGAGTCCTCCCAGAGACCTCCCAGAGAGACTTCCCAGAGAGACCTCCCAGAGAGACCTCCCAGAGAGACCTCCCAGAGATTCCACAGACAGGATTCCACAGACATCACCCAAGATGCCACAGCCTGGATTCCGCAGCCAGGATTCCACAACCTGGACTGCACAGCCAAGTTTCCACAGCCAGGATTCCACAGCCAAAATTCCACAACGTGGATTCCACAGTTAAGATTCCACAGACAGGATTCCACTTGTAGGATTCCAAAGCCATGTAGTCACAGCCAAGATTCCACAACCAGGATTCCACAGCCATAATTCCAAGACCATGCTTCCATGCCCAGGATTCTTCAGAAAATGCTGTTTGGGTTCTCGCGCTGGGGTCATATATATATATGTATATATATATATATATATATATATATATATATAAAATAAATATCAGTAGGATGTGAAAGGCACTTGAGGGACCCTTTCTTGAAATGTGATATAATTTTTGCAGTGGTTGCTTCAAATTGTTTTGCCTATGGGTTGTGCAGCACAAGGGTCGAAGTTGGTCGGGAATCTTTGAATTTCGTCGCACAGTGTCAGATGTTTGCCTCAAATTGTGTCATGTTATGGAGTTTCGGGTGCCAGGCCAAGGGAGGAGGGAGCTCTAGGGTTCATGGGCTGCCTTGCCATTCCAGCGTGCTGAGCATGTATATTGTAAATGTTTGAGCTTATATGTATACATATTTATATGTGTACATGTGTTATATATATATATATATGATTATATAGGCCTTCGATAGGCTTTGTTTTTTGTATCAGATATGTATACTAGTACCATTATACATATGGGGGTTTCTCGTTTGTTTCGCTATAGGGGATTTATACCAGGACCGTTACGTAAACGGGGGCCCATGGGCCCAAAGGGCCCCATGGGCCCATGGGGCCCCTTGGGCCCATGGGGCCCGAGGGGCCCATGGGGCCAATGGGGCCCATGGGGCCCAAGGGCCCATGGGGCCCATGGGGCGCCGTTTACGTAGCATTTACGCAACGGTGTTGGGGTAAGGGAACAAACGAGAAACGCCCATATATATGTGTACATGTGTTGTATATATATATATATATACGATTGTATATGTTGTTTTCTGTATCAGATATGTATACTAGTATCATTATACATATATGTGTATATGTAAGAAAAATTGTAGTTTTTATGAAGATGAACCCCCTTGCTTTGGGGCACCCCCTCCGAGGGGGTTCACAAATCTGGGACAATACATGTTGATTGTTGTTACATAGGGTGGAATAAGAGGCCTATGCCTTGGTGGGCCCCAAAGCCCATAAAACAGCGATTTGCTACGTTTCCAATATCAATTCCCAAACCACAAATACCAACAAACCAACAATTAAATACCTATAATTCGGCCCGAAACCAATAATTACCAATAATTAATTGTTGGCAAACCAAGTAAATATTGTTGGACAATGATCCATCACAATTTCAAGCGTGATGGACCATTGTCCAACCATATTTACTTGGTTTACCAACAATTAGTTCTTGGTGATTATTGGTTTCGGGCCGAATTATTGGTAATTAATTGTTGGTTTGTTGGTATTTGTGGTTTTGGAATTCTCGGGGGCGCATCTCATTATGGAGATTGGGGCCGACCAACCTATTGGGACCCCAAAGATATACACCACCACCGGGTTTGGGCTTAGAAAAAATAGGGAAATGGCTGGGGTGGACCATTTGGTGGTGTATACGCAAACTGCTGAAAAATACAGCACTTTCTATATACACCACCCCGGGGGCGCGCAGCCATTTTTCTATTTTTTCTAGGTCCAAACCCTGTGGTGGTGTATATCTTTGGGGTCCCAAACCTATGCCCTATTCCATTCAGTTTAGGAGTTAAAAAAGCTTTTTCCCAGACCCCAAGAGCTTCACGGCCAGCTCCAGGCGGCAATCTTATTTCATTTGCTGCAGGAGTTGTTTACGATTGTCGAATGGTAGAAAAATGGTGGTGGTGTATATCTTTGGGGTCCCAAACCTATGCCCTATTCCATTCAGTTTAGGAGTTAAAAAAGCTTTTTCCCAGACCCCAAGAGCTTCACGGCCAGCTCCAGGCGGCAATCTTATTTCATTTGCTGCAGGAGTTGTTTACGATTGTAGAATGGTAGAAAAATGGTCGCGGGCTGTCCGGAAGGGTATGCCATAGACATATTCAAAAAATAATGTTTAAATAGTGTTTTAATGGCCGCCGGCCATTGAAACATTATTTAAACACCATTTTTTGAGTATGTCTATGGCATACCCTTCCGGACAGCCAGCGACCCTTTTTTGATAATTTTTTGAGTATGTATTTTCGAACCGTCCAAAACACTTTTTCGAGTATTTTTCCAAATATTAGAGCCTTGCCCACTCAAGGGGACAACGGTCATATAAGCTGCAGGAGTTGTGTACGATTGTCGAATATGAGGCGCTTTTGATTTTCGTTACTCCAGGCGGCAATTTACTCCCACAATCAAAGAAACTGTTAATTCAAAATTATGGGGCCCACCAGTGCGAACTGCGAAAACATGATAAATATGATCAGTTTGAGAACGCAGGCGCGAACTGCGAACATCTTAGTAATTCCATTCTGCGAGCCCGGCGCGAACATTATGCGATGGGCCCATGGGGCCCCATGGGCCCAATGGGCCCCATGGGCCCATGGGGCCCCATGGACCCAAAGGGCCCCATGGGCCCATGTGGCCCCATGGGCCCAAAGGGCCCCATGGGCATATGGGGCCCCATGGGCTCATGGGGCCAAATGGGGCTGCGAATTGCGAACTTCAAAATAATTATTGCTGGTTCCATTTCGAACTGCGGTGCTGCGAACAGTTTGATTGATTGTCGGAGTACTCCAGGCGGCAATTTCATTTTGAATATAGGTTTACCCGAAGATGCTAAGCTAAATTTGCTAAGCTAACTTGGATTTGTTAAGCTGAAGTTGCTAAGCTAGTTTTTCTGAGCTGCAGTTGCTAAGCTATGTTTGCTTAGCTAAAGTTGTCTCAAGTCCAAGCGAATGTCCCAAGGGAGAGATACTAATGCTGGTCACAGTCCTCAGACGAGTTCTAACACACGGTTTCTTAGCTTCAGTCCCCAATTCAAAGTGCTAAACCCATCCTAGTTAGGGTCGGCCTGGGGTAATTTGTTTTTGTTGAGGCTAAATCAGATAGGCATTGCGTTTACTGGCACATGCAATTGTGTATCCATGTATGCTTATGCACACAGCTACGCACGCATAGCACACATAACTGGATATGCTGAATTTCAAGCGCACCCGATGTCAGATTGTTTTTTTATAATTGGGCTGCCAAGGTCAAACAAAGATAGCCCAACACCCTTCCCATATATTCCAATTTTATTGACACCCCTTCCGCAGCCCCCTGTTCTGTCCATTGCAACATCATGTTTGGGTCTTGTGTTGGATTGTCCTTATTTGCCTTTGGAGGCCAAAATATTTGGGAGGTCACGGATATAGGGACCTCATAAGATTTACTCATCGGAGGTCAAGTGGAGCAGACCGGATTGTTTTTTTGTTTCGTTCATAGATACGTAGCGGAACTGTTGCTGTAAGTTGGATTTCGGACAAAAATAATAATGTTTGTGCCATTTCCTTTCCCTTTTTGTCCAGGTAGTCTTTCCCGTTTCCCTTGAGACTAGGCAGATTATGCGAGACCAAGGGAGACCAAGTGAGACCGAGTGAGACAAAGCGAGACCAGGAGAGCCCAGTAAGGCCAAGTGAGGCCAAGCGAAACCAAGCGAGACCAATAAGACCAAGTGAACCCACCCCTTCCCCCCAATACACCTCTCCTGCTGCAGCTTTGGCTTTGTTATATCGGTATATTTATACAAATACTGCTAAAGCGGCTTGGCAAGATCTGTGTTTGGCTACAGGCACCGCTCGATTCGAACCTCTTCAAGCGCTACGTTGCCTTTGCTCGCCGCTATGTGTTCCCAGTTCTCACAGATGAGGCTTCCGAGAGCTTGGTGAAGAACTACATGGACTGAAGTGCTAAATTTCATTCGCCTTGACCCTTGGAATCCTGAGCCCTAAATCCCGAACCCTAAGCCTTGAACATTGAAGCCCACATAATGGGGACACCATTTATATACACCACCACCGGGTTTGGGCTTAGAAAAAATAAGACAATGGCTAGTGTATACCATTCCTTGGTGTATATGCAAACTACCCCCAAATACAACACTTTCTATATACACCACCACGGGGGCGCGAAGTGCCCCATGGTGGCGTATATACAGACTGCGGCATTTTGGGCAGTTTCCATATACACCAAGAAATGTTATACACCAGCCATTTTCTTATTTTTTTTAGGCCCGAATCCGGTGGTGGTGTATATATATATATATATATATATGGTGTCCCCATTATATATATCCTTGCACCCATATATATATATATATATACATGAGACCATAAACTGAAGCCTAAGCCTAATTCAAACAAAGCATATGTTCATAACAAATGACAGTTTTTGTTCGAAAGAGTATTTTACCCGAAGGGCACCCAAAAGAACTCCGAAAAATGGGGTATATGGGGTGTGGGGGTTTAGGGGGGTAGGGGTGCAGGGTTTAGGGTTTAAGGTTGATGGTAAAAAAAAGTACCATAATATATTTCCTGTTAACCCCCAAAATGAACCCCAATCCTTGAACCCATGATATGGTTCACGTTTTGATTAATTTTGCCAAATGTTAGCGTTTGGCAAATTTTGAGGGGGTCCCAGCATTGCAAGGCTGCGGCGACCGAGTCGCATGATTAGCGCCGATTAGCGCCGATTAGCATCGACTTAACTTAGATTAGTGCCAATTAGCGCCGATTAGTTCAGCCTGACATGCTGTAGCTTGGAGACATAGAGGGGCGAGCCGCCGCTCTATTTCTTCAATCTGAAGCATGTCAGGCAGAAAGGGATTAATAGGAATATGTTTAATATAGGAAATATATACATATAATAGAAAAATTGTGTGAGAAACAAAAAAAAACAAAAAACTAGGTTTTGGATGAGAACAAATTCCCACAAAAAAAACTTTTACAATTGAAATATTTTTTGTTTGATAACTTGTTCTCACACAAAAAGTATTTCAGACTCCAGGCTTCGGCAGCCCCAACTTCGGATCCGTTCCGGTAATACATATATGAGGGTCTCGCTTGCCAAATTTCGTGAGTGGCATATTTAACAGATTTGGAATTAATTGGGCCTCCAAGGCCAAACAATTGGAAGGTAGTTGATGGGGTTTAATACTAATGGGGTTTAATTAAAATGGGGATTAAACCCCATTTAGATTAAACCCCATTAAAGGATAATATATATATATATATATATATATTTTAGTAATATATGAAACCATATCAGGATTTCCATTGCAAGGCTGGGGCGGCCGAGTTTCATGTCTGCAAGGGCCTGTTGGTGACCCCAAAACGGCCTTTGAAGTTCATGTGCTCCGAATGGGTGCTTGGGCATCCCAGAAACACTGCAATTATGTATAATATATACACATATATACATAAACATATATACATATACATATGTATATGGGGGTTCCTTGTTTGTCTCGGTGTAGGGAATTGGTACCAATACCGTTATGTAAAAGCCATGGGCCCATAGGGGCCCATGGGCCCTTTGGGCACTGTGGCCCCATGGGCCCCATGGGCCCTATGGGCCCCATGGGGCCCAAGGGCCCCATGGGCGTATGGGCCCGCGTTTACGTAACATTGTTGGTGTGAGGGAACAAACAGGAAACGCCCATATATACATTTATATATATTTATATATATATATGCATATTTCGTGTGGTCACCAAATCCATCCAAATTTGATGAAATGCTAATATTTGGATTGGTTGTTTTCGTTGGATGCGTTTTTCGCAAATGTGTTCTCCTCGAAGGGCTGTCAAACAAACATCCCAAAATGTTGAAAATCCGCAAATGTTTGGATGCGATTGATTTTGCAATGGTTTTAGTTAGCTGTTTCCACATGCAAAAAATGTAAACAAAATGCAAAACAAAATCCAGATGCATTTAAACATGTCCCCGAATGCTCTTGAAGGCCCCCGGGGCTGGAAAATAGGGTTAGGAGCCCGGGGGCTAGGAAACAGGGTTTAGGGGCCCCGCACAAAATTTAGCACCGACACGAGGCCTCCGAGGCCAAACAAGGACATGCCAACACCAGGCCCATACATCCAGTGGCAAGGGCGGAACAGGGGACTGCGGCCTTTGACTGAGGCCTTCGACTGCGGCCCCCCTGGGGTGTTGAATATTTATTATATAGCGTTCAGAACCCTAGACGCTAAGTCCTAAACCATAAACCCTGAACCCTGAACCTTGAGGAGCGCACGGGATTTAGTAGTTTTGCATCGTTTGCGTTCTGGTTTATTTGCTGGTCGGCCCAAAAGTTCCCCAAACAGCGAAAACCTACAAATCCATTATTCATTCCCAAACCGCAAATAACAAACAAACAACAACTTACCAATAATTGAGCCAATACCAATAGTTATCAATCAGCAGTTTTCGGTCAACCAACAATTACCAACAATCACAAGTGAATACTGACCAACAATAGGGTTCAGGGTTTTAAGGAGCACATGGAATTTATTCTAAGTTACTCAATAATCCTTCCGGCTTAATTAATAATCCTTCCGGCTGGGCTGAAGGGCCCCGGGCCCGGGCCCGGGTCAAAAAATTGGCGCGGGGACCAGACCCGGGCCTGGGGCTCATGGGGCCCTATTGGCCTTGTGGGCCCTTTGGGTGCATAGGGTCCTATGGGCCCACCAGGCCCTATGGGCCGAAGGGGCCCTATCGGCCCAGGTGGCCCTTTGGGCCCATGGGGCCCTATGGGCCCCTGAGCCCGGGTCCGGTCCCGGCGCTTATTTTTGGACCCGGGCCCAGGCATGGGGCTCCGTCAGCCCAGCCGGAAGGTTAATGGTTAACCCGGAAGGATTTTTGAGCAACTTTGAGTTTAGGATCGAGGGTTTAGGGTCTGGGGTCTATTGGGGTTAAGGGTTTAGGGTTTAGGGTTTATGGTTTAGGGTTTAGGGTTTAGGGTTTAGGGTTCAGGGCTTAGAGGAGCGCATGGAATTTTAGTCTTTTCGCATCGCTTGCGTTTCTGGTCTATTTGGCTTTGTGGCTGGCTGCCTTGCATCACTCTGCCAGGACCTCCGCAACCAGGGTGGCTCCCGCGAGGTTATCACCGCCACGCCACGGATTCTCGAGTCGCTGATCCGCATCTCGGAGCGGCCTTGTTCCAACCTGCCTGTGAACATATATATATATATATATATATATATATATATGTATATATACATATATATATATATAGGAAATATGTGGGATTTTTGTTGGCATGGAAAAAACAAACAAAAAAAATATATATATATATAGGAAATATATGTATCCAGTGCGCTGCGCGCATAACCCGCCACCGTGCCATTTTGTTTTTGGAGTTTCTGGATGTCCTGTTTTTTATGTCTAACTTGTTCTAGTGATACTGGTTGTCAGATTTTTGATTTTGAAGTTTTTTAGAGTCTCATGGACGCATTTTAGAATTGGGGACTGAATCGACAGACTGAATCGGCAGACTGAATAGAGAGTTACCGGCATACCGAATCGAGAGTTACCGGATGATGGAGTCTGAGCGTTTCAAGTGGAGAAAAATCGACACATTGCCAATGGTAAAGACAGCATGAGCTTCATTGCATACCTGAACTATAGTGTGTGAGTCAGACAACTTCGGTGTTTGAGGGTGCCAACATATGTAATTTAGGTGCTCGAGAGCGCTCAATCATGACAAAAGACATTACTATGAAAAAAATCACGGCTATGAAAAAAATCCATGGTTATAAAAAAAACTAATCATAGAAAAATCTACTGCGATGAAATAAACCTAAAACTATTGCGATGAAAAAAAATCATTATGATGAAAAATAGACGATGAAAAAAACTAATGCAATGAAAAAAAATACTGTAATGAAAAAAAAAATCGCGAGTGCTTTGATACGAAGCAAAGAATATCTTTTGCTAATTCGAGCGCTGCTCATGTCGGGGATGTTTTTTTTTCATGTATTGCTAATTGGTAGCATGAGGATCTGATTAAACAGCAATAACTATCTTGAGGATGCTCATATATGTAAATTCGGTGTTCGAGGGTGCTAGCGGATATATTATTAAATTTTGGTGCTTGAGGGTGCTCGCTTGTTTATGTCATGCTTCTAAGAGTTGGTGATCGTCGTTTATTGTGGTGAGGTTGTTGCAGGTGATTACATGTGTGGCCCAGATAAAAGTCGATATCCATGGACGATACTGAACGGTTTTATATAAAACTGGTTTCTTCGGAGATGGTATATAGAGAGACCCCAAACTGATCACTTGAAATCGACTTAAGATTTACTAGCTCCGGGACCTCGCCAAAAAAATCGGAGGTGTGTATAATCATATATAACCAAGAAGATCCAATGAAATGGGGATTTAAATTCAAATGAAGAAAAACAAATAACACGCATAGACAAAACAAATAAAACGAAAATTTGTGTCATATTGTTTGTATATGTTTGTTTTTTTTTGTTTATGGTTTTCATTTTTTTTTTAGGTCGCCAGGCACCAGGTGAGGCTTCGAGCTGGACGTGCTGACGAAGATTGACAAGGTCCGATGCGCGTGGTGCGTGTGCTGGGGGCAGCCCAGCACACGGCCTGGCATGTCTGGGCTGGCCGGGCGGCCAGCCCTCTAACCCTAACGGAACGGGCCAGCGGCGGCGTGCCAAGGGCATCCCTTACGAAAGGATATTGGGGTCTGACGCCTGGGTGCAGTTGAATGGAAATCGCTAGGAGGTTTCCACCTGCCTCAGCGGTGGGATGCAATTGAATGGGAACCGCTAGGAGGTTCCCACTTGCATCCGACCGGGTTGATGAGGGGTGGCCGGACACAATGCCACCCCCACAACCCAAGCAAATATTTGCCTGCTCTGTTGGAATCGGCGTGAGTCCGCCCAACAACAGGCTGAGGCCGACCTTCAGTACCCGATGAAGCCCAGGCTGAGGGGAAGGGTCGAGGCCCCAAATTGAAACGCAACACATCAAATCATTTTAAATCATTCGATGGGTAGCCCCCCGGCTGGATAGTCACTTAAGGTAAAGGAGTGAGGGCGGGGATGCATGAAAAGTGCGACCCTGCTCTCAGCCGCCGGGTTAGCTGACAGATACTATATATACGGCCCCTAGGGGATCGCATGTTCTTGGACCCCTGTCGCTGCGTCACTTGCTTTGTTGGTCCGCCCTGCAAGTGATGAGTTGGTGGGGTGCCTTGGACGTCCATCCCTCGTCATGGGGCCGATACATATTAGGATATTAGGTGGTTTCATTGCCCTTCCGTATCCATTTTAGCATGAAAAAAACATTTTTGCTCAAACCAAATACAGGATACCTAAGGTATCTCCCGTATTTGGATACGGGATATCTAAGGTATCCCGTATATGTTTTTTGCTCAAGCCAAATATGGAATACTAAAGGTATCTCCAGTATTTTGATACGGGATACCTAAGGTATTCCGTATTTTGGCTCAATTTGCTCAAGCCAAATACAGGATACTTAAGGTATCTCCCGTATTTGGATACGGGATACTTAAGGTATCCAGTATTCAGTTTTCGCTCAAGCCAAATACGGAATACCTAAGGTATCGCCCGTAGTTGGATTTGGCCCAATTGGCTCAACGTAAGATTGGGATGGATGGTTTGATACAGTCGGTGCCCAATTTGCTCAAGCCAAATACGGAATACCTAAGGTATTTCCTGTGATTGGACACGGGAGGCTTAAGGTATCATGTATTTGGCACAATTCGCTGAAGGTGCGCTTTTGCTCAAGCCAAATACGGAATACCCAAGGTATCTCCCGTATTTGGACCAGGGATGCCCAAGGCATCCCATATTTGGCTCAATTGGCTCAAGATACGTTTTTGCTCAATCCAAATATGGAATACCAAGGTATACGTGTGGATACATTTGGAAATTTGGATACATTTGGAATCGGCGTGCTCAAAGGTCCGCCCAACAACAGGCTGAGGCTGACTATAAGTACCTAATGAAGCCTCTGGCTGAGGGGAAGTGTAGTCGAGGCCCCAAATTGAAACGCAACACATCAAATCATTTTAAATCATTCTGTGGGTAGCCCCCCGGCTGGGTAGTCACTTAAGGTAAAGGATTGAGGGCGGGGATGCATGAAAAGTGCGACCCTGCTCTCAGCCGCCGGGTCAGACAGCCATAATATACGGCTCCTAGGGGATCGCGATGTCCGGGGTTACGCCCTTCCTGTCGTCTCGTCACTTTGTTTGTTTGGTTCGCCCTGCAAGTGATGAACGGTGGGAGCCCTGGACATCCATCCCTCATTATGGGGTCGATACATATGTAGGAATATTAGGTGGTTTCATTGCCCCTCCGTATCTATTTTAACAAACAAAAAATGCTCAAGTCAAATAAAGAATACCTCAGGTATTCAACGGTATTTTGACTCAAGGTATGATGGGGATGGATGGTGTAATACCGTCTGTGCCCAATTTTGCTCAAGCCAAATACAGAATACCTCAAGTATTCAGAAGTATTTTGGTTATTTTTGGCTCAAGGTATGATGGGAATGAATGGTTTAATGCCGTCTGTGCTTAATTTTGCTCTAGCCAAATATAGAATACCTCAAGTATTCATAAGTATTTTGGCTATTTTTGACTCAAGGTATGATGGGGATGGATGGTTTAATACCGTCTGTGCTCAATTTTGCTCAAGCCACATACGGAATACTTAAGGTATCTTCCGTATTTGGTTCAATTGGATTAAGGTATGATGGATCCGGATGGTCAAATACCGTCAGTGTCAAATTTTGTTCAAGCCAAATATGGAATACCTAAGGTATCTCTCGTGTCTGGAATTATCTGGATAATTCTGGATACTGATTCTAAAAAAATAACAAAAAACAGTTAAAACACAAAAAATAACAAAAAATGTTATCTTCGACACAATATCGAATTTCGTTGAATATGTCGCATGAATTGTGCAAAAATGTTCAAATGTAGGATTCACCGATTTGTTAGGGTCACCAAGTCTCACATCCCAAGCCTCGCATATGTGCTGATGGTGCAGATATGCGAAAAACAAATGTATTTTATCCGACACCCACATAGGCTCGTTTGTCATTTTCCGTGCATGTGTATGCACGGTTTGACTCATGTATATAGATATATATATATATATATATATATACTTGTTCGATCGGTCTAGTGTATATATGTATATATATATATATTTATGAATATGTATCACTCTCTCTAGGTGTCTCTCTCATTCTTTATGACTCTTTCTCTTTCTCTATGTCTCTCTCTCTCTATATAAATATGTATGTATACATATATATGAATATCAGGACATAAGTGCTCGCGAGTGCATTGATATCAAGCAAAGTAGTACTTTTCCCAATTCGAGCGCTGCTCATGCTTGGTAGACATTTTTTTTTCTGTATTACTCATTGTTTGTAAGAGGATCTGATGAAACCGCAGTAATTCTTTTGAGGACGTCCATATATGTAAATTCGGTGTTTGAGGGCGCCAGTGTATGTTTTTTTGGTGCTTGAGGGTGCTGGCTTGTTTATGTCATGTTTCTAAGAGTTGGTGATCATCGTTTATTGCGGTGGGCTTGTTATAGATGACTACATGTGTGTTATCACATGTGTGCATTTGGAAATTAGCTCGTTTGAAGGTTTCCTGTAATTGTGATGTGCTGAAACCTGGAAAGTTAATATGTTCTATAGTTTTTATATGTCAAATTTGTCAAATGCGCAGGATTCTCATTAACAGGGTGTAAGTCACTGTTGCAATTGCTCGAATTTGTATTTAGGCCTGCTCAATCACGGTGCTGTCTTGTGAATGTCTTTGATTTCGTTATCATGTTGTAGCTATTTAGGCTCAATTATTCTCAAGTCAATGCAACCCTGTCTGCCAGAGGTGCTAGAATTCTCATCGAGTCCCCATCAGTGGGCTCTAGTCTCACTATGGTATCTCGTAACATGTGGTTGCCCACTCATTGGGTCCGAGTGGCACAGGCAACTCTTGAGGGTTCTTTTAATGATTCTCGGGCTTTGACTGCCATGCAGGGTGAGCGTGATTGCGCATCGATGTTCGCTTCTGTTGGATCTGTCCCTGTTCGGAATAGGAATGCAGCTTTTTGGATTCTGTTGCTTTATGGTTGGTATAATGATGTGGCAGATTTGACTGAGTTTCCGGATGATGATGACACGACGATGGCACTTCAAAGCACAGCTGCCATGGCTGCAGAAGACCCTCACACTATTGCATTATTCCCCAAGCCAGTTGTGATGGCAGAATCAGTCGAGTCAGTGGGAGTAGCTGGATCTACTAGTAGTAGTTCTTCAAAGCAGAGTCTGCTTAACCTGAGCATCACCACAGGGATGCGGAGCCTTGATGGGGATTATGCTGAAACTAGGTATCCTATCGAGTCACGATGCAACTCGGATTGTGAGTTTTGCGGTGGAGTTTTTGCACACATTCCAAGGCAGCTCAGGGTTCCGTTTCCAGTATCCACTCGTGACAGGGACTTTACGGCAAATGCAAATTTCATTGTAAATTCCCTGCAGTCAGAGAGAGCATGGGAATCTTGGAGGCAAACTCATTGGAGTCGAGGTCTTTATGCCATATCAGAGAATCGCCGTTTGGTCTTGGCTTATGAAGGCTTTTTAGCAATGGTGGATAGATTATTTTGATTGAAGCCAGATGTAATTTTCTAATTTCAATCGAAAAGGAATGCAGCTTTTATATAAATATATATAACTAAAATTTGTAGGCATAATTGATAGTAATTTGTCAATTGATCTATGAAATAAATTTCGAAATGTCTCGGATTATTGTTCTGAAATTTAAAGTTCAATACAAAAACATGAGGTTATCGGGACGATCTTCGGCAGAAATTGCTTCTTGACCCACCGATCTACCCGTCGATCCACGATGACGAACCTGAAGTCCTCTCGGTGACAGATACGGTAGTCACTGAATCCTCTGAACATGACCGTGATCCGGATAATGAATCTGAGGTCTTTTGAATTTCACGCGGCGGTGTTTTGTATAGGGAAGAAGAAATTCCCTTGTGTAAGTGAAGATTATTAGTCATTCTTTTCGATTATTGAATTATATTATATTTAAATTAGTTTGAGGAGCAGCGTGAGCCGGAGGAGCAGCATGCGCGTCGAGTACGACGTCGTTTGGGCGAGTGAGATTAGGGCTGATTTGTGAGGTGCAGGCTTTTCATTTATAGTGGCCTCTGAGGATTTGCTGTTGCAGCTCATTGCGTGCGACAGAACAATATGATGATATGCTTTAAGCACCGGTGATTTATGCATGCATAGCCAAACATACAATAAATATATGTATTTACATTGCATTCGTTGCTTGTGGAGCACGCAGCAGCGAGCAGGTTTGATACGTAGGTGCTTGAGGGCGCCATATTACTAAAGTTCATGTTTAGTGAATGGTGATGTGCAGAAATTGCATTTGCAGTTCATTCTGTGCTATAAAATAATATGATGATATCTTTTAAGGACCGGTGATTTATGCATGCATATCAAAGCACACAATACATATATGTATATACATGGCGAGCAGATTGGAGATGTAGGTGCTTGAGGGTGCCATATTACTAAAGTTCATGTTTAAGTACTTGAGGGCGTCGTATTGCTATTCACAATGCCTATTGTATGTATGGGTGCTTGAGGACGCCATATTATCAAATATTCGCGACACTAGTGATCCATCATCATCATGCCTTGTAAAGCTTCATGTCATGATATCCAATGACATTTTCAAGAAGTAGCAATATTCAACAACGAATAACTAAGCACCTAAATCATTGTGCTATAAAATAATATGATGATATCTTTTAAGGACCGGTGATTTATGCATGCATATCAAAGCACACAATACATATATGTATATACATGGCGAGCAGATTGGAGATGTAGGTGCTTGAGGGTGCCATATTACTAAAGTTCATGTTTAAGTACTTGAGGGCGTCGTATTGCTATTCACAATGCCTATTGTATGTATGGGTGCTTGAGGACGCCATATTATCAAATATTCGCGACACTAGTGATCCATCATCATCATGCCTTGTAAAGCTTCATGTCATGATATCCAATGACATTTTCAAGAAGTAGCAATATTCAACAACGAATAACTAAGCACCTAAATCATTTTCAAACACTTGATATCTGTTATGGTTTGTTTTAATGCTGTGATATGCTGAAACCTGGACAGTTAATATGTTATATACTTTGATCTCTCATATTTTTTTTTATTTCCATCGGATCCAATCACGGAATCTCATGGAATCTCATGGGATCCTACGTCATTATCATGGAAGACAGATCAAATTGATTTCGGGTTTTTGCATTAAAAAGGTAATTTTGAAGTAAAAGTGAATGTCTTTGTTATCGTGAACACAGTGCTCCCCATAGTTGTGCGCTATGTAATTAATATAACAGAATATCGAGTGAGTTATTGTGAATATTCTCTGTCTCATAAGTGTATGCAGTGTGCCAGTATGTCGCGTGATGTTCTGTTTCTCTCATTATCTTCTTAATTTGTCGATGCTTATTTTGTCACACAGGCACAAGTCTTTTGTAAGTCTGAGTAGTTGCTTCCATCATCGTGGAAGTCGTGGTTCTTCATTGCTGGACTGTGTCGCAACTCGACAAAATGATTACTCGTGTCGACAATGTCAATGAGAAGACTTTGGAGGTCTTTACAGGTCTTGTGAAAGATCTTAAAATGGAATTTGAAGCGAAAGCGCTGAACGTGGAAGCTTTGCATGTGTTCAACGAAATTAGTCCAGAAAAAGTTGAACAGGGCAAGCTTGAGGAGTTATATGACAAATTGTCTTTGGATCTCACTGGTTATTTCAATGAGATGCAAGAGGAAGCTTCAAAAGACGACACGCCATCTCCAAAGTGCTCTGAGATTTTGCAGGCTGGAGTGGATCGTATGAAACAGCTTCGCGACACTTCACAACAAAAGTTGTCTAGTAAGGAAGACGAGGAAAATATCAATGCCGATAGCAAGGCAGAGATCCGTAATCTGATCGATTTCCTGACGAAGTCTATCGACACTGCAGAAACTGCTTTAGCGAATTCATTGTGTGTCGAGGAAAAAATGCAAAGCACTCTGAAGCGTCGCAAGCTTGAGAATCTTGCTTTGTGTGAGATGACGCAGTTGGATGAACCCAAGATGACTCAGAAGCCTTGCAATGAGAAGCCTGAGATGAATGTGTTGAAGCATGACGGCGGTCAACTCATTTCGGAGGTAATACAAATCATGTCACACAATGTGGACTTGTATGTGAAGATCGGCAAAGTTCCACGACAATTGCGTTACGGTACATCGCAATCGAAGTCCACATCATTTTCGTTCCTCAAAGTTGAAATTTGCCAACCTGGTGCAGCAACACGCATGCATTTGATTGTATGGGGTGCCTTGGTGAAACGTTTTCATAAAGAAATATTGGGCTACGAGGACTGCGTGGTTCGTGTTCGCAATGCTAAGTATGAGTATGTGAAAAAATACGAGGAGTACCAAATCAAGTTGAATGACAAATCGGCGATGGAAAAGGTCAGCGACAAAGCCATGCTGGCTATCTTCGAAACCCATTCTGTGCCAGAAATGCAGATCAGTCACATTGGAGAATGTCGTAATTTCATGCACATTAACATCAAGGGTTATGTGAAGACTTATGATGACAGTCCAAATGGGCCTTCGTCAAATGCTTCGTATTGGAGGAACTTTGAGCTCTCAGACGCCTCTGGTTGGGTTGTGAAAGGCATGGCATGGGGACAGTGGGCCAAGTGTACTTGGACTTCAGATGTCACTGTGGAGATGTTCAGTGTGTCTGTGCGTAAGTCCGAGGAGCGGATTCAACTTGATGAATCCTCGGTGATCATATTCCATGATCAATATGATCTCAGTGAGTCTAAGCCAACATTTTTCAAGCCTGTGGTATGGCCCGCATAAGTGTCGTTTTCTTTCTTTGTATGGTTTGGCCCTTGCATTTTCGAGCGCTGCTCAGTTTGAATTGATACTTCGTGATGAAGTTATATGGAGAAAAATTTGTATATTGCCCATGCTAAAGCCAATATCAGTTTCATTGCATAGTGCATGTGTGTTGCATTTGAGACGTTAATTATAGGGTGTTGTTCAGATATCGTCGATTTTTGATGACGCTCACATATGTAATTTCGGTGCTTGAGAGCGCCAGTATATGTAATATTAGGCTTTGGTGCTTCAAGGCGCTGTCTTGTTTATGTCATGTTTCTAAGAGTTGGTGGTCGCTGTTTATTGCGAGGCGGTTGTTCCAAATGAGTAAATGTGCGTTATCACATTTGGTGCTCTAGATAGGGTCCCTTCATTTTTCACTCCGGGTCCCAGCAGCAGCACAGCAGTGGCTGATTTGCTATGTGGAATTTAATGGGTGAGAATTCATAAGAAATCAATTTTTGCTTCGCTTTGGGGAGCTATTTTTTTCTGTATTACTCATTATTTGTAAGAGGATCTAATTAAACCGCAGTAATTATCTTGAGGACGTTCATATATGTAAATTCGGTGTTTGAGGGTGCTAGTGTATATATTTTTGGTGTTTGAGGGTACTCGCTTGTTTATGTCATGTTTCGAAGAATCGGTAATCGTCGTTTATTACGGTGGGCTTGTTGTAGGTGATTACATGTGTGTTATCACATTTGTGCATTTGGAAATTGGCTCGTTTGAAGGTTTCCTGTATTTGTAGTTCGATCTTGTCGCCTCGTTGCAAACGTATGTCTTGCAGACTCATCATATCAAACAAGATACGAAATATGTGAGCATTTGCAATTATTCTCAAGCCAGTGCAACCCTGTCTGGCAGAGTCGCCAGAACTCTTATTGAGTCCTGATCAGTTGGCTCTAGTCTCAGCATGGTGCCTCGTAATATGTCTTTGCCCACTCATTTCGTCCGAGTGGCACAGGCAACTCTTCAGGGCTCTTTTAATGATACTCGTGTCTTGACTGCCATGCAGGCTGAGCGTGGTTATGCAACGACCCTCTCTTCTCCTGGACCTGTCTCTGTTTGGAATGCTGACGTTTTGATTCGGTGGTTGGAGCTGCATCATGGTTGGCCAAGTGACGTGGCAGATTTGACTGAGCTTTCGGATGATGATGACACGATAATGGCACTGCAAAGCACAGCTGCCATGGCTGCAGAGGACCCTCACACCATTGCATTATTTCCCCAGCCCGTTGTGATGGCAGAAGCAGTTGAGTCAGTGGGAGTAGCTAGATCTACTGCTATTACTATTTCTTCAAATCAGAGTCTGCTGAATCTGAGCATGACCACAGGGATGCGTAGCCTTTGTGGGGCTGATGCTGAAACCAGGTATCCGATGGAGGCACGATGCAGATCGGATTGTGAATTCTGCGGTGGGGTTTTTGCGCGCATGCCAAGGCCGCGCAGGGGTCCGTCATCAGCATCCACCCTTGTTATGGGTTCCATGGCAAATTTCATTGTAAATGCACTGCAGTCGGAGAGAGCCTTGGAATCTTGGAGGCAAACTCGACCTCGAAGTAGCAGAGATCTCGCCGTAGCAGGGAATCGTCGCCTGCTCTTGGCTTATGAAGGTTATTTTTACAAGCGTTGATAGGTTATTTTGATTGAAGTCAGGTTCAATGCAACTTGGTTTCGTTCTGTGTCTGAATATCTTTTCATGTGACATATGCGATTCTCTCATTTCAATTGAAATGAAATATAAATTGCATATAAGTATATATAATTAAAACTTATAGGTACAATTGATAATAATTGCATGTCAATTGATATATCAAATAAATTTGGAAATGTTTTAAGTTCAATTCAAGAAAACACGAGGTTATCGAGAAGATCTTCGGCAGAGATTGATACTCGACCCGCCGATGGAACCGCCGATCCACGATTTCGGAGTTGAAGTTCGCTCGGTGGTAGATATGGAAGGCACTGATCAGGCAGAATCTAATCGTGAATCAGACGATGAATCTGATGTGTATAAAATTTCACGCGGCAGTGTTTTGTATAGGACGGAAGAAGTCTTCAGGTGTAACTTAAGATTATTACATATTAGCATTGAAGTATTGAATTATATTATATTTAAATTAAATGGCTAGTAATTATTATTAATTTGTTAATTATAT